>Ga0207832_100109_pt1 | contig 65866 bp, 56 predicted proteins | sample TtanPargueraPR_3_FD_187743 | JGI IMG/M metagenome (GOLD analysis project Ga0207832, IMG submission 187743) | Aerobic enrichment media microbial communities from Bioluminiscent Bay, La Parguera, Puerto Rico - Tt and P1 (4) (SPAdes) | ecosystem: Environmental > Aquatic > Marine > Unclassified ...
ACTGTTTTGCGTTAAAATATACTTGATTTAATTGAGTACTTGACATACTTCAATTATACCAAAAAACCGGGTCTTTTAGGAGACTCGGTTTTTGTTTAGGTCTGTTTTATTTCTTTACAGGCTCTTTTTATTTATACAAGTTAATGAATAAATACTCTGAATAATAAATTTATCTCAATTCATTTATAAAAACAATTATATTATTATTTTATAGTCGAACTTTAACATAAAAATTTCGATTGAATCTTTTTAATTGGACTTTTAACCGCATCTTCTGAAAAGTGCTTTTCATCAAGAAATTCACTTTTTTTATATGACTCATGAATAATAATCTTAGCATTTTTTAATATCTGAATATTGTCATCAATGACTTTCTTTATATACATTTTGTTGAGCGTATTACTAGATTTATCATATATTTCAGATAGCATTTCACTAATTAACAATCTACTAAATGAATCAAGATTTCTTTCTTTTAGTATTTCTACTAACTTATTTATTTGTTTTTCTTGGCTTACTATCTGTAAGTAATAGATGATAGCACTTGTTTTACTATTCCCGTCTAGAACAGTAATCTGCTCCTCAAGCATTTCAAGTATGTCTTTTTTCCATTTGATTTCAAGATCTTTTGAAATGTTACATCTTGCATACTCTTTACCAAAATTCCTATCAAGGCAAACTTTACTTCCGTAGCACTCATAGAATAGTTTCTTTCCTAATTCTTCATTTGAGTTTTTTGATTGTATTTTCTCTTTCTTCATAGAATTGTTACAGGAACAGTAAGGTATCATATTTGCATTTTGATAAACAAATTCTTCTTTAAACATAAGTTATCCATCAATATTTAGCATCGTAACTTAAGCTAAACCTTTATGTTGTTAATCCAAGAATGCATTTTTTTCTGTTCGTACCTCTACACCTAACTCCTTTCATCGAATTTGATGAATTCCCTATATGATTTGTACTAATATGTTACGATTAGATCTACTTCAGGGATTGATACAATTCGGATTAGTTCTTATAAAAATTCCAAATATATATTGATTGAAGTATTGTTTTTTATACTAATTGTCATTAATTGCTAGTTCTTTTGTTGCAAATCTGTAAGAATAGCATCTTATCAAATCACCTAAGTAATTATATATTATTTGCAAAATCTTGATGTGTTATATAGAAACAATCACTTTTTTTGAATACTGTGTTTAGTTTACAAGGTCTAACTCTATTTTTCATATTTATGATAATGCCTCTACGTAGAAAACATGTATATCCATCATCAAAGATTCATTTAACTCTTGAACTTGGAAACGATCTACATCATCATAGAAATTCTGTTTGATTTCATAAGGGATTTCTCCATCATATTGATCAAATAAAGCTCTATATGTTACATTGATTTCTTCTATATAATCAATAGCATCATCAGATCGAAACAAGTTATCATGACCACTTCTTTTTTCATCCTCTATGAGTTTATATATAATATTATCAGATGTAATTTCATCTTTTTGAGCATAAATAGATGTTTTATCATAGGTAACCATGTCATCATTTTTTCCTTGAATGATCATGACTGGACCATCATATGAGTTGATTGCTTTAATACCATCAAGATTCGCATACTCTTTAAATAGTATATTTTGATATAATTGGACAAATGGTTTTTGTGTATATGCAAAAAAACCTATCATATTTTTAATTTGTGCTGTCACAAAGTCATCCGCCTTGCTTGGTGCAGCGATGCTTACAACCGCTTTAATATTGTCGTGTAAATGCAGTGCATTAACTACTGCATATCCACCCCAACTATGTCCAAACAAGACAACATCTAGTGTGTTGATAGACTCATTTGTTTTAATATAGTTAAGTGCATGATCAATATCTACAATCGATTGTGGAAAACCTTTTGTACTTTTACCTTCACTATCAAAACTTCCAGTAGCATCGTACATAAAAATAGACCACCCCTGGTCATAAAACCACTTCATGTAAGATAAGTAACTATCTGCACCTCCACCTAAACCATGCGCGATGACGATAAGTCCGTGAGAGTTGTCTTGAAGATAGATATAACCTTTTAAGTTGTGACCTTCGGAATCAAACTCTACAACTTCTCTTGGATACGCAACTTCTAAATCTTCATATCTTAAATATGCATTGATTGAGGTGTCATGCCTCTCAAATCTTGGAAATGATTGATCATAAATGATTTTTGTAGCAATCATAGATATGACTACAAACAATAAAATGATCGAAAATGTGATAATTAGTGTCTTTTTCATTTTTACCTCTTATTTTATTAATTATATGTCTAATTTTATACTTCTAATTCGTACTTATATTTCCTTGCATATATAAAACCCAGTGATTTCATCCTTTAATTCAAAGTGTTTAGAATCAAACTCGTAAATAGTCAAATCAGCATTCAACAATTTGTTTAACCAACGATGCTTAACACAGTTAACCAAGAACAGTTACTTGGACTTGTGATCATTCAAAATAAACATCATTGCTTTACATACCTTATAAATACTTTTTACATCACGAATACGATATTTTTTAATCTTTGTTTTTATAATAATCGTACTTGAATAAAGCAAACTGTTATACGAAATATCTACAATTTCAATAAATGGTATTGATACTTTTTTTGAATGATAATGTATTATAAAATTATTTTGATTTCTACTAATCAAAATCTTAGGCTTTCTAATCTTGAAAAATAGCAATAATATAAATGGAGCAAACAAAAAACTAAAATATTTTAGCCCAATAACTACATAGGTGGAACTAAAACCAAATATTACAATGTAAACTATAAAACCAGTGAATATTATACTGAGAAAAAAGATTGGAAAAAATAATGATTTATAAGCAACTGATTCTTCCATATATCCTATCTCCTTTATTAAACGGGTAGTCCATACCTTCTTAATATAATTGAAACTTTGAAATATGAGTTATTGTTTAGTCTTTTTTTGATTTGTTTGCTAAATAAAGCCATTACTTTTTCGACTCTGTCACGACTACCCTTTTACTTAAAACTAATGATTTAACCATATTGAGTCTTGATGTCCTTCTAGCTTTTAATAATGCTTTACGCCCTTTTTCACTATGTGTGTAAATCAACATAAAATTACCACTAGATCGCTTCAAATTCGATTGGAATATCTCAACAAACTCTTTTTTCAGGCCAATTAATTTTGGTACTGAATATGTTTCAGAGTACGATGGTATCGGATATCTACCAAAACCAACATTTCTCACGATGATATATCTAGGGTTTTCAATATGACTTAACAATTCTTTAATAGCATTTGTAAAGACTGCTTTATCATGTCTTGAAGCATTACTAAGAGATAAGTATGAGACCTTTGATGACTTATATTTTTTCGTTGTAACTATAGCATGAGGTGATTTAACTTCTCCTATATCTCTAAGTGTATTTAAAACAGCTTTTGATAGAGTTTTAATTTTTTTTGATGGTCCTAAGTTTAGTATGATACGTGGTATCGTTTGAAATGTGTATGATACAAAAAGAATGACTGCAAGCAAGTAAACATAATCTATAAACTTATCTAAAGTCAATCCAATTTTTCCAATTTGTATAGTAAATTGAATCATGAAGGTTGTAAATATAAATTCTAAAGTTAAATCATAAATAAGCATACCATATGGTATTGCTGCATTATCTACTACACTTTCTTGTACAATTTCCATGTAATCTTCATTTTTTGAGATTTCATCCCATTTTGATTTTACTAATTGTCTGTTACTTGCATAAGTCAATGCAACTTCGTTGAATTTATCAAATGAATCTTTGTGATAAGGTCCTTGTATATAGTCTATTCTTTCTATCCCAGAAGCTATATAATCTTCTTCATAAGCTGGTCCTATAAATGTTTCAAATCTTCTTTTAAGTAAATCAAAATCTGTAGAAGTAATATAGTGTGATTCTTCTATATAGTTCGAAATATCTATAACATCCTTTATATCACCCACTTTTGATGTTGGTTCAATGGTTGCTAAGTGCCAAATTGATGCTACTTTATTTGGATTGCTTGGATTTAATCTTATTGCTCTACCACGCATTTGATTTGATAGCATGAAACTACCTACAAAACTAGCTAAAATAAGCGTATTTATATATGGAGAATCCCATCCCTCACCAAGTAATGACTTAGTTCCAACTAATATATCAATATAGCCTTCGTTAAATAGTTGCGTTATAATAAACACTTTCTTCTTGTTACTTCCTATAAAAGAAATCACTGAATAATCAACATTTGCAATTTGTCTTGCATCGATTTGAATCTGATATACTTCTGCTTTTTTTCTCAAAACTTCAATTAGATTATTTGGTAGAATGACTAATGTTCCAGACAGCAAACATATCCTTACTTTACCTGGTAGACTAGTCCTTACTTTTTCAAATATTGGTACAGTTCCAATTGATGTAAATTTCTTTGTTGTTCCTATGTCTTTAACATAATCTTTTTTTATATAATCCGTTAGAATAACCATTTGAAGGCTATCTTGTAACTGATTGTACTCAAATTTGCTTATAGCAGCGATTGATTCTAATTTACCAATCGAGGAAATAACTCTTTTTTTAACTTTTGATGATTTATCGAAAGATGCTTTGCCTCTTTCAAGCAACCCCTTTTCATTTAATACATTTTTAAAATATATGGAAATCTCAGTTGTGAAAATATCTTCATTTTTAATAATGAAATTAAACAAGTCTTCTACATAATTAGGTTTTAATTTTTTTATATATCTACTGCCCTTAACTAATCTCAGTAATTTTGAAGGAATCTTATATCCTGCGTGTCTACTTAAATACATTAATGTAATATAGACTTCAATATTTTGATAAAACTGATATTTTTCATCGTTGTAATTATCTATGAAGTCTGTTAAGAGCGTTTTATATGCTTTACTCTTAATCATCTCATCAATTGTTAATGATACATTCTGTTTATATGCACTTAATAGTGCCATTTCTTCTTTTGTTGGATAATTAAAATAAATATAATCTTGATGTGGGCAAAGTGCATTTTTTCTTATAAGTTCTGGCACAAAGATCTCTTCATCTATTTCTCCACATAGCTCTTCATACTTAGCCCATTCTTGTTGAGAAGAATCATAAGGAGGAGTTGCTGTTAAAGCAATAATCTTTATATCTTCACCTAGTTCTTTAATCACTGACGATAGAGCTATATACCATTCATTTCTTAAATGATGTGCTTCATCTAAACATATTGTCTTAATGTTTGCTTTTTTTAACGAACTTATTAAGTTGTACTTTGTATAGTCTTCTATTATCTCTTCATTAGTTTCATCATCTATCTCATTATTAATTAATTTTTTATATGCGCTATGTAAAGCTTGATAAGTGATGCTTGTTATCAGTTTTGGCTTTTTTAGATCGTAGGATATGTAGTCCTCAATATTTTCAGAGAAGTCAAGAAAACCAGATTCTAATCTATGTCCCCACTGTCCTCTAATCGTTATAGTTGGTGTGAAAATTAAGGCAGGTTCATTTAGTCTCTTGATTAACTCCAATCCTAAAGTAGTTTTACCACTTCCGGGAGCTGCAACAATATGGATTTTTCCATCGGTTAAAAAATCATCAGCTTGATCTAATACACGCTGTTGATAGTGTCTAAACTCACCTTTGAACTCTATTTTTGTATAATCTTTCATTTTCTTTATCCTCATGCTGCGTAATGATAATGATTACTACTATTTTTAAATCATATCTATGTAATTATCAATTAAGTCTAAGAAGTCTTTTTCTGATGTATGGATGTTTTGAGTAGAAACAAAGTTAGATCCATCTTCACTAAATCTTAAATATGTATAGTATGTTATATATGCATACGTTCCATCATCATAATAAAACTTTAAACATTTTCCTTTAGGACTATTGTTTGGTGTTCCATAATACTTTTCGAATGTTAACAAAGAAAAATCATCTATAAACTGATTCTTCAAGTCTTCTGTAAGAATCATCAAGACTTCAATTTCTTTCTCATTATCTGGATACAGGTCTCCTTGATAGTCATATAGTTTGATAATTTCAATTTTTGTAATCTCATTTCTTAAATTCTCACTATCAAAATCATAGGATCTAGTACATGATGAAAGAACAACGCCTAACAATAGCAATAGATTAACAAAAACTATCTTTTTCATAATCCACCCCATAAGTAAACATAAGTTTTCTTGCAATTATAAACTTTACTGCAACCTCTTTATGGACTTTATATGTTTTTGCACTAAAAGCTCATATTTTGGCACGTCATAAAGCAACAACTGTTTATTACAATTATACTATAAATGCAGCATAACTATCTTTCCAATTAGATTTTTCCATTTTCCGTCATTTTTAATAATATGTTGTCTCACTCAATCTGTGTTGAGTGCGACATATTGCTCGAAAATAGCGCGTTGTGTGTACTCAAGTAATATCAAATTTACCGTATTTATATTTATTCACACAAGCACAAAAAAACAAGGAAACATATTTTTATACTTATTCAATATAGTGACCTTTAGAAGCTGTCATTCTCTTATTCCAAATTGGAATTTTGGCTTAGTTATCAATATTAATTTAATTGCTCAGCTTAAGTAAGGCATTACTTGTCCAAAATCACAACTTACTGAATAATATAGTAAGAGGATCGCCTTAGTTATAAGGTGATCCTCTTAACAATGAATAATTAGTAATTCTTATACTTATTAGGAAGTTTTCTTAATAACTGCGCTGGCAAATGATCAAAAACACTGTTTGGAATTTTTAAAGAATATCTATCCTTAAAGTTATCATCTTTTAAGAAAACATGAATTCTTCCAGGAACAACTGCATGAATCCTGCCAGTTAACCAATTCCATAAACTATTTTTGATGTAAATTATTTTTTCTATGTCCATATAATTTATAGTAATCTGTTTCTCTTTTCTAATAATTGTCATGCAATCCTTATCAAATTGAATATCTTTTGATTTTATTTTTACCATCACATATCTCCTGATCAATGATATTCTTCAAGAAGCTTTTTAAGTAAATCTTCTCTAATACTGTATTCATCACCGGTAAGAAGAAAAACTATAGATTTTTTTTGAATCTCTCTCAAATTAGTGTTTTCACCAAGGTAAGATTCTTGGATTACAATTCTATCCCCTTTACTCTCAACTATACGACCTGTTAAAAATCCAACATTTGTTTTCTTGTAACTCATCCAAAAAGATTCACTATTAGATTCAAGATGCATTAATAGTTTATCAAGTGAATCATGAATAATCATTTCTTGATTAGAATGTTTTCTATGATAATCTACTAATAACTGCATTGTTTGAGTTGATTTAGATTTGGTTACTACCTTAGTTATTGAATCTAAAGCAATAATACCAAATCCTTCATATTTTCCATATGGATTAAATGTGTTGAAATATAGGAATCTATCGTCGTGTAATAATGGTTCAATAATTCTATCCCCACCAGTACTAAATCTTACATAAATTTCAATTAATTTTTTTTCATTTATTGCTTTAATAATTTTATCGTTCATACTAGTTTGCTCTCCTTAAAAGCTATTCTATTAAGAATAGAATACTTGAATCAATGCTACAAAACCTAATGTAAGTAAAAATCTATCTAAATAATCAGCTTGATTGACATTATGCTAGCAACAATAGCCATCCTTTAGCTTGCCATTATCTTGTATAATCATTCAAGTTGTATTTTTGATACTTAATAATCAATTATTAGCATATGTGTGATCAAACACTAACAATATTGTAAAAAGAATAGAAATTAATTTAGCCTCAATGCTATCATTCTGTATAGTGATTCTCCTATATTTTTTTCCTTCTTTAAATGGTTCGATCGTAAGAACATCTTTGCCTTTTACATTTATTGGTGGAGGAAAGGGGATTTGAACCCTATTAATCCATCATTATTCCAAGTATTTCCCCACCTGATTCTTTATTATTCTTTTCTATATTATAGCATAATCAAATCCTAATATGACAACAATCCAAAATTCCAACTCTTTTTGTCTCAAATCTTAACCTTATTTTTCATCTAAAAGCATATATTTGTAGCGATTTATGCACATTTTCATATAATTTGATATAAAAACGCACTATAAAATTGGACAGAGATTACTTAAATAATCTAATAAATTTCCATATTTTCCCCTTAATAAAGCTATGAAACTTGCTTTAAAATGTTAGACAATTATTTTGGAAAATTGGAATTCTGTCTGTTTTTTTTTATTTTTATCATATTTTATATTTCATATCAAATTGAAAATATATGGAAAACTAAAAACTAATTAAATTGAAGTACTCTCTGTAATTCTCATCATCATAATCTAGGTATAAAAAAATGGTGTAAGTTTTACACCATTTTAACTTAATGATTTTAGTCTCTATATAGTTCTTCTTCTCTTTCTTCTTTAGCAGTAAATCTAGAATACTCAGTATCAAATCTAAAGCTTAATCTAATCCCTGCCATACCTTGTCTATTTTTCGCAATACTTAATTCAACATCTCCTGTTTTCTTTTCAGGGTCATGGATATAATAGTCACCACGATATAAGAACATGACGATATCAGCATCTTGTTCAATCGAACCAGATTCTCTTAAATCGGCTAATACTGGTCTTTTATCTTCACGTTTTTCAACTTCACGTGACAATTGTGATAATGCTAAAATCGGAATCTTTAATTCTCTAGCCATTTGTTTTAAGCTTCTTGAGATTTTTGCGACTTCTTCTTGTCTATTTCCTGATCTTTCATCACCTTTAATTAACTGTAAGTAGTCAATAATAACGAAATCAAGTTTGCCTTCTTGAGCTAGTTTTCTACATTTTGCTCTAATATCTGCAACATTAACACCTGCAGAATCATCAAATGAAATTTGTAGAAGTGACAAGGATTGAATCCCACCTTCTAAGTGTTGCCACTCTTTAGAGGTTAAATTTCCGGTTTTAATCTTATTGTTTTCAACGTTTGCTTCTGTGGAAAGCATTCTTGCAGCTAACTGTTCATTGCTCATTTCAAGTGAGAAAATCGCAACGCCTGCTTTGCCTTCTTTGTTGTGTTTAGCAATATTTAAAGCTAGATTCATCGCAAATGCAGATTTACCCATGGAAGGTCTAGCAGCTAAGATGATTAGTTCTTCAGGTTGAAGACCCGCTGTTAATCTGTCTAAATTTTCAAAACCAGTATGAAGGCCGGTTATACCGCCTTTTTTATTTCTATTTCTTTCTGTTTTTTCTTTAACTTCTTTAATAACTTCTGACATAATCGCAAAAGCGGATGTCTTTCTTTTTTGAGCAAGCGCAAAAACTTTCTCTTCTGCCATCGTTATATAATCGGTTGCTTCTGTATCACCTTTATAGCCTTCTTCTAATATTTCTCCAGCAAGATGAATGACTTGTCTTTTTAATGATCCATCTTTGACTAAATCAATATAAGTTTCAATATGTGCAGTCGATGGGACAAAATCAGCTAAATCAATGATATATTTCATACCACCTGCTTTTGCTAGATTTTGAGATTGTTCAAGTTTTGATGCAACACTTGCAAAGTCAATTTTATGATTATCTTGATAAAGATCTTTCATCGCTTGATAGATCATAATATGGGGTTGCTCAAAAAAATCATCATTATCTAATTGGTCCATGACTGATACAATGATTTTAGGATCTAAGAAAATTGCACCTAATACCGATTGTTCAGCTTCCTTATGATAGGGTAAACTTTTTGCCATAATTAAATCCTACTTTTCTACGATATGGACTTCAAATTGTGCCTTAATATCCTTATGGAGTGTAACAAATGCAGTATAAATGCCTACAGAGTTAATTTCAGATTGAAGTTCTACTTTTTTCTTATCAATTAAGATGTGATGTTCTTGTTCAAAAGCTTCAACAATTTGTTTTGTTGTAATCGCACCAAACATTTTTCCATCTTGACCGATTTGAATCTTTAATGTTACCTTTTTACCATCAATTTCATTCTTAAGTGATTTCATTAATGCAATATGTCTTTGATTTTCCTCTAATGCTTCTTGTTTTTGTTTTTCTAAAACTGCAAGGTTTTCATCAGTTGCTAATATTGCCTTTTTTTGATTCACTAAAAATTGACCATATCCATTTGCAACATCGATCACTTGATCTTTTTTACCCTTACCTTTTACATCTTCTAATAATATGACCTTCACGAGATCTCCTCCTTGTGCGTATTCTAATTCTATGATGTTCTTTAACTCGTCCACCACTTGTTTGATGGATTTATTTTTAACTTGTGCAGCCGCAACACTAAAGTGTCCGCCACCACCGATATTTTCTAATAAAACTTGTACATTGACTTTTTGGAAACTTCTAGCACTGACCCCTACGGTGTCATCATCCATTCTAGAGATTGCGAATGCTGCATCAATATCATTGATTTGAAGTGCTGCATCAGCAACTTGCGCTAGTAATATTCTATCATCATATATGTCTTTGGTAATCACAAACGCGAAATGATCCATAAATATTTCGACATCATTTAAGAGTTTGTTGATTTCCATGGTTCTTAAATAATCTTTTCTAAGCCATGTTTTTACTTCTGAAGTATCAGCGCCTAGATCTTTAAGTTGTGCTGCAACTTCAAATGTTCTTGAGCCTGTACGGTATGTAAAATTATTTGTATCAACAATTAAACCTGCATACATCATGGTTGCTTCTTTTGGTGATATATGAATTTCTTCATTCATATTATAGAACCCTAAGAGTTCCATCACAAGTTCGATGGTTGATGATGCTGATGGTTCAATAATCGAAAACATCGCATTAAATCCTTCATCACCAACACGGTGATGGTCAATGACGATGATTTGTTCTGTTTTTGATAATACTTGATCATTCATAATGATTTTTGGTGATTGTGTATCTAATATCATTAAGACTGATTGATCATCAAATAATTCTAATGAATCTTCTGATGAGATCATATGTTCCATTAAATCCTTAACATCATTTTTAACGATATCTACAACTTTTTGTGTCGTTCGGTCTAACTTATCATGATCGATAATGAGATAGGTTGGTTTGTTAGATGCTTTTGCCATATGATAACATGCAATCATTGACCCAAATGCATCCATGTCTGCTTGATTATGACCCATGATAAATACTTTACTTGAGTTATCAATAAAATCTTTAATCGTTTGGGCATTGATTCTAACACCAACTCTAGAACTTTTCGCTGATGTATCATTTCTTGCTCCAAAATAAATAATCTTTTGATCTTGGATATTAACAACTACTTGATCTCCACCACGCTTTTCAGCGAGTTCTACTGCATTTTGTGCATAAACACCAAGCGATTCATAATCAATATTCCATGATGCAATCCCCATGGATATCGATACTCTAACTTTATTTTGATTTGATATATCTCTGATTTTTTCTAGAATCTCAAATTTATTTTCAATCATTTTTTCCAAATCTTTACGGTAACACATTAAAAAGATGCGCTCATCTGCATATGGTTTTAAATACCCATCATATAGATGTGCCCAATCATTGATTGCCGCTAAATATTCACCTTTTAAAGATGATTGTTCAGAAACATCTAAAGCAGCTAATGCTTCATCTAAGTTATCTAAATAAATAATACCCAACGCTGGAATTTGCTCCATATATTTTTTAGATATATGTTCTCTTTCAGTGACATTAAACAAATAAAAGAAATTAAAGTCTGGACGATAGGTGACATCATAAATGTCATCACCAACTTCGATCATGAACTTAATTTTATTACTTGTTGCTTGTGTATATAGTTTTTCATTTAAGTCTTTTAATTGACGACCTGCAATTTTTTGATCAAAAATATGAGTCGCATGTGGATTTGCCCATTTGATTTCAAAAGTCTCATCACATGCAAGAATACCAATAGGAAGTTCATTAAAAACTTCATCTCCTACTTGATTTACATGGTATGATAATTTTGTCCACATAGACAATCTATTTTGAAGTGTTCTTATTTTTTGTCTTGTTTGTTGGTTTAAACTAATATAAATCCCTGCAAACACAATAACTACACTGATAAATAGAAATATAAAGCTAAAGATTTGTTGTGCTGATTCAAAAGAAAAATAAGGCCAGTAAAGATAAATACTGAATCCTAAAATCATCACCACACCAGTTAATAAAATCCAACGTTTCATATGGATCACCTACTTTATCATATTATACCAATAATACATGTGTTTTTCAATCAATAATAAAGCCATAAACGCATGAAAATGAAAATTGTTTCTTCTGTGATTTTTTATGATAAAATATAGAAAAATACATCTTACGTCATTATTTTTGCATCTTGCGAATCATTTTGTAACATCATCCTTCTGATTTGTTAACATGGAGTCATCAAAGGAGGATATGAAAATGAAATTAAAAGTTATGTATATTTTTATAATTACTTTAGGTGTCTTAAGCACAGTTTGGTTAGTTCAATCATTTAAAAATGAAGAGCTTATAGAGATGGACCAAATCTCTGGAGAGGTAATGCTTTTATCAGATGAAATCACAGCTACTGAAGAAACCCTTCCAGAAAATGAACTCCAAGTTTTAAAAACTGAAATTGATGCGTATAAAGCATTGATCCAATCTGAAGTAGCCTTAATCATTGAACTTAAAGACCAATATCAAGGCGATTACAGCACATTATCTCAACAACAAAAAATATATTTAAGAATCTCATTATTAGAGGTAAGAAAATATAGAGAAGTATACCAAAATACAATTGGTTCTATCGAAACATTAATCGAACCTTATTATGGACAATTTGATCAATTATCTGATGAAGAAATTGAATCTTTAATATCAGAAATTGAAACCATTATGACTTATAGACTCGTTTTACTTGAAAAAGCATACGATGAACTCGTTACTATAAAAACCATACTATTAAATGAATAAGGAAGTCACATGAAGATTTATGTAGAAAAGCATCCAGACTTAAATGAAACTGAAATTATCATCAAATGCAAAGATGAAAACGAAGAGGTTAAAGCAATTCAAACTGCTTTAACCTATTTCGATATGGTAATCATTGCTAAAAAAGATGATAAACAATTTAAAGTGCCGACCAAAGATATTTATTATATTGATGCATTCGGTCACGAGGTCAATGTTTATACAAAAGAAAACACGTATCAGACTGATCTAAAGCTTTATCAATTAGAAGACATGTTATCTAAAACACCATTTATTAGGATACACAAGTCCACCATCGTCAACACTAATAAAATCAAAAGTTTTAAATCTCACATCAATGGACGTATGGAAGCGATCCTTCTTAATAACAAACACCTCATCGTATCAAGAATGTATGTAAAAAACTTGAAAGAAAAATTAGGAGGAACATCTCAATGAAAAAATATATGAGTATTTACTTAAAAGTCTTTTTCTTCATGAGTATATTATTCCTTCTACTTGCTTTAATTGTTGTTAGAAGATTTGATGTCACATTACCTTTTGCAAGAATTTCTTATGGCATCTTTGTTGTATCAGCCTTTGTAAGTCTAACCTTATGGCTATTTAAACTTGAAAAAGGAAACAGCGTTTTAAATGTTATCTTAGGTTATTTCATGCTTATACCAGGTATTCTTGTGATTAGAAATGTTTATGGTAATTATTTATTTAGACTATCTAGTCTCATCTACATTATCATGATTGTCATAGGAATCATTTACGGCATTGTGCTATGGATTGTATCCAAAAAGTATAAACAACAAGTAGATGACTTAAATAAACTTATCGAAAAACAAAATAAATCATAAAAAAAATGCTGCGGATTGCAGCATTTTTGTTTATTGATTAGTCTTTTACATATGGTAGTAATGCCATATGACGTGCTCTTTTAATAGCTACTGCTAATGGACGTTGCCATTTAGCTGATGTGCCAGTTACACGTCTTGGTAAAATCTTACCACGGTCAGTAATAAATCGTCTAAGTAATTCTACATCTTTAAAATCTATATGTTCAACTTTATTTTGTGTAAAATAACAAACTTTACGACGTCTTTTAAAACCGCCACGTCTATTGTTTTGCATAGTTCTCCTCCTTAAAATGGTAGATCTTCTTCAGCAGCAAGTTGTTTTGATGTTTCATAAAACTCATCGCTGTCATCATTGCTATAATCAGTTTCAGGTGCTTGTTGTTCCATGTAATCAGAAGGTGATTGATCACCCTTATTTTCTAAAAACTGTACGGAATCACAAACGACTTCTGTGATATAGCGTGTGCCATTGTCTGCTTCATACGTTCTTGTTTGAATGCGACCTTCGACACCAAGTAATGCACCTTTTTTAATAAAGCGTGCTAAATTTTCTGCTTGTCGTCTCCATACGATACATTGAATAAAATCAGCTTGTCTTTCGCCTGATTGGTCCGTAAATTGACGATTTACAGCAATTGTAAAGTTTACAAAGTTAATATTTGATTGTGTAGATTTGAGTTCTGGATCTTTGGTTATTCTTCCTACTAAAATCACTTTATTAATCATATTACTCGCCTTCCTTTACAACAATGAAGCGAATAACTTCTTCAGTTATTCTTACGACACGGTTAAATTCAGCAATTGCTTCTGGAGTTGCGTTAGCAAGCAACCAAACGTAATAGCCTTTTTTGTGATGTTCTATCTCATAAGCTAAGTCTTTTAGCCCCAACTCTTTAAGCTCTTGAACTTCACTATTGTAGTTTACAAAAATTTCGTTAAAGTTATTAACAATTTTTTTGATGTTCTCGCTTTCTACAGTTGGACGGATGATATACATAATTTCGTATTTTTTCATCTGTTCCACCTCCTTCTGGTCTATGGTCTTTGATAAGACAAGGATTATCTTACGCCAAGTTATTATATCATAATATATCATTTATTACAATGATTAAAACTATATTTTTTCTAGAGTAATTCCTCTATTTTTTGATAAACAAATTTTGTTGCATCTTCAATATTTTTCATACGATCATTTGCATCTAAATCAAGATGATATTGATAGAGTTTTTCTTGAAATAAAATCGCAATAAAAGCTTCTTTTTTTTCTGTATTTATATCTAAAGTTGGTCCAGCATTTCCTGTGATTGAAACACAAAGATCAGCTTTTGCATGATTGTGTATACCTAAAGCCATTTGATCAGCAACTCTTTGACTGACGACAGAATACTCATCTATATCTTTTTGATCCACACTAAGTAAAGCTCTTTTTAAGTCTTTATGATATGCGATAATACTGCCTAAAAGAACTTTAGATGATCCTTCATTTTGAATCATTTGAAAAGATAAATTCCCACCAGTCATACTTTCAGCAAATGCTATAGTTAAGCCTTTATCTAGACATTTGTCAAACACTTTTTTTGCGATCATGATAGTGTTATATTTACAGTGATTTCTTCAAATATACTACCAACTTTTCTCATAACTGTTACTTGATGAGTATCACCAAAATCAGCCCCTTCAAGTTCAGCAGCAAGATCTGCAATCGATGTAATAGTGTTTCCATTCATCTCAACAATCAAATCATACTCTTCTAATACAAGGTGTGCATTTCTTGTTAAATCAAATCCTATAACAACAACACCAACTGGATTTGATGGTAATAATGAAGCACTATTTTCTTCTAAGAAAACATCAACTTCTTGAACGGTTACACCTAGTTTAGGTGAACGTACAACTTCAATATAATCATTTTCTGAAAAACCTCTAATGATTGGTGCTAATTTATTGATATTAAGTGCATAATTTAATCCATCTGCTGGAATGACTCCATCAGCTGTTTGTACATCAACAATTTTTGCTACATTTAATCCAATCACTTCACCATTTAAATTAAACAATGGTCCACCACTATTTCCCGGATTTAAATCAGCATCATGCATTAAAGCCAAACCATTAATACCTTCATATGCAAATGTAGTCATGCTGACTACCCCGGTCGTGACATAATTAAAATAGACTAAATCTCTTGGTGTACCAATTGCAACAACTTCTTGACCTTTGATGATTTCAGTAATCACATTATCATCAATCGGTGCAATAGGATGCACTCTTAATGTTCTTGTTGTTTCAATTCTTACAACCGCAACATCAAAAAGTGGATATGTTTGATAATCTTTGACCGCGATATCGTCTTGATTAGGTCCGAAATATATTTTCATTTCACCACCATCTTCAACAACATGATTATTGGTCATAATGTAATATCTGTTCATATCAGTGACACCTTCAACTGGTTCTGATTTATAAATAATTCCTGACCCATGTCCAGTTTCTGTAACAACCGCAACTACAGATGGCAATACATCTGCAATCATATCGATTCTTAATTGCTCTTCTGTTGAAGGTGAAACATAAGTTTCTACCGCTCTTGTTTCAATTGTACACCCAATAAGGGTGAGTGATAATAAAATGGTTAAAATGGATAATATAAGTTTTTTAGTCTTCATGATTCATGCCTCCTAATTTAAATAATTGATGTGCATTTCTTGTTGTGATATCTTTGACTTCTTCTTCTGTCATGTTTTTAATTTCAGCTATTTTTTTTACAACTTCTACTAAATACTTTGGTTCATTCCTTTTTCCTCTAAAAGGTGTTGGTGCTAAATAAGGACTATCTGTTTCTATTAGAATGTGTTTTAAATCAATGTTTTCTACGATAGGTAATAGTTCTTTTGGATTTTTAAAAGTAATCGGTCCATCGATACCAATATAAAATCCCAAATCAATCGCTTTTTTCGCATCAATTAAATTTGATGAGAAACAATGAAAGACACCAAATGCTTTTCCTTCATATGGTTTTAACAAATCATATGTTTCTTGAAAAGAATTTCTTGTGTGTATCACTAAAGGTAGATGATATTTAATAGATAACTCAATATGTTCTACAAATCTTTTGATTTGAAGATCTTTATTTTCTTTTGTCCAATAAAAATCAAGTCCTGTTTCACCAATCGCAACCACTTTTTTATGGTTCACATAATGATGGATAAACTCTGAATCATCCCCTTCATCCACATATCCTGGATGAAGACCAACAGATGCATAAACACCTTCATGGTTTTCTGCGATATCAATCGCTTGTTTGCTTGTTTTATGATCCATACCAATCACAATCAATTTTTTTACATCTTGATCATTTGCGTTTTTGATCACTTTATCTAAATCATCTTTAAACTCTTCTGTATTTAAATGTAAGTGTGTATCTACAATCATCTTATCATTCCTTTTTGATACTATATATTTTAACATATTTCATAAGAAAAAGAGGAAAATTACCTCTTTAACATATTTTTATGAAATTGTGAAAATTATGGGGTTGTTTTTATCTTTCTAATCATTAAGAAAATCGTATATGCTACCCCTAATAAAATCGTAGCTGTTACAGTTAATATCGCTTGTGTACCTAATACAAACGCTAAGGTTGTCATTAAAATACCACTTAATATTTGACCGATCCCATCGATTTGACCAAAAGTAGACATCACGGTTGCTTTAATGTTTGAAGGTACCTCTCTAGCTTGAATGCTGGTGTATAGTGGGTCAATCCCTTGTCTTGTCATTCTAAAAAAGAAGAACCCTAAAAGTGATAGATATGGATTTCCCATATATGCAAATACAAATAGACCTAAACTCATCAGTAAAATTAAAGCTATGAACCACTGATATGTTTTTATGCCTTCTTTTACATATTTTTTAACAATGAGTAACATAATCACACCTAAAATAGCCATCATCATATGCATCATGGATACGATATAAATAGAAGGAAGGTTGCTTAAGAATGTAGTGTCTACTTTATCTAAGATAATAAATTCTTCTAGACGATCAATCCCTTCACTATATAGTCCTAATAAAAATGCTGTTATAACAAAAATCCTTAACATCGGATGTTTAAAGATATGTTTTAGACCAAGTTTAAACTGATGAATCATCGAATGATTCATCTCTTTTTTAAATGCATGCTCTTTCATAACAACCATTAAAAATAAACTTAACCCAACATATAACAATCCACTGATAAGCATTGGAAGTCTAATATCGATAAGACCAAAGCCAAAAGCCCCTATAATCCCAACAATGGTCATGATTTTACTGATTGTGTTTGCGGCAATATAGGTATGTTCTATACCGATATTATCCGTTTCATCAGAAACCCATGCATCAAGTGCACCACTAATAAAGGTATATCCGAAGCCCCAAATGATTTGTGCTATGAATATCCATATAAAATTAAGTGTCAAAAGTTCAACAAAAAAACCTAGTCCTATTATCATATAGCCAATCACAACACTTAGTTTTCTCGAATACTTATCCGCAACTACACCAGTAGGTACCTCAAAAAAAATAACGGCTATTTCTAAAGCTGTACCTAGTAAAATTAACTGATAAGGTTCTAATTTAGCTAAATCAATCCGATAAACAATGGCTGCAGTCATCATCATGGTCATCGCAAGATTGAGTATCGCTCTTTGAAAGATGTAAAGTTTCTTTGCGTTCATCATGTTTCCTTTTATATTTTTTTCACTCACTTTATTTTACATGAAAAAAGTGCAGAACAAAAGTAATTTAAAAATTACTCCTTTAAAACGATTCTTACCCAAATAGGTAAGTCCGTTTAGGCGTGTTCCAACCTTTAAACCCTGTCCCTAAGGCATCGGGGTTGCATTTTCTAATCATATTTAATGAGGCATTCAAATCTGCATTGATTAAGATGCCTTTTTTACTTTCATAAAGCCCTCTATTGATTCTTCTACCAGAATACTCTTTTTGATGAAATGCATCTTGATCAATAAAAGATGCGACTGATGTGTATGACTCATTGATAACTTGATATGACATATCATTTGCTTCTGCTAAAGATATGATTCTATCTCTTAATCGTGCGATTGGAATCGATTTAAACCACTGATTATTTTTCTTATTTGTTTTCGCATCTTTAAACCCTTCATTATAGCCAATGATGATTTCTTTAACATGCTCTTTTTTAGCATGTTCAATGATTAACTTAGCTGCTTTATATATACCATAAGTCATTTGATGGTTTCTTTTTTCTATCAAAGAAATCATTCTTTTTGTAAGTACATGTTGGTTTTCTCTTAAAGAAGCTAGCTTTGATATACGTTTCCAATATCTTTGATTCATACTTTTTAATCTCAACCCATCGATTAAAAGATGATGTCCACTTGTTAGAGCACACATGGCTAAGTTATTATACCCAAAGTCAATCCCCATCACTTCTTTTTTTATGTTATGCTCATTTATAACATCATCATCTTCATAAACATGTATCACTTCAATGTACTTGCCATCATATTTTTCTTTGATGGTGATTTCTTTAATTCTTTTGTTTGATATACATTTAGGTGTGTCTATCTTTAATGATAATGTTTCAATTTCTAATAATGATAATGCATGTTTGGATAACTGTTTAGATATATCTTCAAAGTCTTTAGATATCTTTTTGATGAAATTTCCTCTAGGTAGTATATACTCGTGATCATTTGGTTTATAGACCATTCGGTCAACCAGTGAGAAAAAGCCATCTTTTTTTAAGTATCTAGGTAGTTTTACTTTTTTACTTTTATTTGATTTGATGGATCCAAAAAAAGCTTTCATGGCTTCATCAACTTTTTTTATGACTGACTGTCCCAACGATGTTGATAAGGTTCTATAATGGATGTTATCTTTTAACAATTTGTAATTATCAACATAGCTTAAATACGTACTATATTCAAAATAATGTTGTCTAACATGATATAAAGCTTGATTATATAAATGCTTGGCTTCATGCATTAAAAATAGTAAAAACTTCTTCTCGTTTTCATTTAAATACAACTTCGTTTTTATGGCTTTATAGCGCATGTAACCCCCCCCTTTCTTCAATGTTTACTATATATCTATTTTACCATTTTTATAAATATGAAAAAAGGTTTAAATAGAATTTCCTATTAAACAAAAAAAGAGGCAAATGCCTCTTTTAAATGTTTGTCAATAACTACTATTCAATAATTTTAACTACTGAACCAGCACCAACTGTACGTCCACCTTCACGAATTGAGAACTTAGTTCCTTCTTCGATAGCGATTGGGTGAATCAATTCTACAGTCATCACTGTGTTATCACCAGGCATAACCATTTCTGTACCTTCTTGAAGTGTAATTACACCTGTAACGTCAGTTGTACGGAAATAGAATTGTGGGCGATAGTTTGAGAAGAATGCAGTATGACGTCCACCTTCTTCTTTTGATAATACGTAAACTTGTGCTTCAAACTTGAAGTGTGGGTTTACTGATTTTGGTTTAGCTAATACTTGACCACGTTCAACTTGATCACGGCTCACACCTCTAAGTAATGCACCGATGTTATCTCCAGCTTCTGCGTAATCTAATAATTTTCTAAACATTTCAACACCAGTTACAACTGTTGATTTAGTGTCTGTTAAACCAACGATTTCAACTGTGTCACCAACTTTAACTTGTCCACGTTCAACACGACCAGTAGCAACTGTACCACGACCTGTAATTGTAAACACGTCTTCAACTGGCATTAAGAATGGTTTGTCAGTTTGACGTTCTGGAGTATCAATGTAGCTATCTACAGCTTCCATTAATTCTTCAATGCCGCCAACCCATTTTTCATCACCGTTTAATGCACCAAGTGCAGATCCACGGATCACAGGAATGTCATCACCTGGGAAGTCATATTCTGATAATAATTCACGAACTTCCATTTCAACTAAGTCTAATAATTCTTCATCGTCAACCATATCAGCTTTGTTTAAGAAAACAACTAGCTTAGGTACACCAACTTGACGTGATAATAAGATATGTTCACGAGTTTGTGGCATAGGGCCGTCTGCAGCTGATACAACTAAGATACCGCCGTCCATTTGTGCAGCACCTGTAATCATGTTTTTAACGTAGTCAGCATGTCCTGGGCAGTCTACGTGTGCGTAGTGACGGTTTTCAGTTTGGTATTCAACGTGTGCTGTATTAATTGTAATACCGCGTTCTTTTTCTTCTGGTGCACTGTCAATTGATGCATAGTCTTTAATGTCTGCTAAACCTTTTTTAGATAATACAGTTGTAATAGCAGCTGTTAAAGTAGTCTTACCATGGTCAACGTGGCCGATTGTACCAATGTTAACATGTGGTTTTGTTCTTTCAAATTTTTGTTTTGCCATTTTAATGGTTCCTCCTATTTTTAATTGATTTTTTTATTTATTTCATCATACTTATTGTATATTAAATCCTTTTATTTTGCAAGCAAGTGAATTAATTCACACCGCGCTTTTTCATGATTTCTTCCATAATTGATTTTGGAGTACGCTCGTAGTGACTAAATTGCATTACGAAGTTAGCGCGACCTTGCGTATTTGAACGAAGTGATGTTGCATAACCAAACATTTCTGAAAGTGGTACGAATGAACGGATTGCTGCTGCATTTCCTCTCGTTTCTTGAGATTCCATACGTCCACGTCTTGATGTAATATCACCAATAACGTTACCTACATACTCATTTGGAACAACAACTTCAACGTCCATGATTGGTTCTAATAAGACAGGTGAAGCTTTTGTTTTTGTATCTTTTAAAGCCATAGAAGCTGCGATTTTAAATGCCATTTCTGATGAATCGACTTCATGGTATGAACCATAATGTAGAGTCGCTTTAATATCGATTGCTGGGTAACCGGCAATGATACCATTTGGAAGAGCTTCTTCTAAACCTTTAAGTACTGATGGAATGTATTCTCTTGGAATGACACCACCAACGATTTTATCAACGAATTCAAATCCTTTACCAGGGTTTGGTTCGAATTTGATCACAACATGTCCGTATTGTCCACGACCACCAGATTGTCTAACGAATTTAGCTTCAATATCAGCTTCTTCACTGATTGTTTCACGATATGATACTTGAGGTTCAGCAACGTTTGCTTCAACTTTAAACTCACGTTTCATACGGTCTACAATAATGTCTAAGTGAAGTTCACCCATACCAGCAATAATTGTTTGACCTGTTTCATGGTCTGTATATGTCTTAAATGTTGGATCTTCTTCAGCAAGTTTAACTAACGCAACATTCATCTTTTCTTGATCTTGTTTTGTCTTAGGCTCGATAGCAACGTTAATAACTGGCTCTGGGAACACCATAGATTCTAAGATGATATCATCTTTTTCCATAGCTAGTGTGTCACCAGTTGTCGTATTTTTTAGACCTACAACTGCTGCAATATCACCAGCGAATACTTCTGCGATTTCTTCACGGTGGTTCGCATGCATTTGAAGGATACGACCAAATCTTTCTTTATTATCTTTATTTGTGTTTTGAACGTATGAACCAGCTTTAATAGAACCTGAATATACTCTAAAGAATGTTAAGCGTCCTACATATGGGTCAGTCATAACTTTAAATGCTAATGCAGTAAACGGTTCATCATCACTTGATTTACGTTTAATTTCATTACCATCTGAATCTTGACCTAAGATTGCAGGTACATCTGTTGGAGCTGGTAAATAATCAATAACAGCGTCTAACATTAATTTAACACCTTTATTTTTAAATGAAGTTCCGCAGATAACTGGGAAGAACTTAACTGCTAAAGTTCCTTTTCTGATTGCTGCTTTAATTTGTTCAACTGTGACTTCTTCACCTTCAAGGTAATTCATCATCAATTCTTCATCAAAATCAGCAACTGCTTCAATCAGTTCAATTCTCTTTTCTTCTACGATGTCAGCTAAATGTGCAGGTATCTCAATTTCTGTAGCAACTTCTTCTGCATTACCGTCATAATGATATGCTTTCATTTCAAGTAAGTCGATAATACCATCGAAGTCTGCTTCAGCACCAATCGGCCACTGGATAGGGACTGCTTTCACACCTAAACGATTATGAATCGTTTTGATTGCTCTAGCAAAATCCGCTCCTATTTTGTCCATTTTGTTTACGTAAACAATTCTTGGTACTTTATATTCTGTCGCTTGTCTCCAAACGGTTTCTGTTTGAGGCTCAACCCCTGCTTGTGCATCAAGTACTGTGACAGCACCATCAAGCACGCGAAGTGATCTAGATACTTCTACTGTAAAGTCAACGTGACCTGGAGTGTCGATGATATTAACTTTATGATCTTTCCAGAATGCTGTTGTAGCAGCTGAAGTAATCGTAATACCGCGCTCTTGTTCTTGAGCCATCCAGTCCATTGTAGCTGCACCATCGTGAACTTCACCTAGTTTATGAATTCTACCAGTGTGGAATAGAATACGTTCAGTCGTTGTTGTTTTTCCTGCGTCAATATGGGCCATAATACCAATATTACGCACTTTGTTTAATGGGAATACACGAGGCATAATTTTAAATCTCCTTTATTACCAGCGATAGTGAGCAAATGCTTTATTTGCTTCAGCCATGCGGTGTACATCTTCACGTTTCTTCACAGCAGCACCTAATCCTTGTGATGCGTCTATGATTTCTTTCGCTAATCTTTCTTCCATAGTTTTCTCATTACGTAATCTTGCGTAATTGATTAACCATCTTAATCCTAATGTTGTTTTTCTTGAAGGTCTAACTTCTGTTGGTACCTGATAGTTTTGTCCACCGATACGACGTGAACGAACTTCTAATACCGGCATGATGTTATTTAATGCTTCATTAAATACTTCAATTGGTTCGCGTCCTGTAACTTCTTTAACGCGGTTGAACGCTCCGTATAAAATACTTTGAGCTGTTCCTTTTTTACCATCAACCATAATTGTATTCACGATACGTGTTACTAATTTTGATTGGTAAATTGGATCTGGTAAAACGTCTCGTTTTACAATATGTCCTTTACGTGGCATTTAGTTCACCTACTTCCTTTCTTTCGATTCTTAATGTTTGAATTTTTTATTTATTATTTTTTAGGGCGTTTTGCTCCATACTTAGAGCGTGCTTGCATACGATTTGCTACACCTGAAGCATCAAGTGTACCACGTACGATATGGTAACGTACACCAGGTAAGTCTTTAACACGACCACCACGGATTAGAACCACACTATGCTCTTGTAAAGAGTGTCCAATTCCTGGAATATAAGCTGTAACTTCTGTTTGGTTACTTAAACGAACACGTGCATATTTACGTAAAGCTGAGTTAGGTTTCTTAGGTGTCATTGTTGTAACACGAGTACATACCCCACGTTTTTGTGGTGATGTATAATCACTTTCGCTCTTTTGTAAACTGTTATATCCATAACCTAGAGCAGGTGATTTTGATTTGTACTTTTTAGATGTTCTTCCTTTTTTTACAAGTTGCTGAATTGTAGGCATTGCTTGTTCTCCTTTCCTTTAACACATATCCATGTGTTTCATTTTTTCTTCTAAAAAATATTTTTGGCTTAATAGAGCCAAAAAATATAGTCGTTCTTTGTGTATTTCACACAGCGTTTTAATTATATAATAAGTTAAGTTAATTGTCAATGATTTTGACGGAATTTTCTTTAATTTTTTAAGATTTTTACATATATTTTAACATTACTCATTTGAATGTTGCTTCTTTGGACATAAAGGTATCTTTTTTGTGTTATATGTGATGGTTTTTCTACCTTTTTTATCAGTATTAGGTATAAAATATGACTTGTTTTCTGCAATTACATATTCATCATATAAAATATTTAAATTTTTATGCACTCTAAAATTGTACCATCTCACATATAAGTTGATTAATGGTTGATTAATCCCATCATATTGTGTTTGATATTCCCAAGTCTTTTGGTGGTGCATGAAAATGAAGAACTTATTAGCGAAAATATGATCTACCATATCCATTGAAATAAGACCATTGGCGATTAAATACTCCATGATTTGGAAAAACATAACATAATCACCCATTTTTCTTCCGTCTTCTTTAGTAAACTTATATGTTTCATCACGATCTTTTTTTAGTTTATCATAGATATCTTCGATATGTTTATTCTCAGAAAAAGACTGGTTCAAGTTATAAATAAATTCAGCTTTTGTTATTTGATGATCTTTACTCAGTTGATAAATTACTAAAGCTGCACCAATAACAGCAATCGCAATTTCAAGTGAATCATCATAAACAGAATCCATTGTTCTTTTAACAACAAAAATAGCGACAATCGCAACAACAACTATCACCAATAGTGATAATGTGGATCTTCTAATTCTCATGAAACCCTCCGTGGTTATATTTTGATTTAAATATACCACTTTATAGAAAAAATAAAAAGCACTTATGCGCTTTTTATGTAATGGTTCAGTAAATTTAAGATGACAGCACCAATCATATTTCCAGTTAAAACGATCAATATGAATAAGAATGCTTCAAGTGTAAATGTTTTTGATAGTACTAAATAAGACATATCTGCAATACTATGTTCAAAGCCTGCAACGATAAATATCGAAACTGCAAAGATGACGACTAATAAAGAAGCACCTGGATTTTTAAGCTTATGATAACTATCAACAGCTAAATACATCATAAACCCACAAAAGATTGCTAGAACTAAAGTTTCATACCACATTTGTGTTAGCTTATAATCAAATATTTCTGTTGCATGAGTGATTGCTCCATCTTTTCCTGATAATAAGAATAACCCTGCTGCAAACAATATACCAATCATGTTTCCTAAAAGTGTTTGCATGAGTAGTTTAAAATGACCTTTTTTATAAGGTAGTAAATATCCTACTTTTCCTGTAAAAAGGTTATATCCTCTTTCTACAATAAGGATTAACGCAAAACTAAAGAGAACAGATCCAACGATTTGGTTAGATGAACTTACATACAAAATCCCACCGATGCCTACTAGGATACCGGATAGGATTGCTTTTACAATTTGAATTAAATTTTCTTTCACTTTTTACCCCTTTTTAAAACCATAAATCATGCCGACGATGTTATTTACAAACTTAGATGGTAATACTTTTTGCAATAACACAAATACTTTATACTTAAAGCCAATCGTTTTATATAATGGTAATTTCTTTCTATTGATTAATTTATTGATTACTTTTGCTGCTAAGATAGGATCCATACCGTTTTGCTCATCTTTTTCCATGACACCAACAGATTTATCCACTCTTTTTTGATAATCATCGCCTTCGTAAGGGTTTTTCTTTCTATTTTTTGTGAACCCAGTACGAATATCTCCGGGCATGACACTACACACCTCTATATGAAAAGGTGAAAGTTCTATACGTAGGCTTTCTGTAAAAGCATTGATTGCAGCTTTGGAGCTGCTATAAAATGCTTGAAATGGAATCGATAATCTTGCAGCGACACTACTGATATTGATGAGTTTAGATCCCTTGGTTTTTTTCAAAAATGGAAGCATCGCTTTTGTTGAATGAAAAACGCCCATAAAATTGACATCCATCATATATTTGGCATCGATGATGTCTGTATACTCAATGGATCCAGATATACCGATACCTGCATTATTGATTAAACAATCAACTTTGCCTTCAATATCAAATATATCTTGATATGCTTGTTTTAATTGTTCATAATCAGTGACATCTGCTTGAATACTTCGAATATATTTATCATGTATTTTAGATCTTGCAACACCATAAACGCGATGTCCTTTTTCGGTTAAATGTTTAGCCACTTCAAGACCAATACCTGATGATGCTCCTGTGATGACAATTACTTTTGATTTACTCATTAAAATCTTCCAATCCTTTTAATACTTCTACAATTTTATCTATAGCTTCATCCATTTGCTCTTTTGTGTGTGTTGCAGTATAGCTTGTTCTAATTAAACATTCACCAATTGGAGTTGCAGGTGGAACGACTGGGTTTACATAAACACCGTGTTCAAATAATTGGTTACAAGCAACCATGGTTCTAATTGGCATATATGTATAAATTGGTATAATTGGTGTTCTTGATGGTCTAAGTTCTAACCCGCGTTTCTTTAAGCCTTCTCTCATATAATCAGAGATGTCACTTAAAGCTTTTACGCGTTCTGGTTCTCTTTTTAAGATTCTAAGTGCTGTAAGTGCAGCTGCAGCGTTTGCTGCAGGAATTGCAGCAGAGAAGATATATGGTCTTGATTTATGTCTAATATAATCAACAACATCTTTTTCAGCAGCAACATATCCACCTAAACTTGCAAGTGATTTAGAAAAAGTACCCATAATGATATCGACTTCTTTTTCTAATCCGAAATGTTCTGCAGTTCCTCTACCATGTTCACCCATAACACCTAAGCCGTGAGCGTCATCAACCATAACTCTTGCGCCATATTGTTTTGCAAGTCTTACGATTTCAGGTAGATTTGCGATATCTCCACTCATTGAAAAGACACCATCTGTCAAGATGAGTTTTCCTTTATTTGGATCTGCTTTAGCTAATTTCTTTTCTAAATCTTCCATATCGCTGTGGTTATATCTAACAACTTCTGCATATGATAATCTTGTACCATCATAGATGGATGCATGATTTTCTTTATCAGAGAAAATAATATCATTTCTTCCAGCGATTGCTGAAATGATACCTAAATTTGATTGGAATCCCGTTGAAAAAATGGTAGCATCTTCTTTATTTAAGAATTCTGCTAACTCTTTTTCAAATTGGATATGTAGATCAAGCGTTCCATTGAGGAATCTAGATCCTGATACACCAGTTCCGTATTGTTCAGTAGCTTTTACAGCTGCTTCAATCACTTCTGGGTGTGATGCAAGTCCAAGGTAGTTATTAGAGCCAATCATAATCATCTCTTTACCTTCCATCACAACTCTTGTATCTTGTTTTGTATTTAAAACATGAAAATAAGGATAATATCCATGTTCCCTAGCTTTTTTTGCGTCATCATATTCATAACATTTTTTAAATAAATCCATAATTTCTCCTCGTTTCAAAAAGCGCTTAAATCTATTATATTATAAAACACCTTATTTTTGACTGAAATCTCGTGTTTTTAAAATCTTCATTTTAATGAACATATACCATTGTAAACAAAAAATGCTGTTAAGTCAATATGCAATGTGCATGTCTAGCATTTTCATTTAAAAAAACCTTCAAATAAATGAAGGTTTCTAACTCTTTGTGTCAACTTTATTGACATAAAACAGTATATACCCTGCATTAAAAACGATATTATCGGTTTTTAATGCTTCTTAATACTTTATCGTGATTTGAATCTTTGGCCAAGCTTTGTGATTTTCTACATAATCTTGGTCTACATTTTTAAAATATTCACTATATCTATGTGTCTTTCCAAATATATGAATATCAAAATCTGATACACCAACCTCTGATAATGATCGTATATTATGATTTATATTTTCATCACTGTTTAAATCATTAACTACTTTATTTATATGTTTTATAGTATCAGGATTTTTAGTTACCATAGCCAATCTACAATCCAAAGCAAATCTATCCCATGATGAAACCCAAATTTTATCTGAATTCAAAACTCGCATGCTTCCAAAAATCAAACGAAGATAATTATGAAAATCTATATCAGAATACGAGAAAAATTCATCTATGTCTAGTAATACAAGATTTAATCCCAAATCATTTCCATCATGAATATTGAATATATCTTCTGTAAAGCTTTCAACAAAAGCCATTTGATTCATTCCATAATAGTCAGGAAATCCACATGCTTGTTTAAATGTCTCATGAAATTCATGAACTGTATCTATTTTACAACTCACTAATATGTTTTTATAATTATCTCTAAAATTTTCCCTAATTGCTTGTTCTTGATTATCATAAATATTAAAAATTATATTTTTTACGTTGTTCATGTCATACAGCCCCTAAATATATAAAAGTGTTATAATGATTTGGTGAATATATCCATACTCCCGACCCAGTCTCATATAGTAATCTTTCCGATGAACCTGGATATGAAGTTAACCTAAATTTCAAATAGTTTCCATATGGTAATTGACCCTTACTATTATTCCATATTGAATTCCCTTTGAAACCACTCTTTGGTGATAAATTATGCTGATTCAAATATGATATATAGGCATATACCGAATCCCATGATTCATACTGGATAAATGTAGTCCCTTTATTTGATGGAACAAATTTACCCCAAAAATCATATATGGTAGATGTGTATTGACCAGATTTCGATGATCCATAACCTGAGTTTACTCCGGTGCTATATATATCATTCATGAACTTTGCTGATCCAGAATTTCCACCTATAGATACATTTCCTCCCCACGCACCACCTCCAGATGCTCCAAAAACATTGCCATAAGGATTTTGGGCGTACCCACTTGATCCACAACCATCAGTTTGGTTAGCTTCTCTGCTACCATCATTATCCTCATCTGAATAATCATAACAATATCCAGTAGGATCTGTATGCATCACTGGATTATTCTCAGTATAAGCAAACATGTTATGACCTAATACTGTATGACTTGCTTTTAACATACCATCTGCATTAATAAATCTACCTGTTTCAGGATTGTAATATCTTGATTGCAAATAATATAATCCGCTTTCTTGATCATAACGATATCCTCTATAACGATATGGATTTGCATCTGCTAATGAAGAGTTTGTTTGATAGATGATGTTTCCATAAGCATCATATCTATATTCTACCACTGTATAACCATTTGAATCAATGAGATATGACACATTTCCAAACGCATCAAACATGTAAAAATATTCAGATCCATTATATCTCATAGAGATTAATGAGCCATCTACATCGTATGTATAATATATTTCATTGGTTCCATCTGTTTCATATAACACTAAGGATCCATTCAAATAATAAGTCGTTGTGAGTGAACCTACAGTTTTAGAATCCCTTATACCATCTTGATTGTATGAATATGATGACGTCACAGATCCTATCGTTTGAGATATTAAGCTTCGTCCTTCCCAAGTAAATGTTCGATCATAAGATGTGCCTCTGGTGTCATCTATTGCAGTAACATTACCAGCATTATCATAATCAAAAGCTAAGGTGTAACTCAAAGATGAATCAACAGCGTCTGTGTATACCATGCTACTGATCTTATCTTTCCAAATTATATCATAAGTATATACTTCAGTTTGTAATGGTGTAGGTAGTGTATTGTTTCCTTGAACAAAATTATAATACGCTTGTATTGTTAGATTCCCATAATCATCATAAAGGTATGTATAAGTATAGTCGTCAATCTCATTGTTTTCTCTAACCAGTTGGTTTTTTTCATCATAGTAGTATTCGATAATATCTGAAGAAAAATCAGTGATCTTTGTGATATAGCCTTGCTCATTATATTCCATGGTTTGTGTCATATAGTGATTACCATTGGTTTGAGTGATTGTTTTTATTCTCCTAGATACATCTCCATAAGTTACATCAACACCTTCATAATAACTATATGATATTGTATTAATAGTTGTCGAATTTAGTGTTGTCGCTATACCAATCAGTCTTCTTAAATCATCCGATTCAAAAGTATAGTCTTTAGTTACATCTCCAAATTCTGTGTTGTCGTAGATTCCAGATGTTAAATCATAATTAAATGTTGTAGATCGACTATATCCTTCAATATCAAATGTATAGATATGAAGATTTCCTGCATTATCGTAATCATATGAAATAACATCTCCATCTTGATTTGTTACTTTTCTGATACGTCCAACTAGATCGTAATTATAATAGTATTCTTGATTATCTCGTAAATTTTTCAATACTGTAAGATTGCCAGATTGGTTATACTCATATGAATATCTTTTCACATATTGATTCGTTACATAAAACCATAAACCTTCAATTTGATTTTCATCATTATAAGTAATCTTAATTTGATCTCCATTGCCAAATATTTCTTCCGATACTCTATTTGTTTCATAAGTTATATTGTTAGCGATATCAGTATCATAAGTATATTCTTTTAGCATAGATCCAGTAAAATTCTCACCAGTTCCTGTTCCAATATAAATATATTCTAGTCTATATAAATCATCATATTCAAGTTTATAAGTCATACCGTTCATTTGAATTTCATCAAGAACATCATCAGTGTAATGGTAAGTGATTATTGAATTATCTTTGGATATAGTTGCTATTCTACCCTTTTCATCATATGTATAGTTAGTTGTGATGTCTATTTCATTATCAATTGATGATAAAAGTCCATTAAGAAGTTCCATCGTATAATCTATTTCACTACCAAATTCATCTGTTACTTTAGAAACATATTGGCCTCTAGTTGTATAATCCAAATAATTACAGTAGTATGAGCCATCAACTACACCATCATTATTTACATCTTCTCCAACTTTAACACTATAAACTTTATTATAAGTGTTATAAGTTAGTGATACAGCAACGTTATTCTGTGAAACATCTTTGAATAAACCTGAACTATATGCCCCGTAAAATGTAACTTTATTGTTTTGATCTGTAATTTGATCAAGTAAAAATCTGTTATCTTCATTGTATTCATAGGAAATGACACCGCTTGATTCAGGTGTGCGAATGTACGCTGTATTTCCGTATGCATCATAGCTATACTCGGTTCCAAAAGATTCATTATACATTTGTATACCATCAAAATATACTGTACCTTCACCTCTATAGTATACTTTTATATTGATTGATGTTATTGTGCTATCAACATATAATTTTGAGGCTTGATATTGCCATGATTCAATGTCTGAATCAAATTCGTAATAATATTCATCTGAATTTGTTCCATCAGAAAGCGTCACGAAAATTCCAAATGCTCTACCATCTGGATTTTGATCATAATGTTTATTTGGTGTGACATCACCTTTAGCCCATGCAGAAATAATATAATTGCTTCCAGCTTCAAATTCTGAACTTGTTAGTGTGGTTTCGATATATTTGCCTAAGTCAGCATCGCCTATGATTCGAATGTAATAATCACCTAGAATACTATCATATAGATCACCTTGTTGATTTTCAACACCATCGTAGATTCTAGTTGCATTACTTAAAATCCAACCAGAAGTGTTCATCTCAAATGATGGATTATCAAGTATATTAACTCTAGTGTCTTGGAATCCATCAGTTATTTGTATATTATCAAAATATGCTGCCCCAGAATCGTTATTATATAACTTGATTTTAACCAATGTATTGTCTGTAGGGATGTCAAAATCTACATAAACATATTGCCATTCTCCCATCTGAGTGATAGATGGTGAAGTATAAGTTGTACTACCTATCGTAATAGCTAGATATGCATCATCTGACGTATCTCCATATATATACCCACCAAGTCTATATCCACTACCTTGATCAAGAATTATATCCTGTTCTAAATGTGCAATTTGATTACTATATACATAAATCCTTGCTGAGTTATCGCCGAATAAACTATTTGAACTTGAATAACTAGCAGTTGGATTTTTTGGAAATCCATCAGTCCAGTCAATAATAAAATCCCAGTTTGTATCTGTACTAGGTGTATTGTACTCAAAACTATGGTTTCCAATTGGATTTAATTGAGTTTTTTGAGGAAGTGATGTTTCAACGAGTCTATGATTTAAGAATAAATTTTTACTTTCAAATGTTCCACTCCAAGGATTTAAGTATCTATAATATGTTGCATTTCCATAATCATCTAAAATATTTACTGTATGTCCATAACTATCAAATGTATATATTACTGAATTTCCTAGATGATCTTCAAATGTCGTTTGATATAATGCATATTCAATATCAATAAATCCTAGATTATCAGTACCCATGGTGTATAAATATTGATCAACTTTATTTAAAGTGTCATATTGGATTTCAAGATTTAGTCCTTCACTTGAAGTGATTGAATCTAGTCTATCATCCCCACCTAGTGTATCAAAATAACCATAATATACTGTATCAGAAAATGCATTTGTCATGAATGTTGTGAACCCTTGATGTGCAGAGTTGGTTATATCTAAATAACTTACTTGTCCTCTATAATCTTTATGATATGTCACACTAGATAAGTTATAGTTGTTACTTGATGCATTTGATGTATAATCATATGCTATAACTTCAACCAAATTATATGAAGTGCAATTTCCTTCGATATCCCATGTTTGAGCAAGTTGAACTAATTGATACTCTAAATTATTGGTTACAGAATTATATTCAAAAGATATAAAATTACCATAATAATCAGATATTTTATCTATTTTGTTGGTAGCATTATAATCGATACTTAAAAACTGTCCTGTTTTGAGGTCTTCTATCCGGACTAGTTTTCCATCATCATAGATACTTCTAATTCTATCAGGTGTATAGATAATTATATCTAGATTTTGATCGTTATTATAATCATCAACGACAAGAATGTTACGACTTCCATCATCTGCCAAGTATGTTGTCAGATTATTGTCTCTAATAAGTGGTTCATCGGTTGCAAACTCTGCAGGTATATACTCATAATAAGTCTTACTTCCATTTGAGTTTGTAACAATCCGCTCACCAGTTGTTGTATTTATCGATGCAAAACTATCGAAATTTGTTCTCCATCCGAGTCCATATCCTATATTAATGTCTTTTAGATTTTCACTATAATACATGCCTAAGTCAATAACTAAACCTTCATGTTTTCCAAAATAATCATTTCTAACAAGATTGAACTCACCGGTAAAATCATTAATCATAGCAGTGCCAGCATCATCAACAGGAGCACTGTGATAAGTCCAAAAGTTATATAGCCCTGTTGTATACTGATAACCTACTATAACATTAGGCCCAATTGTATCTCCATATTCTTTTGATGCAAAATACATATAGTCATTTGTCACGAGTGTTTGTTTACTTAATTCAACAATACCTACTGAGCGATCATCTTCTAGCCAGTCATTCATAACTTTTGTCATGTCCCACCGATAATATTCAATGCCTATATCATTAGGATACACATAATCATAATCTTCAATAAATGTGTCAACATCGTTAAATGTGTTTCTCGTGATATTGGTCCAAGATGATGTATAATTGACTTTTTTTAAGTTAATTTGACAACTTAAGTAGTCACAATGATTATAAGCTGTTCCATAATATGTTCTTAACTCTAGATGTGCATAGCTTACAATTGCGTCTTCTGGAATTTCAGCTGTAGATATTTCTATATAACTTTTATAGGTATCAGTGCTACTTTTTCCAACCATAAGAAAATTATTATACTCAAATGTTCTTGTAGATGTGACATATTTATCTCTTATACCAAGATTATCAGATCCGTTTATCACTAAACTGGGATCAATTTTTACTGGATAAGATGCTTTTTGTAACCACTCATCACTAGGAATGATTGTGATTAGATAAACTTCATCACTTATATGATTCAGTTCATATGAAACATTATATGATTGATTTAATTCATCATCAATCATATATAGTTCTTCAAAAGAAAAAAGAACCTCATCATCTTTGTTTAAAAACAAAATACTTCCATTTCCATCTTTAATAAGGGATAAATCTTTTAATTTATATTCAAATGTTAGACTAAAATCATCAATATAATTGTTTAGAATAATATTTTCTTTAATTTTACTACCTGTTAATATATACTCAACATCCACATCTTGAAGCACTTGACTATATATAACTGATTGATTAATATTGATCAACTCTTTGATATTATTGGTCTTACTTTTGGATTCGTCATATGTGATATTTGATTGATTAATATTAAGTATATTCCAATCAATACTATATTTATCTAATGATAATTTAATCGATTTATTGTCATCAATTACTTTCGGAAATTTTACTTTAAATTTATTATCTTTATTTTCATATTCATTTCCTAAATCATTAAAACTATTGTTAATGTTTTCCCATTTCCCATCTTTTTGATAATGAATAACTTCATTATACATAGCAACTTCATATGTTCCATCAATTTTTCGAAAGGTCTTAGAGCTTGCTGTTCTCTTATCTATGACCTCTGAGTCTATAGCTACCTGACTTTGATCAAAATTTGGATCAGTGGTTGTTGGATAGTCTTCAAATGACGGTTGTTCTATTGAGATTTCTTGATTATCAATAGTATCTGCTTGTACATCAAATACACTCCATGGAACAATGGTCCATAATTGTCCTAACAACGCTAAAAAAACAAGTGTTTTCTTACTTGCATTAATCAATCTCACCAACACCAATATCTGTTGGTCTTTTAAAGATTTTTTCTTAAACATATGAAATTTACCCCCGCTTAAGTATTAAATTATTTAACTTAATCATATCACTATCAAATATAAAAGTAAATATAATATTAATAACCAAGCAAAAAAAGTGCACTTGAGAAAACCTCAAATGCACCTTGATATTTATTTTACTTTTATCCCTAAAAAGGACTGTTTAAAACTCGAAATCGTCATCCTCTTCTTCATAAGAAGTATTTGAGCGATCATAATCGAAGTATTTATCTCTTAAAATACCTGTACCAGCAGGGATTAATCCACCGATGATAACATTTTCTTTTAAGCCGTGTAATTCATCAGTCTTACCTTTGATTGCTGCATCAGTTAAGATTCTAGTTGTTTCTTGGAATGATGCTGCTGATAAGAATGAGTCACTTCTTAGTGATGCTCTTGTAATACCTAATAAGATTGGACGACCAACAGCTGGACGTTTCATCGCTGCAAATGCTTTTTTATTCTCACGTTTGAATTCAGAAACAGAAACTTCAGTACCTGGAAGTAAATCTGTATCTCCTTCTGTAACAACCGTAATTCTTCTTAACATTTGTCTGATGATTAATTCAATATGCTTATCTGAAATCTCAACACCTTGTGCACGATAAACTTTTTGAACTTCTTCTAAGATGTAAGTTTGCGCTGCTTCAGTTGACTTAATACGTAACAATTCTTTAGGATTGATTGAACCAAGTGTTAATCTTTGACCAGCTTTTACGCTCGCATTTTTTCTAACAAGTGATTCAACGTTTGGATCAATGGTGTATTTATGTTCTTTATCTTGCGAATCGACAATGGTAATGATCGATGATCCACCACGTTGACGATCAACAGATTTAACTTTTCCATCAACTTCTGTTAATATCGCTTTCCCTTTAGGGTTTCTAGCTTCAAATAACTCTTGAATACGTGGAAGACCTTGGGTAATATCTGATGCAGAGGCAACCCCACCGGTATGGAAGGTTCTCATGGTTAACTGAGTCCCTGGTTCACCAATAGATTGTGCTGCAACAACCCCAACAGCTTCACCAACTTCAACTTTTGTATTGGTTGCTAAGTTTCTACCATAACACTTCGCACATACACCATTTTCAGAGTTACATGTAAGGTTAGATCTAATTTCTAACGCTTCGATACCTGCTTTAATGATTTCTGCGCCAAGTTCTTCTGTGATTAAATCATTTCTAGATACTAATAATGCCTTAGTCTTTGGATGATATACATCTTTAGATGCATAACGTCCAACAATACGGTCGTATAAAGGAACGATTTCTTTTGTATCATCCATTACAGCACTCATCACAACACCACGTTCAGTTCCACAGTCTTCATCAACAACGATCACATCTTGTGATACGTCAACTAGACGACGTGTTAAATATCCTGATTCCGCAGTCTTAAGCGCTGTATCGGTAGATCCTTTTCTCGCACCATGGGTAGAGATAAAGAATTCAGATACGGTTAGACCTTCTCTAAACGATGCTTGTACTGGAACTTCAATAATTTCACCTTTAGGGTTATTCATCAGTCCACGCATACCAGCAAGTTGCGAGAAGTTTGATGCATTACCACGCGCACCAGAGTCACTCATCATGTAGATGTTGTTATCATCATCAAATTCAGCCATTAAGCCTGTTTGAATCTCATCACGAGCATCTTGCCATTCTTTAATAACTAAGTCACGACGTTCGTTATCTGTAAGCATACCATCTTCATACCACTCTGTGATTTGTTCGATTTGAGCATTTGCTTGCTCAATACGTTCTTGTTTCTTAGAGTAGACGTTAATATCTGCAAACGATACGGTAATACCTGCAACAGTAGAATACTTGAATCCTAAATCCTTAAGTCTATCTAGCATCTTAGATGTTTCAGAGATTTGTAATTGCTTGAAGACTTGAGCGATAATTTGTGATAAGAATTTTTTCTTAAATGGTGATGGAACGATTGCGTTTAACAAGAAGTCTTTAGGGTTTGTTCCTTTTTCCATGAAATACTTATCAGGTGTTTTTTCTTCTAAGTTTTCTAATGTTGGTTCATTTAAATATGGGAACGTTGGAGGTAATATTCTGTTAAAAATAAGTTTTCCTAACGTTGTTAATAAATATTTGTTTAATTGTTCTGCAGTAAATTTTTGATTGATTGATCTTGGATCTACAAAGATTCTTGTGTGAAGACCAATTTCTTCGTGTTGATATGCTAGATATGCTTCATCAAAGTCCATGAAGAAATGTCCTTCATTTCTATGTTTTTGATGATGTTCTTCTAATCTAATATCGGCACGATATCCTTTAAATTCACGTTCGAATTTTTCTTCAATGGTTAAGTAGTAGTTACCAAGTACCATATCTTGTGATGGGGTAACAACTGGTTTACCATCTTTAGGGTTTAAGATGTTATTAGATGCAAGCATTAAAAGTCTAGCTTCTGCTTGTGCTTCATTAGATAGTGGTACGTGGACAGCCATTTGGTCACCGTCAAAGTCCGCGTTAAACGCTACGGTTACAAGTGGGTGAAGACGAATCGCTTTACCATCAATAAGTTTTGGTTCAAACGCTTGAATACCAAGTCTATGAAGTGTTGGTGCACGGTTTAGAAGTACTGGATGTTCTCTAACAACCTTTTCTAAAGCTGCCCATACATCATCATCCATCTTTTCATATTTTGAGTTTGCATTCTTCTTAGAGTTTTGATCATCGCCTTGCATGCGTTGAAGTTCTCTTAAGACGAATGGTTTAAATAAGGTGATTGCCATTTCTCTTGGAATACCACATTGATACATCTCTAAGTCTGGTCCAACAATAATAACTGAACGACCTGAGTAGTCCACACGTTTACCAAGAAGGTTTTGTCTAAATCGACCTTGTTTACCACGAAGCATGTCTGATAATGATTTTAAGTGTCTGTTTCTTTCAACAGCTGCTTTTTTACCACGTTTTGCATTATCAAATAATGCATCAACAGCTTCTTGTAACATACGTTTTTCATTTTTTGTGATTAACCTTGGTGCCATTTGTTCTTTTTGTTTTTTCAAACGGTTGTTACGGTTAAGAATACGACGGTATAAGTCATTTAAGTCAGTTGTCGCGAAACGTCCACCATCAAGTGCAACCATTGGTCTTAAATCTGGTGGAATGACTGGAATAACATCCATAACCATCCATTCTGGTTTGTTATCTGAGTTGTTAAATGCTTCAACAACTTCTAAACGTTTAATGATGCGATCACGTTTTTGTTTAGATGCTGTTTTAAGTTTTCTTCTTAAAGATTTAACTTCTTTATCTAAATCTAATTCTTGTAATAATTTTTTAACAGCTTCTGCTCCTGTTAACGCTTGGAATTTAGATCCGTATTGTTCTGTTAACATAGAGTAGTCTTGTTCTGTTAAGATTTGTTTTTTAGTTAAAGGTGCTTGACCTGGGTCTGTGACGATATATGCAGCATGATAAACAACTTCTTCTAATGACTTCGCTTTAATCCCTAAAAGGATAGCAAGTCTTGAAGGTGAGTTTTTTAAGTACCATGTATGAACCACTGGAGCTTCAAGTTCAATGTGACCCATACGTTCACGTCTAACTTTAGATTCAGTAATTTCAATACCACATTTTTGACAGATTTGGCCTTTGTTACCGCTTTGTTTTTTACCACAAGCACATTGATAATCTCTTGTAGGTCCAAAGATTCTTTCGCAGAACAATCCACCTTCTTCAGGTTTAGAAGTTCTATAGTTAATGGTTTCATGCGTTTTAACTTCACCATATGACCATTGTCTAATTTCATCAGGAGATGCGATACGAATCTTTAAATGAGAAAATGTTCTTGAACCATAACCTTTACGGATTGGTTGTACATGACGACCAATACGTTCAGTTAAGTCCATATCTAGAGCACTAAACTCATCTGTTTCTAAATCAAAATCTTCTTCTGATTGAACTTCTGCTTCATGTTCATGAGCATGTTCTTTAAGTGCATCAAATCCGTATAATTCTAAGATGCCATTAATTTCTTGACGCAAGATTAAATCATCTTCAAATAAATGATATAAACTGTGACGATTAAACTCTAAAAACTCAACTGTATCATGGATACCAGCTTGTTCTAAAATTTCAACAGTTTCATCACTTAAATTTAAGTTTTCAAGTTGTCTTGGTAAAGTGTAACGACGTAAGATGGATTTAATTTCTTCGAAACTATCTCCAAGTAACATAGATAATTCTTTTAAATTGAATGTATTAAAATCTTCAAGTTGATCAATCCCTGCAAGTTTTAAAGCATTGAGAGCATCTTCTGAAAGTTTTAAGGATTCAACATGTAATGTTAACTTTTCTTTAGCCATTAGCGATACCCTCCTTTAGTAAACGTTGTTTTCGTATGATCAACAAGTGATTTGGTTGCTTCATTTTCTCCAGTATTCGCATCGATTAACTCAACGTATAATCCTAATGCTTGAAGTTCTCTTGTAAGTACTCTAAATGATTCTGGAATTGAAGCTTGTGGAATTGGTTTATCATGTGTAATTGAGCTGTAGACTTTATTTCTACCAATCATATCATCTGATTTAACCGTTAACATTTCTTGAAGTGTATGTGCAGCACCATAAGCATATAATGCCCAAACTTCCATTTCACCGAAACGTTGTCCACCGTTTTGTGCTTTACCACCCATTGGTTGTTGTGTAACAAGTGTGTAAGGTCCTACGGATCTTGCATGTAGTTTGTCATCAACCATGTGTGATAGTTTAATCATGTACATGACACCAACAGATACTCTATTTTCAAATGGTTCTCCGGTACGTCCATCATATAATGTGACTTTACCATCTTCACCAAATTCTGCAAGCATCTTCTTGTCAAGTTCATAATTGTATGTTTCAAGCTCATCCATTTCTTCGATTGGTTTAGAAGGTTTGATTGCGTCATATGCCTTATCTCTTGCTTCTTTCATGATTGACTTTAAGTCATGATCATTTAACCCATCAAATACTGGAGTTGCAATTTTAATACCTAAGTTCTTCGCTGCGATACCTAAATGGATTTCTAAGATCTGACCAATGTTCATACGAGATGGAACCCCTAGTGGGTTTAACATGATGTCAATTGGTGTACCATCAGCCATGTATGGCATATCTTCTCTTGGTAATATTCTAGAGATAACCCCTTTATTACCATGACGACCAGCCATCTTATCTCCTTCAGAAATCTTACGTTTCTTAGCGACATAAACTGTGATTGATTCATTGACTCCACTTGGAAGTACGTCTCCATTTTTCTTAGAGAAGTATTGGATCGATACAACAGTACCGCCTCCGCCATGTGGAACTCTTAATGATGAATCTCTGTATTCTCTTGATTTTTCACCGATAACGGCATGAATTAATTTTTCTGATGGACTTGGTTCAAACACACCTTTTGGAGTGATCTTACCAACTAAGATATCGCCTTCTTTAACTTCACTACCTGGAATAACGATACCACGTTCATCTAAATTCTTTAACGCTTCATAACCAGCATTAGGGACTTCACGAGTAATTTCTTCACGTCCACTACCTGTTTTTAATTCACGTGTTTCAATTTCATATTGATCGATATGAATCGATGTATAAACATCGTTTTTAACTAAATCTTCTGACATGATGACAGCATCTTCATAGTTATAACCTTCCCATGTCATAAATGCCACGGTTACGTTTCTACCAAGTGCAAGTTCACCATGGTCTGTTGATTGACCATCTGCTAAGATATCACCTTTTTCAACGTATTCTCCTTCTTTGACTAAAGGACGTTGTAAGATGTTTGTATCTTGGTTTGATCTAAAGAAATTAATCAGTTCAAATGTTTTGGTTTCACCCATACCATAATCTTTAAGTGTTTTCGCACTTTGATAATTAAATTCAACAGTTGGATCATAGATTACGTTATTACCAACAACGATTTTCTCGTCTGGTTTTTGTGTAATCATAATCTTCTTACCATCAGCATATGTTACAAAACCACTAACATCTGATACGACTACAGCACCAGAGTCTTTAGCAGCACGATGTTCAATACCAGTACCAACTATTGGCGAATCTGGTTTTAATAGTGGAACTGCTTGACGTTGCATGTTCGCACCCATAAGTGCACGTGATGCATCATCGTGTTCTAAGAATGGAATGGTTGAAGTCGCAACTGATACAATTTGCTTAGGACTAACGTCCATGTAAGTCACTTCATCGATGTCAAACATAGATGTTTCACCACGATGACGACCAATCACTTTTTCTTCAACAATAACGCCATCTTCATCAAGTGTTGTTGCAGCTGATGCGATGACTTCATGATATTCTTCATCTGCTGTTAAATAATGCATATCTTGAATAACTACAGGTTTACCGCTTGAACGGTCTACTTTTAAGTAAGGTGTTTGAATAAATCCATATTGATCAACTTTACCGTAAGTTGCTAGTGATGAAATAAGACCAATTGATGGACCTTCTGGTGTTTCAATTGGACAAATTCTACCGTAGTGAGAGTTATGAACGTCACGCACTTCAACGCCGGCACGATCTCTTGCAAGACCACCTGTACCAAGTGCAGAAACTCTACGCTTTTGTGTTAACTCAGCAAGTGGGTTAATTTGATCCATGAATTGTGATAGCTGCGAACTTCCAAAGAATGTTTTAATTGCGCCAGCAAGTGGTGTCATATTAATGATATTAGATGGTGTTGCATCAGCAAATGTTGTCGTAGACATCTTATCCTTAATATTCTTTTCAGCTCTTGCTAAACCAATTCTAAATTGATTCTTTAATAATTCTCCAATTAATCTTAAACGACGGTTACCTAAGTGGTCAATATCATCTGTTTGTCCTAAACCATCATATAAGTTTAAATAATAGCTCATTGAAGCTACGATATCTGATAATGTAATGTGTTCTCTGTCTTCTCTTTGATCATTACCAATGACTTTAACTGGATAAATACGTTCTGTTTCTTTATCTTTTACAGTCACTTCGATCATTTCAACGATAACACCACTACGTTCTAATTCTTTTTCATAAATATCTTTTGTACCAAAGAAGTATTTAATGACTTTTTCATCTAGTGATTGACGGTTTCTTCTTAGTACTGCAAACACTTCGTCATCAACAAGTGTGTTTTTAGCAACTAAGACTTCACCAGTTCTAAGGTTAATGATATTCTCTTTTGTATATAACTCATCGCCTCCATCTGGAAGTCTTTGAGCTAGGATTTCATCAGGTGTTTCATTTTGTAAAGATTCTTCTTTTGGAATAACTTCCTTGCGAAGCACATGACGATGTTCTCTTAAGACATCAATGATGCCTTTAGTAATTTTTGTTTCTTTAGGAACAATCACTTCACCAGTCTCAGGATTAATGATATCTGTTGCAGTATATTGTCCTTCAATTCTTGTTAATACATCTAATTTTTTGTTAAATTTGTAACGACCTACTGCTGCTAAATCGTAACGACGTCGTTCAAAAAGACGCATACGAACAAATTCTCTTGCAGCATCTGCAGGAACTTTTTCGCCTTGTCTTAATTTAGAATATAAGTCGATGATTGCTTCATCGCTATTTTTTGTTTCATCTTTATCAAAAGTTGCATCCATGTATAGTGATTTTCCAAACACTTCATAAATATCTTTTTTCTTAGAGAAACCTAAAGCACGCATCATTGTTGTCATTGGAACTTTCTTAGAACGGTCCAACTTAGCGTACATAATGTTTTTTGAACCAAGCTCGTATTCAATCCAAGCACCACGTGTTGGGATCACTTGTGCTGAATATTTGGTTTGGTTTAATTTTTTATCGAGTTCACTCGTAAAATAAGCACCAGATGAACGAATGATTTGTGAAACGACAACGCGTTCAGCACCATTAATGACAAAAGTCCCTGATGGGGTCATAAATGGGATTTCACACATTAAAACGACGTTTTCACGCACTTCTCCAGTGATTGCATTTTCTAATTTTACACGAGCAGAGAGTTGTTTCGCATAATTGACATCTCTAATTTTTGATTCTTGAATACCATATTTTGGTTCACTTAAATAATGTTCCTCAAAGTATAGTTTTAAATCGCCATTATGTCCTTCAATGGGCGAAATATCTTCTAACAGTTCTTTAATGCCCTCATCGATAAACCACTTAAATGATTTGGTTTGTATTTCGATCAGGTCTGGTAAATCAATGTCATAACGCATTTTTGAATAATTTCTGCGTTTTGCTTTTTTACCATATTTGACGTCACGATATTCCATATTCCACACTCCTATCGTTATTGGAAATCACGTATTTTTATTGTTTTTACATACAAAAAAACAATATTATGCATTTAAATATATTATCATATATTTTGTAAATAGTCAATCAAAAATTATTGCTTAATTGATAAAAGAATCCAATACCCTTTTTCTTTATCCAAAACTTCACAGTTTGAAAAAAGTTCAAGTAACTTATTAAATGTTGACGGAGCACCTTGTTTCTTTTGTATGACGCAATAAAAATGCCCACCTTTGTTCAAATGTTCGTATGCTTGTTCATATAGTTTAAACACTGTTTGTTTACCAGCACGTATCGGTGGGTTTGTTACTATCAAGTCTGCGTTGATATCACAGTTATTGAAAAGATTACTCACATCAATGTGTGCATTAGAAATATGATTGAGCTTTTTGTTCTCTTTTGCAAGATTTACAGCTCTTTCATTAACATCATACATATAGACGTTAAGATCTGGGTATGTTTTCGCTAAATAAAGACCAATAGGACCATATCCACAACCCATATCTACGATTGTTTTTATGTGTTCTTTGACTTCAATATTTTTCAGCAAAACATGCGTTCCAAAATCTAAGCGTTCCTTACTAAAAACACCTCGATCTGTAAGCATTTCTAACTTAACATCATTGATGATATATTCTTTTTTTCTCACATCATGTTCTAATTGTTTATCTTCTTTAAAGTAGTGACTCATGAGACCCCCTGAAACAGCGAAAAAACCCGAGAACAATTCTCAGGTTACTTTTCACTTTTTTAGAAATTATTTAACTTCAACAGTTGCACCAGCATCTTGTAATTGAGTCTTTAATGCTTCTGCGTCTTCTTTCTTGATCTTTTCTTTGATCACTGCGTCTGCAGTTTCAGTTAATTTCTTAGCATCTGCTAATCCTAAACCAGTAACTTCACGTACAACTTTGATGACTGCGATCTTGTTTGTTCCAAAGTTCTTAAGGATTACGTCAAATTCTGTTTGTTCTTCAGCTGCTGCCGCTGCTGCACCTGCTGCTGGAGCTGCTGCTACTGCAGTTGGGTCAATACCGAATTCTTCTTTTAAACCATCTACTAATTCTTTGATTTCTAATAATGTCATTTCTTTTAAAGCTTCAATAAAAGCTGCTTTTGTTAATTTAGCCATTTTTTAATTTCCTCCTAATTTTTCTTATGCTTCTTCGCTTATCATGTTAAGACCAATTGCTAATTCTCTAATTGGGGTTAACATACCAACTGCTAACATTGTTAACATCGTTTCTCTTGATGGCAATGTAGCTAATTCATTTAACATATCTAAGTCTGCAAACTTACCTTCTACGATACCTGACGCCATTTTAACAACTTTGTTGTCTTTAGCGAAATCGTAGACAATTTTTGCAGGAGCAACAACATCATCATAGCTGATTGCTAAAGCTTTAGGTCCAACAAAAGTGTCCGCTAATGCTTCGTATCCAGCAGCAATCGATGCTCTTCTAGTAATGTTGTTCTTGTAAACAGTAACTTCACAGTTTGCTTCTCTTAATTGTCCACGTAATTTAGTGAATTGTTCCACAGTTAATCCTGGATAATCAAAAGCAACAACTGTTGTAGCACGGCCTAGCTTGTCTGTTAACTCGCGTACGGCTTCCGCTTTACGTTCAATACTTGCTTTTTGCATGAAATGCCTCCTTTTATAAAATAAAATCTCTCAAATGCCAAAAAGACAAAAGAGAGAGAAAATGTATAATCTTCACCTCGGTAGGATATTAAGTCTTATGACCCCTACTGTCTTTGGCATCATTTAATTGTTTTTTACTTTGGTGTTATTTTAAAGAATCTACTGAAACTTTAACACCAGGTGCCATACTTGAAGTAATGGTAACATTCTTCATGTAAACACCTTTAACCGTTGCTGGCTTGATTCTTGCTAACGTATTGTATAAAGTTTTGAAGTTTTCAATCAATTTTTCGTTATCAAATGATACACGACCAATTGGCGCATGAATATTTCCTACTTTATCAACACGGTATTCAATCTTACCATTCTTGATTTCATTCACAGCTTTTGTAACGTCCATTGTAACAGTTCCTGTCTTAGGGTTTGGCATTAAGCCTTTAGGTCCTAAGATACGACCAAGTTTACCAAGTTGAGCCATCATATCTGGAGTGGCAACCATGACATCAAAGTCAAACCAACCACCAGCGATTTTTTGAATTAATTCAGCATCGCCGACATGATCTGCACCAGCTGCTTCAGCTTCTTTAGCTTTTTCACCTTGTGCAATTACTACAACTCTGGAAACTTTACCTGTACCATGTGGTAATACAATAGCGCCTCTTAAGTTTTGTTCTGCTTTTCTTGGATCAAGATTTAAGCGGAATGCCGCTTCTACAGTAGCGTCAAACTTAACAAATGAGGTTTTCTTGACTAATTCAACAGCTTCATTAATATCGTACTTTTGAGTTTTGTCAATAAGCTTTGCTGCTTCTAGGTATTTCTTTCCTCTTTTCATATTCTTCCTCCTAAAATGTGGTCTAGCGGGATATCCTCCCACAATTTAGATAGCTAATCATCTAAATTTTTAATCTACTACTACGATACCCATATTGCGTGCAGTACCTTCAATAATTTTCATTGCTGCTTCTACAGTGTACGCATTTAAGTCAGGCATCTTCTTTTCTGCAATTTCTTTGACTTGTGCTTTAGTAATTGTTGCAACTTTATCTTTCTTAGCGTTACCTGATCCAGATTTAATGTTTGCAGCTTTCTTTAATAAGTCACTTGCAGGTGGGGTTTTTGTTACAAATGTGAATGTACGATCATCGTAAACTGAGATCACTACTGGAACAACAAATCCCATTGAATCTTTGGTTGCTTCGTTAAATTGTGAACAAAATGCTGGAATGTTAACTTGAGCTTGACCAAGTGCTGGACCGACTGGTGGAGCTGGGTTAGCTTTTCCTGCTGGAATTTGTAATTTAACTACTTTTACAACTTTTTTTGCCATGAGACACAACCTCCTTCTTTACATAAGTATGTGGTATGAATTTCATTCTTCCACTATGGTGTGTTTTCACACGCGATATAATTCTATCATTAAGTGGGGTAAAAGTCAACAAAAAACTGACTTAAATTATTTAATTTTTGCTCCAAACGGAAAGAGTGCTAGTTTAGCGAGTTTTATCCATTGTAACGCAAACGGAATACCGATAATTGTGATTGCAAAAAATGCTGCAATTGTGATGTAACCAATTGCCATTTCCCAACCAATGAAAATAGCCCATAAAATATTTGCAATCGGATGTTTATCTATTCTAAGTTCTGCATCTTTACCAAATGGCGTTAAGACCAGTTCTGCGAACTTAAAACATTGACTTGCAAATGGGATACCGATGATTGTAACGGCTAGTAAAATACCTAGTAAAACCCATAAAATACTAGCGATAAATCCCCCAAAAATAAACCATATAATATTTCCTAATAACCTCAAGTTATCCCTTCTTTCTTAGGGTTATTATAGCATGGATTAATCAAAGAAAAAAGGAGTAGCTTAAAAACTACATCCTTCATCACCACATGATGCGTCATCATCTTGACCACCAAGTGTTTTTACCGGGTTATCTTCAAGCCAAATTTGCTTTAAAGCTTGATAGAAATATTCAGTTTGTTGTGCACCTGATACACCATATTTTCTGTTGATTACAAAGAATGGTACACCTTGAACACCAACTTGTCTTGCTTCTGTGATTTGTGCATTAACTTCATCGGCATAGGTGTTTTCTTCTAAGATTTTTCTTGATTCTGTTTCATCTAAACCGACTGCTTTTGCAAGTTCAACCAAAGTGTTGATATCGCTTAAGTTTTTTCCATCAGTAAAGTATGCTTTCATGAGTCTTGACGTTAATTTTTCTTCTAAACCTTTAGTGTTTGCATATTTTGCTAAGCGGTGTGCATCAAATGTATTTGTCATTTGAATAATATCGTAATTATAAGTTAAACCAACAGATTTCGCGTTTTGTTCAAACATCTTAAACCTATCTTTTGCTTGACTTACTGTCATGTTATGCCCTTTTGCAAAAGCTTCATAAGCTGTACCTTCCATTGTTTTAGGTGCATAAGGGTTCAGTTGATAAGCCTTATAAATCACTTCTACATCTTTTTTGTGTTCAAATTTTTCTAGTGCTTGTTCAAATCTTGTTTTTCCAATATAACAGAAAGGACAAGCAAAGTCTGACCAAATTTCTATTTTCATCATATTACCTCCATCTCACTTGGATATTATAACAAATATTTCTGAAATTAAAAGGGGATTTGCTTAAATTTTTTAATTTTTTTAACTATTATGTATTTTACAACATTTAAAATTAACTTCATGATAAACTTTAATTGAAAGTAGGTATTTATATGAAAAATTATCACAACAACCAAACCATGCATTTTGAAGATATCACCTTGATCGTAAACAATTTAGAAACATCAATCGATTTTTATCATGGCATATTAGGATTTAAGTATCAAATAGATGGTAGGAAAGCTATGCTTTTTGCTGATCATAAACCGCTTGTTAAACTTATTGAAGATCCAAATGCTCAAAAAGATATAGATGTTTACGGTTTATATCATGTTGCATTTCTACTCCCTTCTAAAGCAGCGCTTGCAAGTACAATCAATCAACTCATCAAACATCAATATCCAACATCTGGATTAACAGATCATGGTGTAAGTATCGCCATTTATTTAAATGATCCTGATGGAAACGGTATTGAAATATATATCGACAAAGATGAATCTCTTTGGCCAAGAGAAAACGGAAATGTATCTATGTTTACAAAGGGGTACCCTATAGCTGATATTATGGAGCATTTAAACACCGATGGCACTTATGATATTGATCAAAAAACTGTGATTGGACATCTCCATTTTTATGTTCCATCTCTTGATGAAGCAAAAGTCTTCTTTGTTGATCTCTTAGGTTTTAAAGAAACTCAGCTATTTATGAATTCAGCACTGTTTATTTCAGATCAAGGATATCATCATCATTTAGGACTCAATACTTGGCTAAGACATTCAAGAAATCGAAGAACTCATGAACCTGGATTAAAAGCTTATACTTTATTTGTTCCAAAAAATTACTATGAAGTATTGGTAGAAAAGATGAAGACTAAAGATCTAGATATCAATCATCTCATGGATCCATTAGGACAAAAAATTACTATCGTAACAGAAAAATAAAAAAGCCTTTCGGCTTTTTTTATACTTCTTTAACTTCGTTTGCGTCTAGTTCAGTTGGTGTAGCTCTACCAAATAAGTCAATATCTACGACCACTTTTTCTTGATCGTTATCAACAGATTCAACTTCACCTTTTAATCCAACATATGCACCAGCGATGATTTCGACTTTTTTTCCAATTAAATGATCATATGTAGGTTTTTGGATAATACCAACCTTAAGTAAGATCTGATTAATTTCATCTGGTTGAAGTGGTACAGGTTTTGTCCCACCACCTGATGAACCTAAGAATCCTGTAACTCTTGGTGTATTTCTCACAACGAACCATGATTCGTCTGTAACAATCATTTCCACAAAAACGTATCCTGGAAATAATTGTCTAACTTTTTCTTTTTCTTTTCCGTCAGCTTTCTTTTCTATAACTGTTTCTTCAGGTACTACGATTCTAAAGATGTAATCGCTCATACCCATACTTTCTACACGTCGTTCTAAGTCAAGTTTGACGGCATTCTCATAACCTGAATAGGTTTGAATAATGTACCATCTGACCTTTTGACTCATAGAATCCCACCTAATAAGCGGACAATTAAGATATTATATAAAAGAATAACGCCTGTTAAGATGAATAAGAAGATCAATACTCTAACCGCATTGTCTAAGAACTTAGGCCATCTTGGCCAAGTAATTTTCTTAAGTTCAGGTAATGCAGGGATAAAGAATGGGTAAATAACAAGTGCTAAACCAAATAATGAAATAACAAATAAAACCCATGCAAAGATTAATCCGTTATTGCCTTCACCTAAAATAGGGAAATCTTCTCTAATTTGTAATAGTGTATTCCCACTGATGATCATTAAAGCTAAAGCAGCTGAAATGGTAGCGAGGACACCTAATAATAAATTCTCCCATTTATATTCTGTAGTTAGAACTTCTATTAATTTACTTTTTTGTTCTTCATTTTTTTGTTTGATTGCCATATAAGCCTCCTATTTACTTTCCTTATGTAGTGTATGCTTATTACATCTTGGACAAAACTTTTTGATTTCAATTCGCTCTTTTTGAGTTTGCTTATTTTTTGTCGATGTATAGTTTCTGCTCAAGCATTCAGAGCACACTAATATAATTTTTTCACGCATTAAAAAACCACTCCTTGTGGTCATTTATAGCAAGTGTATTTTAACACTTATAAATGACTTAGTCAACACTATTATTTATTATATCATATTTTTATATTTTTCTTTGATACGAAAAATCGCATTATATATTTTTTTCGGTTCACATGACATGTGTTTAGATATCCTTTTTACGGCTTGTTTTTCAATAAAATAATATTGAAAGATATCTTTTTCGAAATCCGAACATAAATCAGTAACTTCATCATATGTTTCTGGCTCATGATACGAAAAGCATTCCATAAAATTAGAATCCTCATACAACTGATATTTTGGTAATTTAGCGATTAAAGCATAAAAATGTCTTTTTAAGATTAATTCAAAATATCTTGTGAAAGTTTTATTTTTAGATTCATCGAAGGTCATTGCGGCTTTGTGCAATATTTGAATACCTTCTTGGTAAAAGTCATCATGTTCTTTTTGATCAATATGCATCAAATGCACATATTTCCAAATTAGTTTATGATATTTTTGAAAGAGGAAATCAAAAGCGATTGTATCAGCTTGTGACTTGATTAAATACACAAGCTCATAATCGTTCATGATTTTGTATTGCATAAACTTATAATATCTTATACATCATCAGTGCGGCAGCAACACTGACATTTAAAGAGTTAATTTTCCCATACATCGGAATTTTAACAAGCATATCACAATGCTTTTTAACAAGTGGTCTCATCCCAGAACCTTCATTACCCATAATGACAGCAATCGATACATCTTTTGGTATGTCATCATATGTTTGATCCGTATTGCCATCGGTACCCACAACAAGCACACGATGTTCTTTTAACTTATCGATGGCTTGGTTAATGTTAGATACTAAAATGACTTTCACATGTTCAATAGCCCCTGATGAGACTTTTGCTACTGTCTGATTTAAAGGTACTTGTCCTTTTTTGCTCATGATAATCCCTGTTAAGTTGGTTGCTTCAGCTGTTCTCATGATTGCGCCTAAGTTATGAGGATCTTCAATACCATCTAAGATGATAAATCTTTGTCTTTGTTCTTGGTCTAAAATATCGTTTAGCTCATATGTTTCATAATCTTTAACATTTGCAACAATCCCTTGATGGACTGTACTTCCTGCTAATTGAGATAATTTCTCTTTAGATACTTTCTCATATCTAATGCCTTTGTCTTCTAAAAATGTTAAAAACTTATAGTCGCTAAATTTTTGATCAATATAAAGATTAAAAATTGGTCTTGAAGAAAAAACAGCTTCTTTGATTACATTTTTTCCATATACAATCATCTTGATCCCTCCAGGGTTATTATGGTGTCAAAAGATTTGATAAGCCGTTAAATCTTTGAAAAAACGGGAATGAAAAGGCGCGAAATGCGCCTTTTATTATTGCATATCTGCTAATTTGTTAATAATTGTCTTAACGAATGTTTTAACCCATCCATACATATTGGTTAATACATACATCATTGGGAATGTTGCTTGTGCTAACACAACAAGTAATAAGATTTGTGGAACAGTAAGTGGTGCAGCAAACATAATATCTTGTTTAAAGAATGGTGCGAAATCAAAGAAGTGAGGTGTTAACAAGACTAGGAATAAGAAAATACTGACCATTAAGAAGAATAATGTTCTTCTCATCTTATTGAATGGTGTTGATACACGGTAAAGTACTGTAAGTGATGTCACAGTTGCAGAAATAACAATTAATGTCGACATCACGATTGCATCCATATTCAGTGCATGTTCGAATCCAAAGATGATTAAACTGTTAATCATAACAACAAGTGCACCAGGTAATGCTGCTTTAATGATGTTAAGTAAGAATTTACCTTTAACTTGTTTATTGTTTGGTTCTAATGCTAAGAAGAATGATGGAATACCTATCACTAGATAATCAATCAACACTAGTTGTGATGGACTGATTGGATAATATCCAGATCTTACGATTGCGACAATCGCAAGTAAGAATGAGAATATTGTCTTTGTTAAAAATAATGTTGATACTCTTTGAACGTTATTGATAACTCTTCTACCTTCACTAACAACTTTAGGCATTGATGAGAAGTTTGAATCTAAAAGCACGAGATGCGAAACATTTCTTGCTGCTTCACTACCTGAAGCCATCGCAATCGATGTATCTGCTTCTTTTAATGCTAAGATGTCATTAACACCATCACCAGTCATGGCAACTGTGCGTCCATTATTTTTTAAAGATTCAATAAGAAGTTTCTTTTGATGCGGCGATACACGTCCAAAGACTGTATATCTTGCAGCTGCTCTTACAACTTCTTTATCGTGCATACCTTCTAATGAAATAAACTTATCAGCATTTTCAATATTTGCTCTTTGAGAAATACGCGATACTGTTTGTGGATTATCACCCGATATAACTTTAACATCTACATTATGAGATCTAAAGTATTCAATGGTTTCGATTGCATCCGGTCTAATTGTATCTTCAATCATAATCAGTGCAATAGGTTTCATTTTTGCAGGGATTTTATTATCTACAATATTATCTTGACTATGAGCAACCACTAAGACACGATATCCTTCACCTGATTGTTTATCCACATCAGATGCGATTTGATTAAAGTTTTCTTTAACGACAAATTCAGGTGCACCAATCGCAAATGTTCCATAACGATCAAACTGTACAGCACTATATTTTCTAGAACTTGAAAATGGAATTAAATCTTTAAATCGATAACGTTTAGCAGTACCAAAACGTTCTTTTAATGCTTCTGTGGTTAAGTTAGTATCATTTTGAGCGTTGATCATTGCTGATACAACGTTTTTAAGTGTAAGTCCTGTATCATTTTTATATTCAATAATACTTTTAACTGTCATTGTACCATCAGTGATGGTTCCTGTTTTATCGAGACATAATGTATCAACTCTTGCTAGCATCTCAATACAATATAATTCTTGAACGAGTGTATTATTTTGTGCAAGTCTAATAACCCCAACAGCGAGTGCCATGGATGTTAACAAGAATAATCCAGAAGGAATCATCCCAATCATTGCACCAGCAGTTTTTATAACAATTTGTTGATACTCAACACTTGTAATTTGTTCAGTAAAAGTAATGCCTGGTGCCCAATCAACTTGTGACCACATCAAATAAAATAATGTTGCAGCAAGTGGTAATATTAAAGCCCCAACAGTACGAATAATGATTTTAAGTGATCCTAAAAGATCAGATTCAGGTTTCTTATATTTTTTCGCTTGTGATGTTAATTTTTGAATATAGATATCTTTACCAACTGCAGTTACTTGAGCATGACAAGATCCTGAAATCACATAAGATCCTGAATAAAGTGTATCTCCCTTATGTTTAATAATCGGATCAGATTCACCAGTTAATAATGATTCATTTACTTCTAAAGTTCCATCTCTAACCACTGCATCAGCTGGTATTTGCTTACCAGAACTTAAGAATAAGATATCATCTATCACAACATCAGATACACTGATTTCTACATCATCACTATCTCTAATGACAATAGCGGTTGGTGCTGATAATAATGAAAGTTTATCAATGGTTTTTTTCGCTCTAATTTCTTGAATGATACCGATGGTGATATTCGCTGTAATAACACCCATAAATAGGATGTTAGTGATACTCGCACCTACAGAAATAAGCCAACCAGCAATCCCAAAGTTTAAGAAGTTAAAAAATGTAATGATATTTGATGAAATAATATTAGGTATACTTTTTGAACTACCAGTATCACTAATATTTGCAAGTCCAGCCATTTGTCTGAGTTCAACTTCTTCCAAAGTTAATCCTAAGTTTACATCTGGATTATATCTTTCAACTACAATTTCATCTTTACTTTTAATCTTTTCATCAACTTTAAGACTTTCTTTAGGTTCATCATCTAGTGGTACGTGAAGACCTAAAGGGTCCCCCTTCATTTTGATTAAATCTTCTTTAATCACTGTCTTGGGACCTTTTTGTTTCTTTTTATCATCAAGCAAAGCATCTAAATCTTGCGATTGCTTTTTATTTAGTTTTTTATCTACTGTTTTTTCCATTGGAATCTCCGCCCTCAATATATATCATGGCTTTAGTAATGAGTTCATCACATCTTTTTATATTAGTTAAATATAGACCACCAATGAGTGATTCAAACCCTGTAGCTTGATGATACACTTTAGCATCAATGTTTTTTCTACCTGGACCACTTTGGTTTCTACCTCTTTTATATAAAGTCATTTCATCTTCGCTTAAAAAATTTGCTTCAATAAAATGATTGATGATGTTTGATTGTGCTTCACCTTTAGTGAATTTAATCGCTTGTTTATGAAGTTGATTGACATTTGTTAATCCTTTTGACAACAAATAGTCTCTGATTTTTAACTCATAATAAGCATCACCAATATAGGCAAGTGTTAATCCGTTCAATTACATCCATCCTCGTTTACTTAGTTCATCTCTTAAGTGATCTGCTAATTGGAAATCACGTTGATTTCTTGCTTGTTCCCAATCACGATACATCACTAAAACTTCATCTTCAATCGTAAATAACGGCATAATACCTAAGATGTCTAGAATTTTTTCAACACTTTTGTATAAAACGCCTAGGCGCTCGTTATTTTTTTCTTTATTCATTTGCTTTAAAACATCATAGATGAGTGTCATTACATTAGGAATATTAAAATCATCATTCATGATGTTTTCAAATGTACTCATGATGTCTTGGTCAACTTCACTAAGTTTAATATGTTCTAAATTAAGCACTAAAAATGCTTTTTTAAGTGTTCGTTTTATTTTATCATATTCCTTAGAAAACTGTACCATTAAATCTTCGCTATAATTAATCGGTTGACGATAGTGATGATTGACTGTCAGCAATCTAAATGCATAAGGCTCATAAACATCAAGTAAATCTTTAACTAAAGTAATATTACCTAAGGACTTACTCATTTTTTCTTGATTAACATCAAGTCTTCCCACATGCATCCAATATTTAGATAAATGGTGATGATCATGTGCAACTGTTTGTGCAATCTCATTTTCATGGTGTGGAAATTTCAAATCCGATCCACCGCCATGAATATCAATCTCCTGACCAAATATTTCATGATTCATGACAGCACATTCTGTATGCCACCCTGGTCTACCTTTGCCCCATGGGCTATCATAATTAAGTCCATCTTCAGTATTTTTCCAAATACTAAAATCTCTTGGGTCTTCTTTTTCTTGATCAAGATCTACACGTACACCTTCATCTAAAGCTTCTAGATTTTGTTTACTTAAAATGCCATAGTCATCTATTTGATTCACTCTAAAATAGACACCACTTGGCGTTTGATATGCAACACCTAATTTCACTAAATCATCGATATACTCAATCATGGAAGGGACAAAATCTGTTGCTTTAGGGAGTTCGTCAGGAACAACACTTCCTAAAAGTAAAGTCATATCCATAAATTTCTTAGTATACATATCTGTGATTTCTTTTTCAGATACTTTGAGTTGTTTTGCTTTATCGATAATTTTGTCATCAACATCAGTGATATTTGAAACAAACTTCACTTGATAACCAAGATAAGTTAAATATCTTTTTACAACATCAAAAAAGATTACCGGTCTTGCATTTCCGATGTGTATATCTCCATAAACAGTAGGACCACAGACATACATGTTTACCTTTTTTTCTTGATGTGGTTTAAATGTTTCGATTTGATTGGAAAGTGTATTATAAATTTTTAACATATGCATGCGTCCTCCTCTTTGTTTTATTATAATAAAAATATTGAAAAATAACAAGAAAACCACAAATAATCACATATTTTTGTGTATTGGCTTTATAAAAGAATAAACCACACATTTTGATGTGTGGTATAAAGGCTATAAAACATGTTTTCTTAAAGCTTCTAAAATCTCGACCATTGCCCATGTATCTTGCTTACAATACTCAAGCAATTCTTGATATTTTTGCTTAAAAGTTTTTTCATCCATATAAGGAAAATTAGCATATGCAACTAAAGCTTCAGTTCCATTTTTAATGGGCATACCATCATATTTTAAGTTAGAAAAAATGGGTAGAACCTTCTTGATTGAATAAGATCCATTTAAATCGTTATGGTAATAAAGTATACCATCTGCTTCATCCTTATCAACACCTAAATTCATAAAGAATTTTTTGTTTCCTCTAACAAAGTGCATCAAATCAACAAGTCTGTCAACCATATCTAAAAGTCTTTCTTTATATTCAGGAAACAGTTCGGCCATTTCCTTTAATCTTGTTTGTTCAAAGGATTGATTATAGACCATGATTGACCCACCATCTGGTTTAATGATATCTAACATACCTTCAACGAGTGCTCTTCTTTGGTCATCATGTGTTTTTGCGATAAACCCATAATTGTCTAAATCTTTATCACAGACACCAGGTTCATGTTCAATATGAATCGAATATTGAAATAAAGATTGTGTATACGGTTTTTCACCTTTAAATCTAGGCAAGGGGCAAGGAAAAGTTTCAAAATCCAGATGATATATCGGGTAATTGATTGATAATATAGCCTCTTTGATTAATTTTTTCTTCATATATGGCACTTTAGTATCAATGACTTCGCGCTGAATTTGATTTTTTTCTCGATTTAACCATTGGGTAGGAAGATCAGTCGCATGCACATAACCTTCATTGATTAGATCGTATAGTTCGTGTTTTTCACCAAACTCATCTTTAAATCCATGGTGTCTATCAAAATAAGTAAATATTGAGTTTTTATCTGGTATATGACTATAACAAATAGGATAAAAAATACATTCTCTTGAATCTTTTTTCTGACAATGTTTGCCAAGTGCAACTGGATTGGCATCTAAAGTATTAAGCCTACTAATCACAATATCAGTATCCATTTCAATGGTGGACAACATCTTTTCAGTTAACGATGTGACATCAATAAATGTGATGATATCATCACCATATATCGGATGATTTCTTTCATCTACTTGTCCATCAAAAACATATTCACTATTTAAAACACCTAAATAGTACTTAACCTTTTTATCTGATTTTATGGCATGATCTAAGACATATCTTTGGTATGAAATATCATAGACGTATCTACCTTCTTTAGAAAAACGATCTTTTAGTTTCTTTATTTTCTCATCATATTTGTTGTTAGTTGGTAGTCCTAAATCTTCTCTTAACATCAGTATACCATCTGGTGTCTTTTCAAATATTGGGACTTTCTCATCATCTAACTTGAACGTTAAATCCAAGAATTTTTTCGAGGTGGTTGCTTTAACTTCAAAAATACGAATGGCATCTTCATCTTCTTGATATCCATCTAAGAAACAGTAAAAATGAAATCCTTCTTTTTCAAATGAGAAACGTTTTTGTTTATACGTATCAAGTGCATATACTGTTTGACCTTTAAACTTTTTATCGATAATCTTCCCACTGATGATTTCTATTTCATTATAATATTTAAGCATTGTATCCATTTGAGGATCTTCTTTTTCAAGTAAATCTTCATCTGTTTCAGAATCATAAATTTGTTCTAGAATCGGCATGATTTTTTCTTTGTTTTCGATGCTCATCAGTTCTTCTAAATCAGCATCTTCAGAAAAAGAAACAACTGCTTGACTTTTTTCTCTATGTATTTCATCTAATGCAGCAAACCTGTTGCATCTTAAATAATTGATGAATCTTGTTTTTGAAATCAACATTAAAGTCACGCTCCTTTTATCCATTATAGCACGAAAATAATAAAAAAAATGCGACACTTGAATGTCGCATTTATATCACTATTCGATATATCCTAAAATCCATTCACTCTCAAAGAATGATGATAAGTCATTAATAACATTGACAGTATCTTCTGATACAACTGAAACATCATTGATATCTAAATGCTGTGTACCAAAGACTCCATAATCCGTACTTTCCATATAGCGATCAAAACCAAATAATTGTGATGCGTCTAATCTAACATCATCGGAAACATTAAGATTGATCTCACTACCACCTATTCTAACTAACTGTTTAGAAGCTTTACGTGGTTCATATAATCCAACTAAACCACCAATTCTAAACTGTTTAACAACAACATCTTCATATGTATTCTTTTCATGATTTACGGTAATAGAACCACTATAAAAACCACCATCAATATCATCATTTGCGCGTCCAATAAGTCCACCAACAAATAAAGTATATGTGCCTGTTGTCGTATCTGGTAATGTATTATAGTCAATATCTAAGGTTATATCACCTTCACTGATAATATCAACAACATCAGCACCAGAAACGTGTTGTCCAATGACTCCACCAATCATTTGGCTAACATCATCATCTCTAACATTAGTTCCTGCCATTTCAAAACTGATATCTGCGTTGCTATAAGCTCTAGTTACTTCTGAGTATTCTCCAAGTAAACCAACAACACCACCAATTTTAATTCTACCAAATGATAATGCTTTTACAGAAATTGTTGTATCAAGAACTTCGACATCTTCGATAACACCTTTATATTCAGCAGTCACACCCCCAACATATGCTTGGATGGTTGACGATGTATTAAATGATATGATTGAATTTTTAATGGTTACATTTTCGATTCTAGCTGTTTGTGATGTACCATAACCGACTAAAATCCCAACTCTTGATGAAGTTGCTGCTTCATAAGGTGTTTCAAGTGATCCAATAGATGCATTGTCGATTGTAACATTTTTAATAACGCCAGATGATACATATCCAAAAATACCAGTGTACATAGATATTCTAGAAATATTGATGTTCATCAAACTATATCCGTTTCCATCAAAGGTACCACCAAATGCCACATTAGATGCATTAAATGGTGTATCAAATGGTTCGTTTGCAAAATCGATATCTTGACCTAATATATATCTACCATTACGATTTTGACCCATAGCCATAAACTCTTCAACAGTATTAATCGTGATTTCTTGATCTGTTAATGTTGTAAACTCATACATACCAACTTCTACAGCATCACGCCCTATGGTTACAATGACTTTCACAGTAAATGTACTTTCAGTTTCTAATCCATAAAAGTAGATATCCTCTAAATCTGCTGCTTCTTCAATGGTTTGTTGATTTCTTACATTACCTTCTGAGTTATATAAGTATACAACTGTAGATCCTGTAATTTCACTTTCAGGGTCGTTAAGTTCAACACTAAATTTAATAGATGTTTGATCAACAACTGGACTAACGATTTCTGCTGTCACAGCAGTCCTTGTGCCACATGATACTAAAACAATAGAAAACAAAATTACTAATAATATACCGCTTAATTTTCTCATAAGTCACCTCTAAGTCTATTCATAGTTTGCTCAAGTCTTTTCATAACGATATCTTTGCCTAAAAGCGCTAGCGCTACAGGTAAACTTGGTCCGTGCATATCGCCTGTTGTAGCAATTCTAAGTCCCATAAATAATGGTTTGCCTTTAGTGTTTGTGTCTTTTCCTACTTGTTTGATTAATGCTTGAATTTCTTCAGCATCAAATGATGAAGTTTCTAATAAAGCTTTAAATGCGTTTAATAAATCAAGACTTTGATTTTCAACTAAAAACTGATATGCTTCATCATCAATTTCAAAGTGTTCATGGAAAAATGCTTGATATAACTCTACAATTTGTCCAATATAACTCATGCGATCTTGAAATAAGCCAACGAGTGTCTTTAACCATGCATCATCTTTAATTTCAATATCTGCTTTTTCCAAAAATGGTCTAGCTTTTTCTGCTAATGTATCAACATCTAGCATTTTTACGTATCGACTATTGATGTAAGCTAACTTATCTTTATCAAACATCGCTGGTGCTTTAGATAAACGTTTAGGATCAAATTGTTCGATAATTGCTTTTTGATCCAATATTTCTTCATTTTCTGATGGAGACCATCCCAAAAGTGAAATAAAATTAAACATCGCTTCTGGTAGATATCCCATTTGTGCATATTCAGAAATAAACTGAATCACATTTTTATCACGTTTAGATAATTTTTTCTTTTCTTCATTAACAATAATCGTCATATGACCAAATTGTGGTGCTTCCCAACCAAATGCATCATAAATCATTAGTTGCTTCGGTGTGTTTGTGATATGTTCTTCACCACGTAGTACATGAGATATTTCCATAAAGTGATCATCGATCACAACCGCAAAGTTATAGGTTGGAATACCATTATCTTTCATAATAATCCAATCTTCTACATCTTTACTTTCAAATTTTAAAGTGCCTCTCACTAAATCATCAAATTGATATGTGACATCACTTGGTACTTTAAAACGAATTGCATAGGCATCACTATCTTCTCTAAAATCTTTATAAGCTAAACCTTTTTCTAAAAGTTCTTCAGCATATTTTGTGTATAGTTCTAGTCTTTCTAATTGTCGATATGGTCCATAGTCTCCACCCTTATCTGGTGATTCATCCCATGAAAGTCCTAACCAACTTAAATAATTTAATTGTGAAGCTTCGCCGCCTTCAACATTTCTTAAAACATCAGTATCTTCAATTCTAACAATAAAATCGCCGCCAAAATGACGTGCGAATACATAATTGAATAATGCGCTTCTTGCATTACCGATATGAAGTAATCCTGTTGGGCTTGGTGCATATCTTACTCTTACTTTTTTCATTTTCATCCCATCCTTACATGCATGTATTATTATACGATAACTATAGTATTTTAACAATACTATAGGATATTATTCATATTTTAAAGATCCTTGATATCCAATTGATCTTAAATATTTGTTGACTTGTCTTCTGTTTTTAAAGACAATCGTCTTATCTTTATACTTCTCTTTATACAGTTTCATTAATGCTTTTGATTCTTTGGTTCTACCACTAAATAATATCCACCAAACAAAACCAAAATTAAGTCTTTCTTTGCATCCTTCAGCAATCGTATCACGATTTTGATTATGGTATTTTATTCTTCTAACGATTGCTCCATAAAGGCATTTAAATCGGTTAAAATCAAATAAAAACAATTGATCACAGTCATCATATCTCTCGGTAGCTAACTTTCGGTATTGTCCGTCAATAATCCACTGATCCCTTTTCATAAACTCATTGATTTCATCTTCAACTTGATCATGATCTCGTTCAACCCAATTAGGTCCAAAAAAGATTGTGTCTATATGAAGCACATCAATCCCATAGTGTCTTGAAAGTCTTTTTGAAAATGTTGATTTACCTGAACTTGAATAACCTGCGACTAAAATTTTCATATTACACCTTCTTCTTGTTCTTAAATAAATTTTTCCAATCTATTTTTTGTGGATCTCCATGTCTAACAAATATCATTGTTAAAAACGCAAGTCCCATAAATATAGTAGCATATGGGAACAATATTATTCTACCAAAACGGTCCATTAAAATACCAGACAAAATCGGTGTGAAAATTTGAGCTCCCATAGATGCTGCATAATAATAACCTGTATATTGTCCAACATTTCTACCTTTAGATAACTCGACAACCATTGGGTATATATTAACCCCTGTAAATGTCCAACCAAATCCAGAAAACATGATGATTGCTGCTGTTAAAATGATTTGGTTTTGTTCAACAAATACAACTGATGCCATCGATAAAATCAACATGAAAATACCAATAAGCATTGAAGTTTTTCTTCCTAATTTAATACTTAATAACCCAATAGGATAAATTGCCGCAATAACAATGCCTTGAACAATAATAAATGGTAACTGATAAAATTCCATATTGAGTACTTTAGGTAGATAATCAGCAATCTTACTCATCACTGCATTATATCCGAAAAATAAGAAGAAAACAGTCGTTAAAAGTAAATATAACGATATTCTTTTTTTAGTGTTAAATGATTTTTCAGGATTTTCATATGGATCATTTTCTTTGATACCAAGTTTATCTTCTAAAACTTCTTTTTCTTGAACTAATTTAGGTTCTTTAACCTTCCACAGAAATACAGCTAGTGATATAAGCATAATGATCCCAATGATGATATATACACTCACGTGGTGATGATAAGCATCTTGATTAAGTCCACTAAACAAAATAATAAATACCGCTAAAACACCACCAATAGCGCCTAAAAAGGTAATAAATGCATTGGCATGTGTCCGTAATGGTTTGATCGTCACATCAGGCATCAATGCGATTGCAGGTGTTCTATAGATCGCCATGGATACTAATGAAATAAACAATATCGCAATAAACATATAAAATATATCTGGATCACTTGCGGTTAGCTCCCAAGCTCTTAAACTCAAATACTGAAAATACAGATCTCTAACTCTTGTTTGATCTCTTACAGATAGCGTTTCTGTTCCTTGATCAAGAATTTCAATCATTGGTTCATAAATGGTGTCTTCCCAATCCCAAAACTCAATTAAACTAATAGCACCTGATGTGTATACTTCTCTACGCTCAGTTCTCATAATATCAGCAACCATATACCAATGCGATCTTAAAGTGATATCTTTTTCTTCATCAAATGCCACATCATAATGTTCTTCTACCAAATCGATGGTTTCTATGCGTTCGGTTTGTTTATAATCTGCATAAGATAACGTCATAAACGATAATGCAGCTAAAATAGTTCCGACAATAATATAAGGAGTTCTTCTACCTAACTTATGTTGACTCTTATCTGATAACGCACCAAAAAGCGGAAGTAAAATGACCGCCATAATATTATCAAATGCCATCACCAATCCTGATTCAAACTGATTAAGTCCAAATTTATCAATCAAGGTTTTAGCGATTAACATGTCATAAGCTTGCCAGAACATAGAAATACTAAAAAATATAAGTCCGACATAAAATGTAGTTTTGTAATTAAGCTTCATAATGCTCCTTATATTTATTAAAACTTACATAAAAATTATAACACAAAAAAGAAAAAGGACCATAAGGTCCTTGTAAAATTAACGTTTTGAGAATTGTGAAGCTTTTCTTGCTTTTTTCAATCCGTATTTTTTACGTTCTTTACTACGTGAATCTCTTGTAACTAAACCAGCTGGTTTTAAGATCTTACGTAAATCAGGATTGATTTCCATAAGTGCACGCGTGATTCCTAAACGGATTGCACCTGCTTGACCTGTAAGTCCACCACCGTTAACGTTAACAGTGATATCATATTTACCTTCAGTTTCAGTTAATACTAATGGTTGTGTAACATCTAAACGAGTTGCTGCTGATGGAATATATTCTTCAAATGGGCGACCATTAACAATGAATTCACCTTTACCATTTGATAAAATAACTCTAGCAACTGAACTCTTACGACGTCCTGTACCAAAATATTGTACTTTATTGTTTGCCATGTGTTATACCTCCAATGTTTCTGGTTGTTGTGCAGCATGCTTGTGCTCAGGACCAGCATAAACGAATAATTTCTTAGCCATCTTAGCACCTAATTTGGTATGTGGTAACATACCTACAATTGCTTTTTCAACCATACGTGTTGGAAATTTAGCCATAACGTCTTTAGCAGCTGTAACTTTGAGACCACCATTATAACCTGAGTGGCTATAATACATTTTTTTGTCCCATTTCTTACCAGTTAAATTAATTTTTTCTGCATTGATTACGATTACATAATCACCTGAGTCTACATGAGGAGTGTAGGTAGGTTTATGTTTACCTTTTAATACAGATGCAACTTCAGTCGCTAAGCGTCCTAAAGTCTTGTTTTCAGCATCAACTACAAACCATTTGCGTGTAATTGTGCTTTCATTTGCCATAAATGTTTTCATTTACAAATTCTCCTTATATTCTTATTTCATGAAATAAGGGCTTTCGTGGAATATCTTTTTTTTAATGTACCTTTGTTATAATACTATATTGTATTGAAAATGTCAACAGTTTTAACGTTTAATCCATAAAAATATTAGTCAATCGTTACGCTTTTTTTATCGATATCAACAACCACTTTTTCTTCCAATGAAGTTGGAATATTTTTTCCGATAAAATCGGCTCTAATAGGGAGTTCTCTATGACCTCTATCAATTAAAATTGCGAGTGAAATTTTCTTAGGTCTACCATGAAAATTAATCGCATCAAGTGCAGCTCTAACTGTTCTACCTGTATATAAAACATCGTCAACTAAAATGACAGTTTTATCTTTAGCATCAAACCCTTGATTGACTTTTTCTATGTTTTCTTCTAAATCGTCTCTATATGCTCTTATATCTAGAGGATAGGTAGGCACATTGATCCCTGCAAAATCTTTTAGGTTCTGCTCAATGATTTTTGATAATGGGTATCCCTTATTCATAATTCCTAATAAGATCACATCATCTAAGTTTACATATCTTTCAATGATCTCATGTGTCATTCTTTTTAAAGTTCTTGTCAATTGTTCTTGACTCATAATTTCTTTCATTTTCATCACCACAAATCTATTATAACTTTTTTTACAAAAAATGTGTTGTAATTCAAAAAATATATGATATACTCTTAAATAGTAAAGGTCCTTTAAGTTATGCCTGTGAGCATAATAAGGTACATGTTTTATAATGAGCCGAATTCTTAAAGGACACCACTAGGTGTCTTTTTTTGTAAGCGACCTTTAAAAAAAATTAAAGGAGAATTTCATGACTCAAAACGGATTAACAGTAGGTATTAATGAAAAGCCAAAAAGCATTGGCAGTTGGATTATTTTAAGCTTACAGCATGTTTTCGCAATGTTTGGAGCAACAGTGCTTGTTCCTATGCTAACAGGCTTAGACGTAGGTGTAGCACTTGTAGCGAGTGGTATTGGTACACTAATATATATCTTATGTACTAAAGGTAAAGTTCCAGTTTATTTAGGAAGTAGTTTTGCATATATCACAACGATATCTGCAGCAATTGTAGCTACAGGTAGTGCTTCAGCTGCTTATCTAGGCTTAATGGTTGTTGGTATCATTTATGTACTGATTGCACTTATCATTTTCTTTGTGGGTAGTGGTTGGCTAAAAAAATTACTGCCACCTGTTGTAATTGGTCCAATGATTATCATCATCGGTTTAACATTAGCACCAGTAGCAGTTCTAAACTTTGGACTATTAGGTATGCAACCATTATACGATAATGGATTATATATCGGCTTAGCAGGTGCTGATTGGAAAGTTCCACTGGTTGCGTTTATTACATTTGCAACAGTTGTGATCTTAACAACAAAAGCAAAAGGATTCTTAAAAATCGTACCATTCATTATCGCGATTTTAGTAGGATACATTTTCTCAGTCATATTTGGAGTAGTTAACTTAGGGGAAACATTTTCAAACGTATCATTCTTTCAAGTGCCAAATTTCAGCATTATTGGAACATACGACTTTAACTTCTCTCAAGTTCTAGTGTTTGCACCATTAGCGTTTGTAACTATTGCAGAACATATTGGTGACCATGTGGTTTTAGGGGAAATTACGGGTAACGATTTTATTGAAAATCCAGGTCTGCATAGAACATTATTAGGCGATGGGATTGCAACGTTTGTATCAGCTTCACTTGGTGGACCAGCAAATACAACTTATGGTGAAAACACAGGTGTTATCGCTTTAACAAAAGTTGGTTCAGTATTTGTCATCGGATTAGCAGCAATCTTCGCTATTCTCCTTGGTTTCTTAGGATACATCCAAGCATTCATCATGAGTATTCCTTGGGCAGTTATTGGTGGTATGACTATTATCCTATACGGTCTTATTGCAGCAAACGGTGTCAAAGTGCTTATTAAAGATAAGACAGACTTATCAAAAATGAAAAACTTAATTATCGTATCAACGATGCTAGTCATTGGATTAGGTGGAGCATTTATCAATGTGACTGATTCAACAACTCTTCAAGGCATGAGTTTAGCAGCAATCGTAGGTATTATATTGAATCAAATATTAACTGCATTAGAAAAATAATATATACAAAAAACAATAAAAAAAGGCGATTTTATTTGAAATAGTAAAGAGTTTGTAGGCACTAAAAAAACATTAGTTAAATAATTGCTCAGTTCGATATTGAACTGGGCTTTTGTATTTTAGGGCATAAGCTGTTCTTGTTTCGTTATAGTATTTAACATAA
>Ga0207832_100125_pt1 | contig 53977 bp, 41 predicted proteins | sample TtanPargueraPR_3_FD_187743 | JGI IMG/M metagenome (GOLD analysis project Ga0207832, IMG submission 187743) | Aerobic enrichment media microbial communities from Bioluminiscent Bay, La Parguera, Puerto Rico - Tt and P1 (4) (SPAdes) | ecosystem: Environmental > Aquatic > Marine > Unclassified ...
GGAAACAAATAAAAACTATGGCAATGGCCATTGCTTTTAGTTTTTCGTCTCTCAGGTTAAAAATCAAGGATTTTAAGCCCGTATTGTCACCGGAATTTAGCTTTTGCTGAAAACGATAAGTCCTCCTAAAACGTAAGAGAACAGCTCCTTTATCTATGTGGTTTTAACAGTATCTTAAAATTAATGGGTTGTGCAACGGTTACACGTGTTATGCAAAGTATTTTAAAGTTTTTCATTAAGTATTTGTTCTGTTTCTTCAATGGTCGGATTTATTGCTAAAATTATTCCGGTATTATCAATTATAAATGTAGCTCCACCTGAATTCATTATATTGAATTTCTCCCATATTCTGTTTTCGTTATTTATTTCTATTAGATTTTCCCATGGAAAATTGAATGATTCAATTGCTCGTTGGTATGATTCTTTGTTTTTAATTCCACCAACAACTCCTATTACGCCGAAACCTGAATCTTTATATTTTTCGTAAACAGGAATCATTTCTTTTCCTTTTTCTATACAAGGGCTGCACCAAGGCGCCCACAAGTCAATTAAGGTTAATTTTTTGTTTTTAATAATAGCAGAAATATCTATTATTTCCCCTGATTTGTCAGGAGCTTGAATTTGTGGGCAGACATTTCCAACTTTTATTTTTTTTATAGTTTCTATAAACGCAGTGTATGGATGATTTGGATATATATTTTTAAAAATATCTCCAATTTGAAATAACTCACTTTTATCAATAGTTGATTGAAATTGAGAAGCTTGAAAAAGTTGAATCAACATTGAGTAACCAACCAGATTTTGATTTTTGAGTACGAAATCAATTTTATTTGAAAAGAAAACATTCATTATAGAATCTTTATTATCATTTTTCCCAAAAGGGTCAGTGTCCAGCCAATTTTTTTCCTCTTTCTCAAAATCCAACAATAAATTACTTTTTTTACTTCCTATGATTTTGTTTTCTGTCATACGTTCCATGGAATGAATCTGGAACCTGATTGAATCGTTGTCGGCAAAAAAATTGACTAAATAACCATTTCCCGCAATGAAAGCTTCCTCTGAAATAAGAGAATATCTTTCATCAGTTGGTTCCTTTATTGTGTATTTGAAAGTATTGTTTTTATCGAGTTTTATTTTTTCACTCAAATATCGTGGGTCTTGTTGTGTCTTGAAAAGTAAAAGTGAAGTACAATTTTCATAGCCAATCACTTCTCCTGAAATAGTGCAAGTATTTTGGTCTTTTTCTTTGCAAGAAAACAGAAGAAGAATAATTGCAAAAATTAGCATCGTTTTTTTCATAGTCAGTCTAATTTTGTTGGCTAGTTTAATATTTTGCATAACTAGTTTATCTGTCAACTAAAAGTATATAAAATTCCATATGCAGGAAATATTGTCAACCTTTGGTTTATTATATTTATGAGTCATCAAATGGTTTTTTTATGTTCTTTAAACTTTCATTGCTTACATGGATGTAGATCTCGGTGGTCTTCGATGACTTGTGCCCTAATAACTCCTGGATATAGCGCAGATCAGTTCCATTTTCGAGTAAATGAGTGGCAAAACTGTGTCTAAGTAGGTGAATAAACTCTTTTTTTGATCCCAGCTTTTTCTGCCACTGATATAACCACGTTAGTAATGCTTCCTGTTGTGATTTGTCCTCCATATTCTAGCGTAATTTGCGGGCGAATGATCAAAGGTTGTTGCTTTTCTTTTTAAAAATAAAAATATTTTATTGCATCATTATCACTTTTGGTCGCTTATCTTGTTATAAACAAAAACCCAAAAACAATAAACAATGCTTGCCGTGCCGGAAACTTTTCGTGTATATTTGTGGAGAATTTTGGTTCGAACGTTCGCACACCGCGAACACGATGAAAAGGGAACCCCGTGAGAAACGGGGGCTGTACCCGCAGCTGTATTTCCCAATCCCGCCAGGGATTCGTGTTGTTGAACTACAGGCCACTTTCCGCCAATTAACGGAAGGGAAGGCATCAGCAACCGGGATAAGCCAGAAGACCTGCCACAATTCATGATTGAACATTAAGCTTCGGGATAAAAAGCTTGAGAAATATTCGCAAAAGTATTTTTCACCGATTATCCAAAGCTCCTTAAATAGTTGTAATGAGGAGGTTTGTAGTACTAATTACTTTACTGGTTTTATCGGCCGGTGTTTTGGGACAGGAACCCTTTACCTTGCTCGATACTGTTGTGCTCGATGAGGTGGTAAGTTATGGCCATCTTCAAAAATTTCAGTCGGGAGCCAAGATTGAGCAGCTGTCGGCCGGGCAACTTTCGCGGGTGCAGGACGGCAGCCTGGAAACCTTATTGAGTCGCAGCCTGCCCATTGCCTTTAAAACCGATGCCGGCGGCTTGTCGACGATCCGGATCCGCGGAACAGGCTCGAGCCACACCAGCGTTAATTTTGGCGGCATCGACCTGAATTCGCTTACACTGGGACAGTCGAACTTCAGCAACGTTCCGGTATATCTTTTCGACGAGATCGGGGTTCAGTTTGGCAGCGCCAGTTCGGTAAACGGCTCGGGCAGCATCGGCGGCGCCATTCATTTGGGCCTCCGCAAACACTGGACCCGCGGATTTAAAGCCGAAGCACGCATCTCACATGGTTCGTTTGGCGAACGGTTGTACGGTACAAAACTGTTTGCCGGAAACGGAAGATTTGAGTCTGTAACGCGGGCATTTTACTACTGGAAAACCAATGATTTCCCGTTTCTAAATACCACCTACCGCGATTTCGAGAACGGTGTTTTTGAGGTGGAAGACCGCCAGCAAAATGCCAGCGTGGAACGCTACGGTGTATTGCAGGAATTGAACTACCGTTTTCAACCTGGCGAATACCTGTTTGCCGATGTGTGGCTCGAACGCGACTGGCGCCTGAATCAACAGAACATGCAAACCAATCTGAACACCCCCGACTACCGGGAGAGTTACGAAGACCGCCACCTGCGTGTTTGGGCAGGCTATAAAAATCGCAGGAATCCGCTGAAGTGTGAAATCAACGGCGGCTATGTGTTCGACGACGCCGTGAACAACGGCAACAGCATTGATACGATCCGAACGAAGCGTCTGATTGCCGAAGCTTTTGTTGAGCACGATTTCAGATCTAATGCCGGATATAAAATAGGAGCGAAGGCAGCGCGTATCAGGCCAATGGTTTATGCTTACAACAACACGATCGATCATGAGAACCGCGTGGATGTGTATGCATCATATTACCAGCGTTTTTTTGAACGACTGCAGCTTACTCTAAATTTACGACAGGGATTTGTGACCGATTACAAGGTGCCCTTTACACCTTCGCTGGGGATGAATATTCTGGCGCTTTCACATGAAAAATATGTACTGAATTTCTTGGGCAGCGTATCGCGCAGTTATCGGGTGCCAACTTTCAACGACCGATTTTGGGTTCCGGGTGGTAATCCTGACCTGGATCCCGAGCAGGGAATGAGTTATGAACTGGGCAGCAAATGGAGTTATTGTACCGGCGATTTTTCGGGGAATATTAAACTGAATGCTTTCCTGATGCACATCGACGACTGGATCCTCTGGAAAAACGGCGGTTCCTACTGGTACGCCGAGAACGTGCAAAAAGTGGAAAGCAAAGGCCTGGAACTGATGACTGACTGGAACTATCGCTTATTTGGACTGGAAACCACTTCAGGATTGAATTACTCCTACACCTCGACACAGCGTGTGGAATCACTGAACCAGACCAATGCCCTGAACCGGCAACTGGAATACGTTCCGTTTCATAGTGCAAATGTGTTTTACTCCACCACCTGGAAACAACTGGCTTTTACTGTCGACGGAAGTTTTACCGGCGAGCAATATACTGATGAGGAAGACCACAACATCCTCGAACCTTATTTTTTATTGAATCTGGCCGTTGATTATCGCCTCGAACTGGATGCAAAAAACCGCATCGTTTTTTCGGGTATGATCAATAACCTGCTCAATACCAATTACCAGTCAAGCTGGGGCTACGCCATGCCGGGCATCAGCTATCGTTTAAGCATGAGCTATCAATTTAAATAAACAGACAAATAACAACTCATCATGAAAAACATTTTTGGAATTCTACTGCTAATGGCCTTTTTTATCGTTTTACTGACATCTTGCAGCGAGAATGATCCACAACCAACACCAACAGAACCGGCGGTGAGCTACATCATTAATTACGGCGATTATTTGGGCGCGAAAAGTACCATTACCGCTTTTGATAAAGAAACCGGAACCGTAACCAATAATTATTACGAAAATGTAAATGGCATGGCGCTGGTGTCGAACATTCAGCATGCGTTTAGCCATAACGGCAACATATACATGCTGGGCAATAATCCTGATGAATTATTTTGGGTGGATGGCCAGACATTCGAGCAGCACGACAATGGCATCAATACTGGTATCGTGAAACCGCGTTTTGGCGTGGCCAGCGGCAATTACCTCTATGTATCATGCTGGGGCGGCGATATCTGGGCCGATGAGTCGATTTCCTATATTGCCAAATTTAACCTCGCTACCAAAATGGTGGAAGAAAAGATTAGCTTACCGGGTGGTCCCGAAGGGCTGGCTGTGGCGCACAATAAATTGTATGCCGCGCTAAACTATAAGGACAGTGTGGCGGTGATAGATCTTAACACCGGAGAAATATCGTACATCGAAGCGCCGGCCGTTACCTCTTATTTCGCAAAAGACAAGAACGACAACCTCTATGTTTCGCTGGTGAGTACCTACAGCGATTATTCCGAAAATACCGGGCTGGGTTACATCAACACAACTATCGATGAACTGGAAGCGACTTATCCGCTGGACGGCGTAAGCACCTCGTATGTAAATATCCTGGCTCCCGATCTTAATTTTGAGAAACTGTATGTGATGACCTCGGCCTACGACGCCAACTGGAATTTGAGCGGCGCCATTGCAGTTTTCGATGTGGCAGACAAAAATTTTGAGTCCGGATTCCTGGTGGAAGACATTTCGGGCGCCAACGGAATTGCCACCTACAACGACCAGGTTTTCAGCTTTATTGCAGAAAGCGTAACCGCCAACGGATCTGTGAAGATCTACCAACCCGACGGAACTTTTGTAGGTGAATTTGAAACGGGGAAGGCGCCATTTTTGCTGCTGACGGTGGAAGAATAGTCAAATATTAAATCATGTTTGGTGAAAATCGTGCGAATCCGGATCGGCTGTTGAATGCAGTCCCCGGATTTATTGTAACATGGCGGATTTTGCTTCGGGTTTTGGGTTGAATAAATTCAGGTAGTGCCTGCCAATCAGTACTTATTCGAATTATCTGTTATTCATCAGAAATTCGATATGTAAAATGGATTTTTTCTGCTTATCTTTCCTGCCTCATACAACTGGAAGAAACTAAACAAAACGAACAGGTTTTTATGAACGCATATCTTTTTCTGATCGGGCTTTGTGTTGTTATTATTATTTCCTTTTTCACCGGAATTCTATCGAAAAAAACCAATGTTCCCAGTGTGTTGGTGCTCATTCTGCTGGGTGTTGGTTTGAACCAGTTACTGGTTTCGTTTAAGGTAGAGCCGAATTTTTACAATTCGCTGGAAATACTTGGTATCGTTGGTTTGATCATGATTGTGCTGGAAGCTGCGCTCGACCTGGAACTGAAAAAGGAAAACTGGCCGATCATCTGGAAATCGTTCACCATCGCCGCGCTTTCGCTGGCTTTTACCTCTGTTTCCCTGTCGTTTATTCTCTTGTTTTTTCGACCCAATATGCAATACCTCGAAGCGCTGGTTTATGCTTTGCCGCTTTCGGTAATGAGCAGTGCGATCGTAATACCGAGCGTGGTCAACCTGAGTAAACACAAAAAAGAATTCATGATTTACGAAGGCACCTTCTCCGATATCCTGGGGATCATGGTGTTTTACATGATTGTGGAAAACGTAGATGTGGAAGGTATGCGGCAACTGAGTCTGGTGATCAGCGGGAACCTCTTTGTGACCCTTTTTGCATCGATTGTCCTGAGTTATGTGCTCTTGTATGTCATCCAGAACATCAGGGGAGAAGCCAAATTTTTTCTTTTTCTGGCTGTGCTGGTTCTGCTGTATTCGGTGGGCAAATTGTTCCATCTTTCGTCACTCATCATCATCCTGATGTTTGGATTATTGCTGCGTAACCACAAGGTGTTGCTTTTCTGGAAACTCGAAGAGTGGCTGCGTGACGAACGAATGGATTCGCTGTTCGATCAGTTTAAAATGATCACGGTGGAAACATCTTTCCTGGTGCGAACTTTCTTTTTCGTGGTATTTGGGATGACCTTGCCACTGGCCAGTTTACTGAGCTGGAATGTTTGGCTGATCACGCTTATCTTTCTCGCGGTTACCTATATCCTCCGTTTTGCACTTTTCTTCATCATCGAACGCCGCGATACCATGCCACAAACGCTTATTGCTCCGCGCGGACTGATCTCGATCCTTTTGTTTTTTGCCATTCCTGAAGAGCTTCGGATAGAAGGTTTTGAAAACGGTATTTTATTCCTCGTGATAATTGGTACCAGTGTGATCATGGCCTGGGCGCTAATTGCAACGCGTAATCAGAAAGCAAAAGTGGATGACGAAGGGGCTCCGGTAAAAAGCAATTCCGGTTTCGAGGAGTTAACGATTAATGAGGAATAAATAATATTTTGTTGTGTATTCCGTATTTAATGGAAAGCAATAAAAAAGGTTGCCAACTTTTTGACAACCTTTCTTATTTTTTATCCCAGATATGATTTTAATAATTTGCTTCGCGATGTATGTCGTAATCGTCGAATAGCCTTTTCTTTTATCTGTCGAACCCTTTCGCGGGTTAATCCAAATCGTTCACCGATTTCTTCCAAAGTCATTTCCTGGCACCCTATGCCAAAAAACAGTCGAATAATGTCGCTCTCACGCTCCGTCAATGTAGCTAACGCACGGTGTATCTCCTTTGACAAGGATTCCATAATAAGGCTTTTGTCGGCGTTGGGCGAGTCGTTATTTACCAGCACATCAAGCAGGCTGTTGTCTTCACCGTCAACAAACGGTGCGTCTACAGAAACATGACGGCCGGAAACGCGCAACGTATCGGCAACCTTATCAGCAGGAAGCTCGAGTGAATCGGCTAATTCTTCAGGCGAGGGCTTGCGTTCGTGTTCTTGCTCAAATTTCGAAAATGCTTTGTTGATTTTATTCAACGAACCAACCTGGTTCAATGGCAAACGAACAATTCGCGACTGCTCTGCGAGCGCCTGGAGAATCGACTGGCGGATCCACCACACTGCATAGGAAATGAATTTAAAACCGCGGGTTTCATCAAATTTCTCAGCTGCTTTAATCAAACCAAGGTTTCCTTCGTTGATCAGGTCGGGCAGGCTCAGTCCCTGATTCTGGTACTGTTTTGCCACCGACACCACGAAACGAAGGTTCGCTCGTGTTAATTTTTCCAAAGCAGCCTGATCACCTTTTTTGATCCGCTGGGCCAATTCCACTTCTTCCTCTACAGTGATCAGTTCTTCCTTACCAATCTCCTGTAAGTACTTGTCTAAAGAGGCACTTTCACGGTTAGTGATTGACTTTGTGATCTTTAGCTGTCTCATACAATTCTCTTAAAAAAACGTGCAAATATAGAACAATAAAAATTATAGGTCAAGGAGAAATAAATTCCGGAGTGCAAAATATACAAACTTAAAGTATTTTTTACAAACCTTAGTCATTATTCAAACCAAATACGTAATATGCTGATTCTCCATTAGGATAAATACCCTCAACTAAAATTCCTCCTCTCGCATTTCCAATCTCTCTCTTAAAATCATTGACGTCGAAAATGGGTTTTTTGTTCACGTTGGTGACAATAAAACCTTCTTCCAGACCAGCATCTCTTAATTTTCCCTTCTTCAGATCTTTGATGATGATCCCGTAGTCAATGTTCAATTCTTGTTTCACATTGTCGTCCACCGATTCAAATTCAGCACCGAGGACTGTGATGTTATCCCGTACAATCTGCGTGTCACCATGTTTATTACGCAGGGTAACGGTAAATTGTTTCTTTTCTTTTCCGCGCAGTACTACAACATCCACATCATCACCCGGGCGGTACTGGCTAACTTTTTCCTGTAATTCAGCCGAAGTTTTTACATTTTCGCCATCCACACTGATGATCACATCGTCGGTTTTTATCCCGGCTTCTTTGGCGGCTCCGTTTTCTGTCACCGCACGTACATGAACACCTTCAACCTTGTCAAGGTTCAAATCTTCTGCTGATTCGGCGGTAACATCGCTAATGTTTACGCCAAGTAAGGCACGTTGAACTTCGCCGTATTCTTTCAGGTCTTCCACTACTTTTTTTACGATGGTAACCGGAATGGCAAACGAATAACCTGAATACGATCCGGTTCTGGAAGCAATGGCAGCGTTGATGCCTACAAGATTTCCCTGCTGATTGACCAATGCCCCTCCGCTATTTCCCGGGTTGACGGCTGCATCAGTCTGAATAAACGATTCGATGGAATAGGTATCCTGATTGATGCCCAGGTTACGGGCCCGTGCGCTCACAATTCCGGCCGTTACTGTTGATGTCAGATTAAATGGATTTCCAACTGCCAGCACCCATTCGCCCAACTGCAGGTTTTCAGAATTACCGTAAGTCAGGTAGGGCAGATCTTCTGCTTCTATTTTCAGCAAAGCCAGGTCGGTCGAAGGATCGGTGCCCACCAAACGTGCATCAAACTCTCTGCGGTCGTTAAGGATCACCCTGATCTTTTGAGCGTCTTCCACTACGTGGTTATTGGTGACAATGTACCCGTCTTCCGATAGAATAACACCCGAACCAAAACCTTGACGAACCTGTGGCTGCTGGTTTCGTAAGCCAAAAAATTCATCGATGAAGGGATTGCCGCTGGACCACTGTCCTGTACGCACCGATTGTGTGGCAATGTGCACCACCGTGTGAAGCGATTTTTCGGCCGCGAAGGTTAAATCAGGTAATTGCTGTTCACTATTTGCCGGTAAATTGGCATATCTGACTGCTGGTTCTTCTTTTACTGTAACTACTTGCGGGTTATTGAAGAAAGTGCTGTAGGTCCATACCGCAACAAATGCACCTGCAATAACAAGTAGAAAGGTTAATGAGATTCTTCCAAATTTCTTCATGGTGTAAAAATTTAATTGTTAATAAGCGACGTTTCTTGTGCAAATTTATTGCCACTGTTTCGTTGGAACGCCCTGAAATGGCTCAATTTTGCATTATTTAACAACCCCCGGAGGCTTTTGTTAAAAGTTGCTTACCTTTTTTTGTCGTAAAACTGTTAAAATGACAGTTATAAATTAATGACCGGTATATTTGACTTAGGTTTAAATTCAGAATTACAATTTAATCTTCACTCTTTTTCCGGTACAACAAACCATTTCGAATCGAGTTCAATTTCCCGGTAATTTTTTATGTAGTTCATAGCCTGCTCAGGTGTTTTTGCCACGTAATAGAGCTTACGGTAGATTGGTTTGGCAAATTGCTCGTCGTACGCCAGCTCAAATTGACGGAGCAGGTGATCGAAATAATTGTTGGTATTGACAAATACAATGGGTTTGTGATGATATGACAACTGCCTCAGCGTAATTACTTCGAGTATTTCTTCGAGTGTACCAAATCCACCGGGCAGGGCGATAAAGGCATCCGACATATCGCGCATCCGTGCTTTTCGTTCCATCATATCGGGAGTTACGATCACTTCGTGCGAATTATCAGACGCCAGCGAACGGTTGATCATTCGCTCGGGAATAATGCCAATGGTTTTAGCGTCGTGTTCACTTGCCGAAATAGTAACCGCCTCCATCAATCCGACATTGGCGCCACCGTTAATCAAAACATGTCCGTTTTTTCCAATAAGTTCTCCCATTTTTCGGGCTTCACGGAAGTATACGTCATGAATGGCATTACTCGAAGAACAGAAAACACAGATATTCATTTTAATTCAGATTTGAGTATTGACTTATTAGTATTGAGAAAAGAAAACCGGGATGCACCCGGTTTTCAATTTATTTTTAAGAAATTTATAGATGCAGTGTGAAAATCTTCATACTATACTAAAAATCTCCGTTTTAATCTTACGCATCAATATTGGCATAGGTGGCATGGTCCTCGATGAACTTCCTGCGCGGGGGAACATCGTCGCCCATAAGCATGGAGAATATGTGATCGGCTTCGGCCGCATTCTCAATAGTTACCTGCTGCAGGGTCCGTTGTTCCGGGTTCATGGTAGTTTCCCACAATTGCTCGGCATTCATTTCACCCAAACCTTTGTAACGTTGTGTATGCACGGCGCTTTCGTTTCCGTCGGCCCATTCGTTTATCAGGTCAACACGTTGTTTTTCTGTCCACGCATAGGCTTCTCTTTTCCCTTTTCTTACCAGGTAGAGCGGCGGAGTCGCTATGTACAGATGTCCGTTTTTGATCAGATCGTTCATGTAACGAAAAAAGAAAGTCATGATGAGTGTGGCAATGTGACTACCATCCACATCGGCATCGGTCATGATCACAATCTTATGGTAACGCAGTTTATCCAGGTTCAGTGCCTTTGAATCTTCTTCGGTACCAATGGTTACGCCCAGTGCCGTAAAAATATTTTTAATTTCTTCATTCTCAAAGATCTTGTGTTGCATGGCTTTTTCCACGTTCAAAATTTTACCACGTAGCGGTAAAATAGCCTGTGTACGCCGGTCGCGACCTTGTTTTGCTGTTCCGCCCGCCGAGTCACCCTCAACCAGGAACACTTCGCATTTGGCCGGATCTTTTTCAGAACAATCGCTCAGTTTTCCGGGCAGTCCGCCGCCGGTAAGTGCATTTTTGCGCTGTACCATTTCACGTGCTTTACGCGCCGCATGACGTGCCTGTGCGGCCAGGATCACTTTACTAACGATTTGCTTGGCTGCCTTCGGGTTTTCTTCGAGATAATATTGAAGTGCCTCGCTCGTTGCCTGATCGACCGAGAGACTTACTTCTGAGTTCCCCAGTTTTGTTTTGGTCTGACCTTCGAATTGAGGCTCCGCCACTTTTACTGAAATAATGGCGGTCAATCCTTCACGGAAATCGTCACCGGCAATGTCAAATTTCAACTTTGAAAGCATTCCACTGGAATCGGCGTAGTTTTTCAGGGTACGCGTTAATCCCCGCCTAAAACCGGTTAAATGTGTTCCTCCCTCGATGGTATTGATGTTATTCACATAGGAGTGAATGTTCTCCGAGAAGGAAGTGTTGTATTGCAAGGCAATTTCAACGGGAATTCCGTTTTTTTCGGTGGTAATATGCACCACATCGTCAATGAGCTTTTCGCGGGTTCCGTCGAGGTAATCCACAAATTCTTTCAGCCCTTCTTCTGAGAAATAGGTTTCAGTTTTGAAATTGCCATCATCGTCTTTTTCGCGCTCATCGATAATGGTGAGTTGGATTCCTGCATTCAAAAAAGCCAGTTCACGCAAGCGTGCCGCAAGTATCTCATATTTATAACTTGTTGTCAGGAAAATGGAATCATCGGGCTGAAAGGTAACAATGGTACCTGTTTTATCGGTTTCTCCCACTACTTTCACATCAGAAAGCGGTCTTCCGATTTGGTATTCCTGTATCCACACTTTTCCATCGCGGTGAACTTCTGCTTTCAGGTGTTTTGATAAAGCATTCACACAGGATACACCTACGCCGTGCAATCCGCCCGAGACTTTGTACGAATCTTTATCGAATTTACCACCGGCATGCAGCACAGTCATAACCACCTCGAGCGCCGATTTATTTTCTTTGGTATGTTTTTCGGTGGGGATTCCACGACCATCGTCGGTGACCGTTATAGAATTATTTTCATGAATAATTACTTCAATGTTGTTGCAATAGCCTGCCAGTGCCTCATCAATCGAGTTGTCAACAACCTCGTAAACCAGGTGATGCAAGCCTTTCTCGTTCACATCGCCGATGTACATGGCCGGACGTTTCCGCACTGCCTCCAGTCCTTCCAGCACCTGGATACTATCCGCAGAATAGTTTCCATTTCCGTTTCCGTTCGTCAGGACCTCTTTTTTTTCATTTTCGCTCATCTCTCTTGTCTCTTTTATAGTCCTTTTGGACCTGGTAAAATAAAATAGTTTCCCTGCTGCGAGAATAAATCAAATTCTCAAAAGGAAACTAGTTGATTTTCAATTCTTTAAACTGTATTAAAAATGATAATAAAATCACCCGACAAAGATAAAAAAAATCGCCAAAGCACCATCTTTTTTAAGGGCTTTTAACAGGGTATTTTTTAACGAGTTATTAACATGAAAATGAGCGAGATATGATCAGGGTTGAAAGCAAAAAAAAGGGAGCGCTCAGGCTCCCTTTTAGTACCGAATTGATTGATCAGAACGCATAGCTGATTCCGGCCAGCGCATTAAAGCTTTGTAACGGGTAGCCAAACCAGCGTTCATATTGCTGAAATCCAAAGTTATTGAGTTGTGCAAATACCGAAAATTTGCTGGTAATCTGGTAGTTGCTTTTCAAATTCAGGTCGAAAGCTGTGTTAAGGTTGTAGGATTTATAAATTGCTGCGGGAGGAATCATATTTGCAGGATAAGCAATTGTCGGATCCGGGTTCTCAACGATCAGTGCTTTTCGGTCACCAATCAGATAAACGTCGGCTGTAAAACTCAACTGTTCGGTAGCTTTGTAACTTGCCGACACCGTAGCATCCCAGGAAGGAAGGTTCCAAGCCTCGTCCTGTTTGTCCATTTTATAACCATAGTAGTTAACTGATATTAGGAGATCGAGTTTATCCGAGGAAGCATGCAATAATTCTGCATTTAATTTCAGACGGTTTATGTCATCGTAAAGGATTGCAAATGTATTATCGACCAGCAGCGGTGCCGGGTTGTAGGCCGGATCCAGATAATAATCTTCCTTCAGGTAATAAAACGGTTTGTTGGTATTCATGGCGTATTCTGCCGAGATCTTATAGGTGGTTTTTTTCGACATGCGCCCATCAAAGCCTCCGTAAAAACGGAATTGCTGCATCGAATTCTCAACATTATGATCGGGATTTACATAAGGATTTTCATAGGCAATTGTTGAATAATTGTTGTGTTGAAATGCTCCGTCAATTCCGGCATAGATTTTTAGTATCTCATCTACGGGTACCCAGTTTGCATGGATATTCGGTGCCAGTTTGGCCTGTGTATCCTCATCGGTTTGCAACACGAACCAGGCGCTAAGCCCCAGCGAAACATTGGCGTTTTCGTCGCCAAGGTACCAGGCCGGTTTGGCAAACAAAATGGTTGTTGAGGTTTTATTCATGGCCGAATCGCCCTGAATGGTGATGTTTTTGACCTGTGCATATTCAACACCCGCATCAAGCAAGCCAACTCCCGAAGTAAGTGGCCTCCTCACGTTGAAAGTCAGGTTGGCAAAATTTTCCTGTTGCTCTGTTTTGGTTCCGAAGTAGTGATAATCAAGGCTAAATCCAAATTCTTCTTCATCCATTTCCGCACTTGGGTCGTCAAGGTCGAAATGTATACCACCTTTTGTGAAAGCCTGTTTGGTGCCGAAATAATTGATGTCCTGTACGTCTTGCAAGAGTGGTGAAGGAACCGGATCTTCCGGATAACCGTAATAGTTAAATGCATCGTGATTTAAATTGAGGTCGATCGAAAGGATCGATCGCTGAATCGTATTTTTCAGGAAAAGTTCCACTTCGTTTTTCATAAACGGAGCATCCACTTTGTCTCCTCCGTTCAGTTTAATATCTCCATACGACGAAAGGTGCATGGCGTGAATGCCGAATACCGTATTTTTAGAATTCAGGTTGTTAAAAAATACTTCACCGTAGGGCCGGTAATAGCTTCCTACTCCAGCTCGGACCAGTCCGTAACCACGTTGTACCGTCGGGGCGGTTTCAATAGTAGCAGCTTTTAAAGGCGTAAGTGAAAAATTGCTAAAAACAGGCTGACTTTTTATGTTGTAATTAAATGTAGGTTTCTGCACTTCTTCCTCTTTCATTTCGGGCAAGCTGTTCAACTTGTTTGCATCCGATATAGTAGGCGTGTAGGCTTTGGTCACTTCCACCTCACGACTTAGTGTATCCTGTTTTACCTGGGCCTGTATTCCCAATGAAACGACCAGTAAAACGATTAAAAGAGAGTATTTCGATTGTTTCTGCATTGTTTCTGTACTTTAGTTTTGTTTGATTTCCAACTGAAATGCACTGTCTTTTGCATTTTGTTGTTGTCGGGCTTCCTGTTCTAAAATCACGTTCAGCCGTTTACTGGCTTCTTCGATGATCCCGTCGTTTTCCACGTTGTAATTTTCAGCCAGGCTTTTGAGTGTGTGTTTGGCCTGGAACTGGTCACCGGTGTCTTCGTAGATGCTTGCAAGGAGCAGGAAAGATTTTCCGAGCCAGTAGGTGTACGGTGTTCCCTTATCGACAAAATCAATGATCTCCTGTTCCGCTTTTTCTTTTTGATTGTTTCTGTAAAAAATTTCTGCCAGCAGGTATTTTGCCTCAGCGCCTTCTTCCAGGTTTGTATCCGACGAAACATCTCTTAACGGATCAATGGCAGAACTGAGATTGCCCAGTTCGTAATTCGATTTTCCGATGGAATAATCAGCCTCGTATTTCAGGGCTTCATCCGTAATATCTAATTTTTTCACCTTTTTGGCCGCCTCAATGGCCTGCGAATAATTTTTATCGATCATGTGGCAACGCATCTGCCCGGTGTTGGCTTTTAACACGTTCCACTTGCTGTTGGCGATTTTTTCCAGCCGGTTGAACATCGATAACGCTTCCGGATAATTACCTGCACTGAATTGCATCTCAGAAGCTCTTGAAAGCGCCTGTTCACTAAAAATGTTATCCGGTTGGTTGGCAACGTAAGTGTAATGCTCACTGGCCTGTCCATAATCGCCATCTTTATAAAGCATCTCTGCCAGATAAAAATGGGCGTTGATGGCATTGCTTCCGTTGGGAAACTGCCGAAGATACTGCTGAAGTTGCTGTTTGGCGCCATTTTCGCCGTTCATATACAAACGTTCGGCGGCCAGGTAAGTCAACTGGTCCTGTTCCGAAGTGCTTACAATCGCATTGCCACCCAGGCGACGTACGTATGCAAAATAGGCATTCACATTGTTCAGTTCCACATAACAGTTTTTTATTCCTGAGAGTGCTGATTCTGCTTCCGGTGTACCCCGATAGTTCTCGGCCACTTCTTTGTATTGTTCTAATGCGGCGTTGAAATCGCCATTATTGTAATTCACCAATCCAAGTTGCAGCAGGGCTTTCCGGTAATAAGAACTTCCAGGGTAATTGCTTACGATCTGCTGGTATTGCTGTACGGCTTCGTAGTTTTGTCCCACACGTTCGTAGGCACGTCCCAGTTCGTAAAGCGCATCGTCGCGGTATTCCGATTGCGGGAAGTCGGAGAGCAACTGATTCAGGTTATCGATCTTTTCCTGCTGTTTACGTTGCAGACCCTGGCAAAAAGCAATTTGCAGCAAAGCATAGTCTGCTTCATACATTTTCATATTATAAGCCTGGCGGTAGTTTTCGATCGCAGGATCGTAGCTCGAATTCAAAAAGTAATAATCACCGACGCGATTATAGGCATCTGCAAGTTTAGGACTGCGCTTCCCCTGCATTTTGTTGATGTAACTTTTAAAATGGCCCAATGCGGTTTCCCGATCATCCATCTTTAAATAGGCATAGCCCAGGTTGTAATCCGCTCCGCTTGCTTCCTCAACCGAACCGGCACCCTGGGTGCGAAGAAAACGGTTGTAAGCAATGATGGCGTCGTTGTAATCGCCTACCCGGTACAGAGCTTCCGATTTCCAGTACATGGCACGCGCGTTAATCTCGGCGCTGTATTTTCCGTTGTCCATCGACAAATCGAAAAATTCGATGGCTTGTTCAAAAGCTCCGGCATTAAACAGTTCCAGTCCTCGATAAAAAGTAACACGTTGATAAGCTTTTAAAACTTCCGGTGTTTTTTGTTGAATTTTTTCGATCGATTCGATGGCATCTTTGTAGTTGCGTGTCACCATGTACACATCAACCAGGATTTGGTAGGCTTCTGCATTTCGGTCAGAATTCGGATACATGCTGATGTAGCGATCAAATGCTTTTATGGTTTCGTTGAAGGGCGAGTAGGACAGTTCATAAGTCAGCTTGGCATAACTGAACAATGCATCTTCCTTAATCTCCGGATTAAAATCGAATTCCGAAGCTGCATTAAAAGCTGTCTTTGCCTTTTCTTTCTCGTTCAGTTTAATAAAACAATCGGCCAGGTGATAGAGCGCATTCTGTGTTAGTTCATCCTCACCGGCAGACGCCTGTTCCAGCAAAGGTGCTGCCTTGTCGTATGAACCTGTTTTGTAATAACAGAAGCCCAGCATATAATTTTCTTCTCGGGTTTTCGGGCCCGAGGCCTCGAAATAAGTTTCCAGGTATGGAATTGCTTTTTCGTAGTTGTTTAAATGAAAATAAGAATCGCCTACGATACGTGAGAGTTCCGTTTTGTATTCTTCTTCCACATCATCGATAATGGAGGTGGTATAATTCACCACTTCGCTGTACTTTTCTTGTTTGTAATAAATATGACTAACGTAAATGGGAATCACCTGCGAGTACTGCGGGTCGTTGTTCATTGTTGAAAAACCCTGCAGTGCAGCATCGTAATTTTCATTCAGGTATTGAATATGCGCCCAGTAATAGGTGGCCGGTTTACTGTAAATATTATTGCTGTTCCGGATGGCTTCAAAATCGGCCAATGCCTGATCGGTATTTTCTTCCATCAGGTTGGCATAACCTCGTTTGTATTGCATTTCAATGCGGTCATTGGCCGAAAGATCGGCTACCCTGACATTATAAAAACTTCGCAAGGTTCGTAAATACTGACGATTATCGAACTGATATTTGCCCATATCGAACCAGGCAACATTGATGTACGGACTTTCCGGATAGTTTTCAATAAAGCTCTCGAGTAATTTATCGCCCGAGCGATAGCCGGCATTCAGTGCCGATGACGATCTGAAATATTCAGCTTCCGAATAGAGTTCCGATTTTTTTTCCACTTCTTTCTGCACTTTTTCAAACTCGCGATAAGCCGATACATACTTTTTATGCCGGTACAATTGTTTGGCTACATCAATCTTTTTCTGGAGATGATTGAAATAAGCGGTTTGCTGTGCATTTATCGACTGTTGAAAAAATATGACGATGGCAAAAAGGATACTGAACCGAATTGTCTTCATGCTTTTAATGTCTCTATTTAGTGAATGAACCACACGACTTTATTTGATGCTAATGGAAAACATTGCTGTTTTCTTACAAAAACCTAAAATAGATATTATACCCTATGCGCACGGTTTCTAAATCCTGTAATTCTTAACAAAAAACTGTTCATTTCTTTCGTTTATTATGCCTGTGAATAAATATTTTCCGTTTAATTTGGTAGATCATTCACGAATAATGGACAAGAAAAAAGTAATAGAGTTGTCAGCGGCAGGAATTTACCAGCGCGATAATCTGGTGCTTGCCGATGTTGATCTGGACCTATTCAAAGGTGAATTTGTTTATGTGATCGGGAAAGTGGGGACCGGAAAAACCAGCCTGATAAAAACCTTGAATGCCGAACTTCCTCTGGTAGAAGGAAGCGGCAAGGTGCTGGGAACGCAGCTTGCAGGAATAAAGAGAAGTGAAGTAGCATTGCTTCGCAGAAAAATGGGCGTGGTTTTCCAGGACTTCAGGCTGCTTTCCGATCGGAAAGTGCGAAACAACCTGGCGTTTGTATTGCAGGCAACTGGATGGAAAGGAAAAGATGCCATCAGCGAACGCGTTATTGAAGTGTTGGAAATTGTTGGTATGCTGCACAAACAGGACAAAATGCCGCATGAACTCAGTGGCGGAGAACAGCAGCGTGTGGTTATTGCCCGCGCCATTCTGAACAGTCCTGAGATTATTCTGGCTGATGAACCTACCGGCAATCTCGATCCCGAAACTTCCGAAGAAATTCTGGATCTTTTCATTCGTCTTAACAGGGAAGGGAAAACGGTTTTAATGGCTACGCACGATTATGCTGTAATTGCCAAGCATCCCGCACGCACGCTGGTTTGTGCCGATGGAAAATTATCGGATTCGGCAAAAATAAAGGAGGAAATAGAATTTGAAAATTTGCTGGAAGAAAACGATTGATTAAAGAAAAACCCCGAAAATTTCCCGGATCACATTTTCTTCATTTTCCCAGATCAGTTCTTTCGTTGCCTTTTGCAGGTTTATTTTCCATTCTTCCCGTTTTTCAACATCTAAAAGAGCTTCGTTTATATTGGCTGCCAGAATTTTTGGTTCCAGTGATTCTGTTATTACACCAATTTTATACTGATGGACGATTGCAACCATTTCGGGGAGATTGGTTACAAGTACCGGAACCTTTGACTGAATGTAGTCGAACAGTTTATTGGGCAGTGCAAAGCGGTAATTCAATCCGAGATCTTCTTCAATCGAAAGTCCCAAATCGGCCTGTGCCGTAAGTGTTGTCAATTCTTCCAATGGCAAGCGACCGGTAAAACGCACTTTATTTTTAAGTTTTTCGGTTTTCACCAGTTGTTCAAGTTGATTTTTAATATCGCCGTTTCCTGCAAGAACCAGTTCGGCATTTTCGATGAAGTGCATTGCTTTTATGGCCTGTTCTAATCCTCTTCCGATGTTTAATGCCCCCTGGTAAAGAATCATTTTCTGCTCAGATTCGTTTCTAAGCGGCAGTTTCTTAGATGCTTTTGGCAGGTTGCGTACCACTTTAAAATCGGTTCCGTACTTTTCACGGTATGCGTCAGCTATCGACTGGCAGACCGTATAAGCGTAATCGATTTTTGGTAGCATTTTTCCTTCGAGCCACTCCCATATTTTTTGAATTTTTGGCCTTCCGATCAGTTCCGGAACTTCGGTAAAATATTCATGGCTATCGTAAACCAGAGGTAAATTCTTTATCCGGGAGGCGAGATAATTTGCTGTTAGCGAATCGAGATCATTTGAGAGCAAAATGTCACTCTTCGCCCTCAGCAGAAAAAGGAAGAGGCGGAAATTGTATTCGATGTAAAACAACGGCCCTTTATTGAATAGCAAACGCATTCTTTTGGTGGGATAATTTCTTTTCACCTGCAAACTTTGCTGCAATACGCGTCCGACAAGCAGCACATGGAAACCCATTTCATGTAGTGTGGTACATACCTTGTGAACCCGGTTGTCAGAAACCAGGTCATTGGTAACGGAAACGATGATTTTCTTTTTGGCTGTCTTCAAGTCCTAACAGTTCGTTTTGTAAATATAGAACTTTTTATAAGCTGAAATATTTTTCAAATTTCAAAATGCATAAGGCGAGCATCGACTTTTTACATATCATTTCCTTTAGTTAATTCGGCTATCTTTGCGCAAAACAATTTACATGATTCGCTTTTTTGAAAATCATTCGCTAAAAGCCTACAACACTTTTGGTGTCGGTGCCAAGGCCAAATTTTTTTTCGAATTCACCGATCCGGCCGATCTGGCTATTTTTCTGAATGAAAATGAGAGTTGGAGGGAAGAAAGACTGATTGTGCTGGGGCAGGGGAGCAACATTCTATTCCTCGATGACTTCGATGGCCTGGTGATTCATCCGAAAGTTCCGGGCATTAAAACCGTGAATGAGGATCGTAACCATTACTGGCTCGAAGTTGGTGCAGGAGAAATATGGGACGAATTTGTAGAGTTCAGTGTTACATACAACCTGGGTGGTGTTGAGAACCTCTCGCTCATTCCAGGGACTGTTGGTGCAGCACCGGTTCAAAACATCGGGGCATATGGGCAGGAAGTATGCAATGTGGTTGAAAAAGTGATAGGTTACGACCTGGAGAAACAACAGTTGGCTGAATACTCAGCCGATGAATGCCGTTTTGCTTATCGCGACAGTATTTTCAAGAGCTACCTGAAAAATAAGTTCATCATAACTTCAGTGGTTTTCAGGCTCGAGAAATTTCCGGAGTTTAATCTGGCTTACGGGCAGCTCAGTGAGTGGGTAAAAGAAATGGGAGATCCTAGTTTACAGCACATTCGAGAGGCGGTGATCGAAATCCGTAACTCAAAATTACCGGCTGTAACCGATATTGGCAATGCCGGCAGTTTCTTTAAAAACCCGGTGGTGGATCTTCAGTTGGCTGAAAGATTGAAAGCCCAATATGAAACCTTACCGGTATATCCCACATCTGCAGAAGGCAAGTTAAAATTGGCTGCTGGCTGGCTGATCGAGCGGGCAGGCTGGAAAGGAAAACGAGAAGGTGATGCAGGCGTTCACGAAAAACAGGCTTTGGTTCTTGTTAATTTTGGAAATGCGACCGGAAAAGAAATTTTCGATTTCTCCGAAAAGATCAGACAATCAGTACTCGAAAAATTTGGTGTGGAACTCGAACGGGAAGTTAACTGCATTTGAATATACCAGATTCAAATAATCATCTAGGTCGCCATGCTGTCCCAATAATTATCGGGATCATTACAGAATCGTCAGGAAAGAATCAGGAACTACCCGCTATTTGAAAATCCCGTTTTTATTTAGTGCATCACGGTATCGGGCTGCATTGCGGTTGTGTTGGGCAAGTGTGGCCGCAAAACTGTGACGTCCCGAAAAATCTTCCTTCGCGCACATGTACAGGTAATTGTGGTGTTCGTAATTGAGCACGGCATCAATGGTTTTAATGGAAGGAAAACAAATGGGACCGGGAGGCAGTCCGGCATATTTATAGGTGTTATAAGGCGAATCGGTTTTCAGGTGTTTGTTCAGCACGCGTTTGATCGAGAAATCGCCAACTGCATATTTTACGGTAGGATCGGCCTGCAGGAACATGCCTTTTTTCAATCGGTTTACATACAATCCGGCCACACGCGACAGTTCATCATCTTTGATCGTCTCCTGCTGAACAATGGAGGCCAGGATAGAAACTTCAGACAGCGAAAGATTCATATCTACCGCTTTTTGTTTCCGTTCCTCGTTCCAGAACCGGTTGTATTCCCTGTGCATCCGCCGGGCAAACTCATCCGCTGATGTCGTCCAGTACATTTCATAGGTGTTTGGTATAAACATGGTTCGATAGGTTTCTATGGTAAAGCCCAGCGAATCGATGTGTTGTTTATCCGAAAATAAATTCAATACAGACAGGGAATCGGCCCAAATGTATTTGCTCACTTTTCCTGCCAGCTCCTCCTTTAATCGTACATTGTTAAAGACCACGTCCACCGGATCCTGCGCACCACTTCGCAATTTATTTACCAGGGCATTGGTGTTCAGGTTGGCTTTCAATTCGTAGCGTCCCGGTCTCACATTTTCTTTGTAATCCTTTTTCTTCGACACCCAGTTAAATGCCTTGATATTGCTTAAAACCTGGTCTTTCTCCAATTTGGCTACCAAAGCGTCGTAGCTTGTGTTCTTATCGATAAGCAGCACATAATCTGATAAAACATTGGCATCGAAAATGTAATGGTACAGTTGATAGGCACGTGCACCCGTTAGAATGAATGCCAGGGCAAAAATTATAATGATGTATTTCCCGACACGCGGAAAGGTCATGGCTCTGCTTTTTTGTTCGATCGTCATAAAACACAAATTTTAATCGGGATCAAAGATAAAATTCTTTCGCGAAGGCTTCATTAAGGATGAAAAAGATTGAATAAGATTAAAATGGACTTTATAGGATTGAGACAGATCGATGGTATTATGCTTTAATTTTGAGATTTTTTCCTCATGAAAGCAAGAATTTTTAGAAGTTCTAAATTTTCAGCGTGTAATTCATTTATAAAAATACAGTTTTAAACTCCTGAATCAATGATCAAATCCAACCATATTTCAGTTTCGTCTGCATCCTCAACAACTATAGATAATTTCGAAAAGAATTCTGCTTTGGACCTTCCTCGTAATGCTGCACGATAATTCGCATACATCGAAGTTCCTGATTTAGTGAGCTGATTGTTCATAATCCTGCCCCTTTCTGATTTTGGTCGTATTTCAGACAATTGTAGAATTTTTAACGCAAATCTTTTTAGCCAGTTCCTGACCAGAATTTTATATACAACCCAATTTTGATTGCTCATAATGAGTTTGAGTTTTATTTCAGTTCCAAATCAATCAAAAACTAACATATTTTGAAATCACTGTTTCTCGATCAATCTGACCTCAATCTGCCTCAATCTTTTGTATCTCTTTCTAACATTCGCTTAACCCAATTTTTAAATAAGCGGCTTTAAAAATTTTTGTGGGTGCAATCGAACAGAATTCATTAATTTTGGCCCGTAATTCAGAAAATCATAAAAACCATGCTACAAGTTAATCTAGCTGAGGATGTTTATTACCTGGGATTTAACGACCGGCGCACACATTTATTCGAAAACATCTGGCCAATACCTCACGGAGTTTCGTATAATAGTTACCTGATTGTTGATGAAAAAATTGCACTGATCGATACGGTAGAACGTGCTTTTATCGACGATTACCTTGATAATATTGAGGAGATAATTGGTGACCGCGATGTAGATTACCTCGTAATTAACCACATGGAACCCGATCATTCAGGAGCGTTGAAAGCAATTGTTCAGCGTTATCCGAACATCACTCTGGTGGGCAACAAAAAAACGTTCGACTATGTAGAAAGCTACTACCTGAAGCCACCGCATACCTTACTGGTTCACGACGATCACGTGCTTGAACTGGGTAAACATCGTTTGCAATTCCAGATGATTCCGATGGTGCACTGGCCCGAAACCATGGTAACTTTCGAAGAAACCAATAAAATCCTGTTTTCGGGTGATGCATTTGGCAGTTACGGAACGCTAGACGGAGGTATTTTCGACGACGAGATCAACCTTGAGTTTTACGAAGTGGAAGTGATGCGTTATTTTACCAACATTGTTGGGAAATATTGTCCGCACACACAGCGTGCTATCAAAAAACTGGCACCCATCGATTTTGAGATGATTGCTGCTACACACGGTCCGATCTGGCGTAGCAATCTGGAATGGATCCTGAAACGCTATAACAAATGGAGTTCGTATGATTTGGATTGCGGTGTAGTTATCGTTTATGGTTCGATGTATGGAAATACCAAGAAAATGGCCGAGGTAATTGCACGGCAAATTGCAGTGCGCGGCATCAGGAATATCCGCGTTTACGATGCTTCCAAAACGCATTCGTCATACATTATCAACGATATTTTTAAATACAAGGGATTTATTGTGGGTAGTGCAGCCTATAACAATGCCATGTTTCCAAATGTGGAAACGCTTTTAACCACGGTTGAACATATGGCTCCGAAAAATCATTACCTGGGAATTTTCGGAAATTATTCGTGGAACGGCGGCGGAGTAAAAAACCTAAAGACTTTTGCGGAAAAAATAAAATGGGAGATGGTATATGAACCCATCGAAGAAAAGGGCAACTTAAAAGCCAATACCAGCGAGGAACTGATAAAACTGGCCAATGCCATGGCAGATAAACTGCTTGAAGATTTTAAACAGGAATAGCAAAACCGATAAATAAAAAGAAAGCCACTTATCAATTGAGGATGAGTGGCTTCTTATTTTATTCCGGAGTGAATTGCGAGGGACAAATATTAAAAGAATCAATTTTCTATTTCTATGGAATATTGCAATCTTAAACCCTCCGGAATACTATTTTTCTGACTGCATGCGCAGGTATGCTTCATAAGCTTCAAATCCTTTCAGGTCTTCTGCCAATTCTCCCGGCGGCACTGTGTAACCGGAAATCTGTGAATACCTGTTCCAGTCTTCCAAAGCACCTTCTTCATTACCGGTTTCATACCTGCAAACACCTCTAAGGTAAAGCAGATTGGCATCGTAGGGCATGTACCTTATTGCCTTGTTGAAGAATTTCTCAGCTTTCTTGATTTTATGATTTACCAAAAGCATTTCACTGCCACGCAGATAGTTATCCGTTGCCTTCGAAATGAACACTTTTTCGGTTTGCGCCTGGCTTCCATTCAGTGAGAAGGTGAGTGAAACTTCCTTGAAACAATCTTGGTTGTTTCCACCTTTTAATGCAGGTTTCCACATGTCACTAGTTGTTTCAAGAACACGAATAAATTCTTCATCGATGGCCGGGCATACGCTGTTAATGATCTTGATGTCTTTTACCTCACCATTGGATGTAACAGTAAACGAAGCAACTTCGGTTCCCTGGTTAAGACATTTGATGGCTTCCTGAGGGTAGATTATATTGTCTCTCAGATACTGTTTTAGAAGATCTCCGTTTTGATCAGCGGTTACCAGAAATTTGGTTCCTGTGAATTCAGCTGGGATTACATCTATTGACTGCATCTTTTCTTGTGCTGCTCCTGCAAATGCCAGTCCGATAACAAAGAGCATTAATACAAATAATGTTTTCATGGCTTTAATTTTTATGGTTGAAAAATGGCTTTGCAATTCCCTCGCTCGAGGATTACAATTTTATATGCAATTTACGACAATACACGTGTGCAAGTCTAGCACCTATGTTTCAAATCATATCACATATGTTTCAAAACTTTAAACTATCGTTCAGGGAGAATTATATGCTAAATAAGTCAGAGGCTGAAGGCCATCTTAATACCTTCCATGGTCATTCCTGCTCCCATAATGGCTAATATGAGTCCCATGATCTTTCCGATAACGGTAATAAGATTGCTCCCGATTTTTTCTACGATGTATTCGCTAAGCGTGAAAGCCAGATAGGTCAGGAAAACCATCAGCGCAAAAATAGCAATTACAATTCCCATTTTCAGGTAACCGGCATCGGTCACATGGTTCATGGCAGTAACGATTGTTCCGGGCCCGGCCAGTATTGGAATGGCAAGCGGAGAAATGGCAATGCCATCTTCTTCTTCGCTTTCCTGGTTGTGAATCGATGATTTTTTCGACATCAGCATTTCAAAACCAACGTAAAAAATCAGGATTCCCCCGGTGACCTTAAATGCGGGAATGGTAATGCCAAATAACTCAAAAATATATTTTCCTAAAATAACAAAGGCAGTAACAATGATAAACGCTGTAATAGTTGCACGTTTGGCGATATTGCGTTTTACACGATCACTTTTATCGCCTGCCAGACCCAGAAAGATAGGGGTGTTGGCAATGGGATTCATGATGGCAAAAAATCCGGTGAAAACAGAAAGCGAAAAAGTGAAGAGGTTCTCGTTCATCCCTTGCATTTTAAAGATCTTGCGAAATTAAGAAAATTCAACTTTATAACTGAAAGCCAAACGTGGTTTTAGTAATCTTGGCACATTTAAAGTCAGATTCTATTTTTTTTGAACATCCCGAATTCATGATCCACACATTTTTTCTACTTTTAAGCGTCAACACCAAAATCGAAGCAAATGAATATATCAAGACGTAAATTTTTTTATAAATCGGCCGCGGGTACGGCTGCCCTGGCAAGTATTCCGGCCATCGTTTCAAGTTGTATCAGCAAAGAAGAAACAAAGTCGGTGGGTACTGTTTTTAACGAAGGCGACACAATTCTTTTTCAGGGTGATTCGATTACCGATGCCGGGAGAGAAAAAAACCAGGAACTCCCTAATAATGCTTGGTCTTTTGGGACCGGTTATGCATTAATGGCCGCTTCGCACCTGTTAAATTCGATGCCTGAAAAAAAACTGACGATATACAACCGGGGTATAAGCGGGAATAAAGTTTTTCAACTGTCTGAGCGCTGGGACAAGGATTGCCTGGATTTGAAACCCAATGTTTTGAGTATTCTTATTGGTGTGAACGATTACTGGCATACCCGGAATGGGAATTACGACGGCACGGTGGAAATTTACGAAAATGATTACATGAAATTGCTGGAACGAACCAGACAGGCATTGCCGGACGTAAAACTGGTACTTTGCGAACCTTTTTATGTGTTAAAAACTTCGGCAGTTGATGAAACCTGGGTTGAGCCAATGAGACAATATCAGGCTGCTGCCAAACGGGTTTCGGAGGCTTTCGATACGCTTTGGGTGCCTTATCAGTCGGTTTTCGAAGAAGCAGTGAACCATGCTCCGGGAACATACTGGACGGGCGACGGTGTTCATCCGTCCATGGCAGGTGCGCAACTTATGGCTGAAGCCTGGCTTAAGGTAGTGTTGTAATTTATTGCAGAGGCTGCAGAATGGCCCGTTTATACAGAATGGTTTGCACGGCTCCCCGCATGAACATAAACAGGAGCATGCCAAGCCACAATGCATGATTGCCCAAAACCGGGTTTAAAAAATAATACGCAGGAGCAAAAAACAAAAAAGTGGCTATTAGCAAGGTATTGCGCATGGCTTTCGAAGCAGTGGCACCAATATAAATTCCATCCCAGATAAAAGAAGCAAAGCTGGCAAGCGGGACCATTACTACCCAGGGAATAAAAGCCTGGGCGCTTTCAATTACTTCTTTTTGGGTGGTTAGTATCTTCAAAATTAATTTTGTTCCAGGAAGATAAATCAAGGTAAAAACCAGTGCCAGTCCAGCTCCCCACCAGAAAAGCAGCTTTACTACTTTTTTCAAACTATTGGTTTTGTGCGAGCCAACGTATTTGCCGACAAGCGCTTCGCCGGCGTACGCAAAACCATCGATAAAAAATGAAAAGAATAACAGCAGTTGAATCAGCAGCGAATTGACGGCCAGAACGGTATCGTTGATACTTGCCGATTTTGAAGTAAAAAAAGTAAATACTAGAATAATGCAAAAAGTGCGGATGAATATGTCGGTGTTCACTTTAAAGAATTCGACCAGGTGCTGAATATGGAGTATTGCATGTTTTGAAATGTGTTTAAGCATTTTTCGGTACTTTCGCCGAAATAACAGCAGGGCAATTCCCAAACCCAGGTATTGCGAAATGGCCGTGCCAAGCGCCACTCCATTGGAATTCATGTCCAAGACAAAAACAAAGAAAACACTGAGCAATATATTCACCACATTTACAGAAATGGCAATAATCATTGGATAGCGGGCGTTTTGCATCCCTAAAAACCAACCGCTGAAGACAAACAGACTAAGTGCTGCCGGAGCCGCCCACACCCTGATGCCGAAATATTCACGGGCCAGCAACTCAACTTCTTTGCTTCCGCCAATTACCTGAAAACTAAGCCATGCAATTGGTGTCTGTAAAACAAGGATTAAGCTTCCGGCGGCAGCAACCACCAGCAATGCGCGAGCCAGGGTGTTAATACTTTTCGAATCGTTTTTTTCGCCAAATGCCTGGGCAGTAAAACCCGAAGTGCTCATGCGCAAAAAACTGAATCCCCAGTAAATAAAATTGAAAATTACACCGCCCAGTGCGATCGCACCAATATAAACCTCCGAGTCGAGATGCCCCATCAAAGCAAGGTCGACCAACCCAAGCAGGGGCACGGTAATATTGCTTACTATATTGGGAACGGCAAGATTTAAGATTTTCCGATTCATGCGGGTTTTCTGAAACGGCAAAGGTAACAACTTTCAAAAAATGCGTACTTCGGCTAAAAATGATTTTTGTAATTTTTATTTTGGAGAACCCCACCTGGCAACCTTTTCAGAAAAATACCACATATAATTGAACGCATTATTTAGTCGATCTATGAACAATAAAAGATATCGATGTGTTTTATTTGTCAGAAGATTTGGATTACTTCTGCAGACCGTTTAAATTTGTTTGTCAGAAAAAAACATATTTTAATCTTTAAATAAACAGTTACATGTCATTTGAATTAGGAAAACTAGGATATAATTACAACGCATTAGAACCGCATATCGATGCAAGAACAATGGAAATTCACCATACAAAGCATCATGCCGGTTATACGAATAATTTAAACGCAGCAGTGGAGGGAACAGAACTGGCCGGAAAAAGCATTGAAGAATTGCTGGTGGGTGTTTCAAATTTATCGACTGCAGTAAGAAATAACGGAGGGGGATTTTATAACCACAATTTGTATTGGGACGTTATTGCTCCCGGTGGTGCACCTGCTCCCGAAGGCGTATTGCTTGATGCAATTAAAGAATCCTTCGAAACAATACAGAATTTTCAGGAAGCCTTCACCAAGGCAGCTTTGACTCGCTTTGGGTCAGGTTGGGCATGGTTGGTTCTTCAAAATAATAAACTGGTGGTTTCGTCTACGCCCAATCAGGATAATCCGCTGATGGATGTGGCCGAAGTTCAGGGAACGCCGATTCTCGGTATTGATGTATGGGAACATGCATATTACCTGAACTACCAAAACAGACGTCCGGATTATGTGAATGCATTCTGGAATCTCATCAACTGGGATGAAGTCGCCAGGCGGTTTAAAGGTTAGTTGATTTTTGGTTTTTTCCCCGGAGCAGAGGCTCCGGGGTTTTTATTTTATAAAAACGGTACTTTATCTTTTCTGAGCATCCCCACAAACGACTTATCGAATTCCGCTTTTATGCATTTAAGTAGCGACGACTGAATACCCTCTGCAAAAACTCGAATGATCTTCACGAGAATTCCGTCGAGCATAATGTCGCCATAAACGGCATCGAGCAAACCACAGTTACCGTTATTTTTCAACCGTTGAATGGTTAGGTTGAAATGGGGCGAACTAAATTGTTTATCACACAGGATGTATCCTTTGTTACTCTCCTGGTTATCCATGTAAATACCTGGTTCTACCTCGCGCATTTCAAAGAATTTCTGTACCCTCGAAACCGAATTCCCTTCAAAGTTTATTTTCGGTAAAAATTCCAGTCCTTCTTCTTTGAGGCAGTTTTGCAAATAGAGCAGACGATTGTAATCCGGAAAATGTTTGATTCGGATTGCCGGGTATTGTTTGTCCTTATATTCGAGATAAGCGCTGGCAAAATTTATGTCGTCCTGCAGGCATTCCGACACCTGGCTTACCAAGGCCAACACCTCTTCGAGATAATGAAATTTCCTGGTTAAAAGGAAAATCGAATTGGGTTTAGGAACCTTTGGAATGTGACCGTAGTAATCGGCATACGGATGGCTTGCTTCGAGAACATTCGTATTTGGCATAATATTTCTTTCCAGCGGCATCAACACCTCTTCCTTATAAATGGAACCTGGCGCTTTGATGATTTTTTTCATGATCGGGTTTTTTAGCGATTAATGATTTTTTTAATAAACGAAAGCATGAGTTGGGAAGTTACGTAAAATATGATCAAAATGCTGCATTCTGAGCGTATTTAGAAGTAGATTAAATAACCGATATATGTCAAAAAAATGAATCGACCAAGAATTTATCTTAAGGATTTTAGTAATATTGGTTTTCGTTTAAGAAATGAAATCAAATTCAGATTAACCTAAATCAAATTTCTATGAAAAAGTTTGCTGTTTTTTTCATTCTGCTTTTCGTATTCTCTTTTGGCTATGCTCAAAATGAAGTAGAAAATGGTTTGGATGCCATTACAATGGAGTCGATCAAAGGTCAACTTGGTTTCCTGGCTTCCGACTGGACCGAAGGCCGTGCAGTGGGAACGAAAGGCGCATACATGGCTGCCGATTATATTGCATCGATGTTCGAATTGTATGGTGTACAACCATTTGGCGATGAGGAATATTCCCGTCCATCGCGCAGCGAACGAATGGCAGGTGTTCGCCCGGTGGCTTCAAAAACGTATTACCAGAACTTTAGTTTGGTGCAATATGAACCCGGTACCGAGCAAAAGTTTTCAGTAGTGAACAGCATCCCCGGAAGTGAAAGTTCAATCGATTTTGTGTACCAGACTGATTTTAGTGTAAATACCGGAACCGTTGGGCAGACAGCGCAGGCCGGCCTGGTGTTTGCCGGATATGCATTCAGCGATGAGGAGGAAGGATATGATGATCTTGAAAAAATTGACCTGAAAGGAAAAATTGCGATCGTCCTGCAGGGATATCCGGGACATAAGGATTCAACTTCGGCCGGATTTAAAAAATTTGAACCCGACGGACGCTGGGCGCAATACCGTCGCGAACGTGAAAAAAGTGAACGGCTGGCCGAAGCAGGAGCCATTGCACTTATTCAAATCAGCCCCGATTCGGATCCGACCTTAAACTGGTCGCAAAACCGAATTTATCCGGTAAAAGGGAATTACTATGAGGCAGACGAGCCACTTTCATCCTACTACAACACACGGATGGCACTCCCCGGGAAAGAGATCGGTGGCAATATTCCAACATTCAATGTAACCTCTCGCGTTGCCAGTGCAATTCTGTCCGGAACAGGAATCGATTTTGAAACGTTTGAAAAGGAAGTAGCAAACGATCTGAAGCCAAAATCACAACCATTAAACGGAAAAGCAGTGGCGTTTAAAACCACTGTAAACTCAGAGATCGTGAAGGCGCGCAATGTGGTGGGTGTAATTGAAGGTGAAAAAAAGGATGAGTACATTGTAGTTGGTGGACATTACGATCACCTGGGCAAACACGACGGATGGATTTGGAATGGCGCCGACGACAATGCATCGGGAACCGTTGGGGTGATGACGATTGCCAAAGCATTTAAAGCCACCGGTAAAAAGCCGGAGCGTTCGGTTATTTTTGCGGCCTGGACGGGTGAAGAAAAAGGATTGTATGGTTCGACTTACTTTGTTGAACAGGCGAAAGAGAAAGATTTGAACGTTGTATTAAATCTGAATTATGATATGATTGCACGGGACACGGAACGTGATTCGGCTAAAAATCAGGCCAGTATGACTTATACAAAAGCCAATTACAACATTGAAGAGACAACCAGGAAATTTATTGATCAGTACGATATTAAGCTCGATCTAAGTTACCGTCCATCGGATCGTCCCCGGGGTGGGAGCGACCATGCACCATTTGCGGCCGAGGATATCCCGATCTTTTACTTCATGGCTGCGATGCATCCCGATTACCACCAGCCTTCGGATGAACTGGATAAGGTGAACTGGGATAAAATGTTGGACATTGTTAGGATTGGCTTCTTAAACACCTGGGAATTTGCCAATACCGACGATTGGATGCGAACAAAAGTACAACCTGAAGAAAATTAACTTGCACGAAGAAATCTGAAAAACCGGCAAATTTTATTTGTCGGTTTTTTTACTCTGTGGCTTACTGTTATTTTTTCTTTTTTGAATTTAAGTCTAATCACTATATTTGATAGCATCAATTAAAAACCTACTTATGAAAAAGTTACAGCTATTCTTCGCTTTTCTGCTGACCTTCTCAATTGTTTTTGCACAAGATGACGAACTAACCAAGGACGGATGGAATTTTGGTGTACTTCCTACCATTACCTTCGATTCCGATCTTGGTTTTCAGTATGGCGGTTTGATTGACCTCTACAATTATGGTGACGGTAGCCGATATCCACAGTACAATCATAAAATGTATTTCGAAATTTCGCGATTTACAAAGGGGAGTGGAATTAACCGTTTCTATTACAATTCAGACAGGTTGATTCCGGGTCTTGAAACATCGCTCGATATTAGTTATTTATCGGACAGGGCTTACGACTTCTTTGGTTTTAACGGTTACGATGCTGTTGTAAACCAGGATTGGTTTGACGATGAATCGTCGGATTACAGATCACGTATGTTTTATAAGTACGATCGCAAACTATTTCGTTTTAAACTCGATCTGCAGGGAAAATTGTCAGGCGAGAATTTCAAATGGCTGACCGGGGTTAACCTCTTAAATTTTAAGCTGGGGCTGGTAGATATTGATAAATTGAACAAAGGAAAAGAAGGCGACGATAAATTACCTACGCATGAACAGCAGCCTGGTTTGTATCAGAAATACCAGGAATGGGGCATTATTTCGGAGGAGGAAGCCGATGGTGGTTTTGTTCCAACTATAAAAGCCGGAATGGTTTACGATACCCGCGATAACCAGCCGAATCCGATGAGAGGATTGTGGACGGAAGTTGTGTTGGTTGGTTCGCCTGAATTTTTGGGAGCAGAAAGTAATTTCTTAAAGATTAGCGTGATCCATCGTCAGTATTTTACGATTATTGAGAAGGATTTGTCGTTTGCCTACCGGCTGGCCTACCAGGGAACGATTGCGGGGCATGCACCGTTTTATTACCAGACACAAATGATCACTTCGGTACTGAAAGGTGCAACTTCAGAGGGACTGGGAGGTTCCAGTTCGTTGCGTGGTGTGCTGCGAAATCGTGTTGTGGGCGATGGTATTTTTCTTGGGAACGTCGAAGCTCGCTGGAAATTTTCGCGTTTCCAGTTTATTAATAATAACTTTTACCTCGGATTAAATGCTTTTGCCGACTTTGGTCGTGTGACCGGAAAGATCAATTCTTTCGAAAGCATCCCGATTGCTGATCTCGATGATAATCTCAATAATTATTACGATAATAATGCAGAATCCATGCACTTCTCGTATGGTTTGGGTTTACGCATTGCCATGAACCAGAATTTTATTATTCGTTGCGATTATGGTATGGCCGCCAACGACCGAGATGGAAATTCCGGTCTTTATATTGGCTTGAATTATTTGTTTTAATTCACCGGATTAGTATGCTAAGTAAATGAATAAGTAAAAATCAAATATGAAAAAGATAAGCTATTTCATCGGTACAATTTGCCTCATTGGATTTTTGTCGGTTTCCTGCAGCACTGCTGATAAAAAATCTGATTCTGAAAAGATCGGAATATCAAAAGATTCACTTGAATTGGCATGTGAAAAATTACAGGATTATATCGACGGTGGTAAACTGGCGGGTATTTCTGCAATGGTGGTTCAAAACAACGAAACAGTTTTGAAGAGAAATTTTGGATATGCTGATATTGAAAATCAAATTCCGGTTAAAGACAATACAATTTTTCGAATATTCTCAATGACAAAACCGATTACCGCTGCAGCATTAATGACGCTTTATGATGAAGGTAAATTTCAGCTGGATGATGAAGTGTCAAAATTTATTCCAGAGTTTGAAAATACACCTGTATACAATCCGAAAACAAAAAAACTGGAACCACAACAAAATAAAATGACCATCCGGCACTTGCTAACACATACTTCAGGTTTAACCTATGGTTGGGATTTAAATGCGTATGTGGATTCTTTGTACCGGGTAACCGGGGCTAGCGGTTGGGATGCTCCCCTTGGAGAAAAAGTGAAGATTCTGGCCGAAATTCCTTTGAAATATCAGCCCGGAACAACCTGGGAATATGGCGTCTCAATTGACGTTGCAGGTTATATTTGCGAAGTATTGTCGGGGATGCCATTGGACGAATTTTTTAAAACCAGGATTTTGGACCCTTTAAAAATGGATGACTCCGGTTTTTATGTTCCCGAATCCAAGTACTCCAGGTTTTCGGTTCTATATAACAGAGGTGAAAAAGGAGAATTATTACCTTCGGATAATTCGGGTTTTAATTTTACAATTAAGCCGGCACTTTTTTCCGGTGGAGGAGGAATGGTTTCAACGATTGACGATTATTCCAGGTTTGGGAGAATGTTACTTAATGGCGGCGAACTGGATGGGGTCAGGATATTACAGGAATCCACGGTAGAAATGATCATGTCGAACCACTTACCGGAAGGAGTTGATTACGAGAACGGCGGTCAGTATGGACTTGGAGGTTCTGTCGATCCAAAAACAGGCGCATACGGTTGGAGTGGTGCAGCTTCAACACACTTTGTCGCCGATGTGGAGCATAACATGGTAATTCTTGCGATGACGCAGCTAATGCCATTCGATATTAGCTATGCCATCCAGTTTGTTAACGATGTAGAAAATGCAATAATAAAGTAGTTCAATACTATTTGTCCAACCGGATAATGCAGGTTTTTGTTTTCGATCTTGATTTCACGCTTTGGGATGCCGGTGGAACCTGGTGCGATGCTACTGATCCACCATATCGATGGAATAATAAGCGCCTGATCGATAGTTCAAACAGGTGGATCCGTTTGTATCCCGATGTGGTTCACATTCTTGATGAATTGCATAAACGTGGAAAATTCGTTGTGGCTGCTTCACGCACATTTCGTCCCGACTGGGCTAACGATCTATTGAATTTGTTGGATATCGATCGATATTTTCATCACAAAGAAATATATCCGGCCGATAAAACCAAACACTTTAAAAACATTCAGAAGCATTTAAATTTACCTTTTTCCGAAATGGTCTTTTTTGATGATGAATACCGGAATATTGCAGATGTTGAGTTGCTCGGTGTAAATTCTGTATTTGTTGATGAAGGGATAACCAAGGAATTGGTAAAACCCTATTTTTAATTTTTCCCGGAGAGTTTAAAATTTCCGGGTAATAGTCGGGGAATGTATTTAAAAAGGAGTGCAGGCGAAACGACACTCCTTTTGTCTTTTTTAGTTAAACAGCATTTATAAAGTAACAGACGTACTTACGTTTTTAGCTTTCCGTGAAACATATTCAAGATTGATCTTGCCTTTTCCTTCCACGATAAACTCGTACTCTGCAGTGCTATTCCCGGGCAAGGCAAAGAACTGGATCTCAGGCTTGCGTTCTTTGTAACTTACCTGGTCGAGCCGATAATCGTTTATTTTTCCACCAGCAATAACCTTGGCACCCGTAAGTTTAAGGTGATCGATTTCGTAGAGTTTATCTTTAACCGCCTGGGCTGTCATGGTCGACAGGCCGTTTTTATTGCTCAAGCGAACACGTACCCGTTTGAGGTTATTTCCAAGGTCTTTCACTTCAAAAACATTCATTTCCACCTCCGGTGTTTCGCTGGCGGCCAGCAGAACCACTGCTGCATTCCGGTGCACCAGTTCCGGCAGCATAAAAGGATGTGGAAGACGTGAACTCATTTTTACCCATCCGCCAATTTCAATTTCACCATAAACAGGGTGGTTGTATGGTTTCCAGTCTTTGTAAAGTTCACCCAGTGCCACGTTGTCATTAAATTTCAATTGTTCACGATTTCTCTCGGTGCGGTCGCCACGACGCGAATCATCTTCCTGTTTTGGAGCTTCAGGTTTGTCGGTATACGTTTCCTGTGAGCGAATAAACAATTCACCTACAAGCGAGTACGAACCAAAAACAAAGAAAAATTGTCCATCGGTGTCACCATACGTCGGATACAGATCGTAAGAAGGCATATACACATATCCGGGAGTAATTTTAATGGCTTCATTACCAATGACATCATAAGCAGCCACATCCGACTGCGGAATTTGCACGGATTTTTCTGCAGGGACACGTAACCACATACCCCCTGAGTTATGAAAGGCAAAATTGATAATGATGTTGGGGTGTGCAGCTACGTATTCGTTGATAGCCTTCAATCCAACACCTGAGAACGGGAAATCACCTGCCCCGCGCTGCACATAAGGAGGCATCCAGTTATAACCCCAATTCCGGTTGGGATCGAGATAACCCTCCGCATCTTCGTTAAAACGCCCGTCACCGTCGTTATCAATTCCCTCTGAACCCAATATGGTGTATTCACCTTTTTCACCCGGTTTCACCCGAACCATGATTCGTGGATCTTCCGGATCAGGTTTGTATTCGCCGTTCGGATCTTTAATGCGCATCTGGCAGATGTTGCCATCACCATCCAGATCATCGGGAGCATCTTCATCAAACAAACCGTCGTTGTCATCGTCTTTGGGAACACGTATGCTTCGGCTTGAACTTGGTGTGTGTGCATCATTAAAAAAATGATAACGGCCATCCACATTCACAACCGGCACAATGTAATGAACATTGCGATCAACCGCTTTGGTAATTTTTTCGTTTTCGCCGTATTTGGTCAGCAACATATTGGCGTAATACAAACATACTTCGCCGGCCTGAATCTCATTTCCATGAATGTTTCCATCCACCCAAACTCCGGGTTTTTCCATTTCTGGTCCGGTTTCCTTGTTATTGATTGTCAGTACATAAATTTTACGTCCTTCCTCACTTTCTCCAAGCGATTCGAGTGAAGTCAGGTCGGGATATGCTGCATGCAGCACTTCAAGCGCTTCAACCACATCGTCATAGTCGTAGTAACGGTCGAAACGCAGCGGTACCTCTATTTTAGCATCATCGGCAGCAATTACTGAAAGTGCCAATGCACTTAATACTATGATTGAAAATATTTTTTGTACCATGATTAACCTCCAATGTTTATTTGTTTAACGACATCGGTAAATACTGCCGATTCGATGGTGGCAGTTACCGCTTTTTTATTCGTCTTAATCAGCCAAGATAATTTCTTCACCTGGTTGGCTCCAAGGTTTCCAACGTTCGTGCGGGTCCTTCCTTCCAGAAATTCCAGGTCATCATCGAGCACAAGAATTACCGGAGCCGGCTGATTGTTGCGCTGGCCCATGGATGTCGGGAAAGGCAGATCTCCGGTGTTGGCTATATAAATTTCAAGTTTGTAAATACCACCGTCCATATCGGTAACTTTGCTGTCAACAATATCGAATTTGGGTAGTTGAGTTGAAAGTTGAAGTAACCAGGGAAGTTGCACACTGGCTAAAGAATCGATAAGTTCAGCTTTTGGTGTCGTTTCCAGGTAGGGTACGTAGCCACCGATTTCCACATCGCCAAGCGTTGGGTGATCAACTTTTTCCCAGGCCACAAATCCATTTCCCTGCATGTCTTTATCGGAGTAGGCCAGTAGTGCTTTGTCTTTTACGCTTAACTCGCCTTCTTTTTCAGGTTTTGGCATTTGTTTCATCATGCCTACCATTTGTTTTGGCGTCACACGTCCACTTTCCATCATTTTTATCATACTTTCCGCAGTGAAGCGGTCGGGTGCGTTATTGGCTTTCAGAAAAGCGTTGATCTTGTCTTCGCCCAGCGCTACAAAATCTTCAGCACTCATTTTTTCCACTTCTTCCAGCGAAACTGCATCTCCATTACCTTTCTTTTCCTCTTTTACTTTTGGCACGGTAAAAAGGTTCATGCTGAACGAAGGTACCCCCAGGTGATAATAGGCCCACAATTCAAATGAACCATCTTTTGCCGGGGTCGGATCAAGTCGTTCGGTTTCGAAGTTTTTGCTTTCCAGGTATTTTTTGTAGTCTTCCGAATATTTTTTGTAAAAAACCAGGTCCTCATCCTGTGGATTAACCGCAGCACCCAGGCCCAAAAAACCGGCGACCATCGAAGGAGTAACTTCCATGCCGGCCGGAACACGCTCTTTAAACATCTCGATCACTTCATCCATCGTGTATGTTTTCGAAACATCAATATTGAACATACGACCGTACCGTGCCGGGATCTTAATATTTTCAAGATTTGCTCCCCCTTTGCGCCCTCCTTTGGGAGGTACCAGACAGAAATTTGAGGTACCCAGCGTATATACCATGGCAATATTGGGGCGATCGAAAATAAAGCGCAGTATGCCGTATACTTCCGGCGTTTCACCCGAATAGCGGCCTGCTTCTTTATTGGTATAGGGAAACAGGTGCGGGAATGCGATTCCAACATTCACACCTCCAATTCCGTCTTCGTTGTATTCGCCGTCGTTGTCGTTATCGATACCTTCGGTGTAAAGCTTGTATTCGCCGCGCTCGCCTTTTTTTGCATCTGCAGCATCCATTATGCGAGCATCGTTTTTCGAAACAATGTATTTGCCTTCAAGGTCTTTAACCCGCATTTTCGTGATAAGCCCATCGCCGTTCAGATCTTCCGGACCATCCTCATCGGTCTGCTCGTCTGCATCGTTATTAATGACAAGAAGGTTGGTCGTTTTCCCGGTCTTTACATCCGCAAAGTAGTCGAGCGAAGCATCCGGATTTGGTTGTGGCATAATGTACCACTTCACATTTTCGGTGTATTTGCTCGAATCAAGTAACATTTGGGCCAGGTACAATGCTCCTTCGGTCGACAGCGGAACATTTCCTTCGAAGTTGGCCCCAACGAAAATCGCCGGAGCATCATCCAGTTCAGTTCCAATTTCCAAAATTGTCACCGGTTTTCCACCGGGACTTACAGCCACCTGGTGCAGTTTGGTGTCACCGGTGCTGCCAATTTTTTTGAGCATTTGCTGCACTTCCTCCGGATTATGGTATTTGTCGAATGAAGATGCAGACTGAGCTGCCAGTAGGTTAGCTGCAAAGATCAAACATCCCGACAGTAACAAACAGTACAGTTTTTTTAGCATAATGATTTTTTTTTGTGAATAATGTATGTCCTTCAAAATCTTATTTGAAATGATTATTGCAGTTTAAATTGTCAGGTAATTGAAGCGGGAAATTACATTTTTTTACAATGAATCCATCACATTATGGCTGTCTTTTTGTTTTGCACCGAAAGTTTTTTAATGAAAAGACAGGAAACGGTTCAATCAAAAATGAAAAAGCCAAAGATGAAGCCGTTGAAATCAATTTTTGACGATCTTTTGCGGAAACAACGAATTAACAATATCTTTAGAATTCTTTTTTTACTGAACCATAAATTGAAATCTAATGAGCCAGAACAATCGATTATTCCAGTTCGTCTTTCTGATACTCCTGATCAGCATTTTACCCGGAGTCGCCAATGCCGGAAACGAAGTTGTTAATCTGCAATGCGAATACCATAAAAATCCGCTTGGAATTGATGTGGAGCAACCACGGTTAAGTTGGCAAATTGTTTCTGATGAGCGTGGTATGCTTCAGTCGGCTTACGAAATCCGTATAGCACTAAACCGGGGAGATCTAAACAATAAAAGCAAACTTATCTGGAATTCGGATAAGGTGATTTCCGGTGAATCAGTAAATGTAGTATACACCGGTCTTGAGATACCTCCCATGCAACGCGTATGGTGGCAGGTTCGGATTTGGGATCAAAATGACAAGGTTACCAACTGGAGCAATCCGGCTTTTTGGGAAACCGGAATTACAGAACCTTCGCTCTGGAAGGCTGCCTGGATCACCCTGCCTGATGAGCCGGAAAGCACGGAGTCGCTTCCGGTGCATTATTACCGGAATGAATTCCGTGTTGAAAAGGAAGTAGAATCGGCCCGTTTATATGCCAGTGCGCATGGACTTTACGAACTTTACCTGAACGGAGAAAAAGTTGGCGACCAGTTGTTTACGCCCGGCTGGACAAGCTATAATAACCGTATTCAATACCAAACATACGATGTTACCGGCATGCTGGACGAAAACAACGCACTGGGGGCGCTTTTAGGTGAAGGTTGGTACCGGGGCTACATTGGTTTTAACGGTCAGCGTAATTATTACGGCGATAAACTGGCATTGATTGTTCAACTCAAAATAGATTACACCGACGGGAGCAGCGAAACGATCCTAACTGATAAAAATTGGAAGGTTACTACCGGACCGATCCTGAAATCGGATATTTACAACGGCGAATTGTATGATGCTAACCTGGAAATGCCGGATTGGAATAAAACCGGATTCAATGCTGCCAACTGGAAACAGGCAGTGGAGATTAATTTTCCAAAGGATGTTTTGGTGGCGCCTCAGGGAGAACCGGTTCGTGCCGTTGAAGAATTACCTGCGGTGGCCCGGATAAACACCCCAAAAGGTGAGCTGGTGTATGATCTGGGTCAGAATATGGTTGGCTGGGTGAGACTGAAACTTAGCGGCGAAAAAGGAGATACCATCCACATTAAATTTGCTGAAGTGCTCGACAGGGAGGGGAACTTTTATACCGCGAATCTGCGTTCAGCCGAATGCACCGATACGTATATTTTTAGTGAAGCCGGTGAAATCGTTTACGAACCGACGTTTACTTTTCACGGCTTTCGTTTTGTAAAACTTGAAGGAGTGGATCAGGCTCCGCAACTAACAGATATTAAAGGGATAGTCATTTATTCGGATATGAAACCTACCGGAACATTCGAGTGCAACAACGATTTGATCAACCAGCTGCAACACAATATTCAGTGGGGGCAAAAAGGGAATTTTCTCGATGTGCCGACCGACTGTCCGCAGCGGGATGAGCGTTTGGGTTGGACCGGGGATGCTCAGGTATTCAGTATGACTGCCGGTTACAATTTTGAAGTGGCTCCGTTTTATACCAAGTGGATGAAGGATGTTGTGCTCGATCAACTGGAAACAGGGAGTATCCCTTTTGTGGTGCCCAATGTTTTGGGGAACGGGGCCGGGGCAACCGGCTGGGCCGATGTTGTAGCGATCATTCCTTGGACCGTTTATAAAATATATGGCGATCAGCGAATTCTGGAACAAAGTTATCCGGCCATCACAAAATGGGTGGCTTTTATGAACAACAGGGCAGGTGACGATCACCTGTGGACCGGTGATTTTCATTTTGGCGACTGGCTGGCTTATGCAACTACCAGTTCCGACTATCCCGGTGCAACCACAGAAAAAGACTTGATTGCCACGGCTTACTTTTATTACACGACAACGTTAACCGCTAAAATAGCCGGCATTCTCGGTAAAACTTCCGATCAACAATATTATCAGCAACTGGCGGCAAACATTAAAAAAGCATTTATAGCAGAATTTATCACGCCTAACGGAAGATTGGTTTCACATACGCAAACTGCCTATGTTTTGGCACTTTCGTTTGGCCTTGTTCCGGAAGACCGAAAAGAAGCGGCTGCCAACTATCTGGCTGCAGATGTGGAAAAATTTGGTCACCTGACCACCGGATTTTTGGGTACTCCGCTACTTTGTCAAACCCTCTCTGCCATTGGTCGCGACGATCTGGCTTTTCTATTGCTCAACCGCAAAGAATATCCTTCCTGGTTGTATCCGGTTACACAGGGCGCAACTACTATCTGGGAACGCTGGGACGGACAAAAGCCCGACGGGACCTTTCAGGATGTGGGCATGAACAGTTTCAATCATTATGCTTACGGAGCGATTGATGAGTGGTTATACAGTCATGTTGCCGGAATCAGGATCGATGAAAAGCATCCGGGGTACAAACACTTTTTCCTCGCACCGCATCCGGGAGGTGAACTGTATTTTGTGAACGCAAGCTTCGAATCGATGTATGGAGCCATTGTTTCGAACTGGAGGGAACAAAAAGGAATTTTTGAATACTCGGTTGAAATCCCTGCCAACACAACAGCAACCGTGATTCTTCCGGACGCTAAACTTGATGAGTTGGAAATGAACGCCGATCTCCAAAATTTTGCCAGAAAAGTGGATAATAACGTGGAAATTGAGATTGGATCGGGTAAATACGAATTCAGTTATCCTTTTGTACATCGTTAATCAATGAATAGTCACGAATAAATCAAATTAAAATAAAATGACAAACAGAAGAGAATTCTTAAAAAAAGTTTCGGCAGGTGCAGCCGGAGTTGCTGTGGGAGGCACTGCCATGGGGATGTCAGCTAAAAGTTACAACAAGATCGTTGGTGCCAACGACAAATTGAACATTGCTATTATGGGACTGGGACGTCGTCTGGGCGCTTATCCCGAACCTATTGCCCGGAAAGAGAGCAATGTAGAATTGAAATACCTTTGTGATGTAATGGAACATCAGCGAGTAAATGCAGCGGAACGGTTTGCAAAAGCGCTGGATTATTCACCTAAACTGGAAAATGATTTTCGAAAAATACTGGAAGATCAGGAAGTGGATGCCATTATAAACGCCACTCCGGATCACTGGCACACACCGATGTCGGTTATGGCCATGCAGGCCGGGAAACACGTGTACGTCGAGAAACCTTGCAGCCACAATATGATGGAAAATGAAATGATTGTTGAGGCTGCACGGAAGTACAATAAAGTGGTGCAAATGGGCAACCAGCAGCGCTCGTCCATACATACAGCGGATATTATTAAAGAAATCCACAACGGTGTTATCGGCGTGCCTTATCGTGCCGTAGCATTTTACATCAATACCCGCGGCAAGGTGCCCGTTCAGCAAAAGGCTCCAGTTCCTAAAGGACTGGACTGGGAGATCTGGCAGGGACCGGCCATTCATCGCGATTATACCTCAGAAACCTGGGATTACAACTGGCACTGGTATGGCTGGAACTACGGAACAGGGGAAACCGGGAACAATGCGACTCATGAACTGGATATTGCGCGATGGGCGCTGCAGGTTGATTTGCCGAACAGCGTGTATGTTGAGGCCGGTAAAAGGCATTTCTTTGATGACGGATGGGAAATGTACGACACCATGGATGCTACGTTTAAATTCGATAACGACAAAGTAATAAAGTGGGACGGAAGAAGCCGGAACGGACAGGATACCTACGGACTAGGGGGTAGGGGAACCATTGTTTTTGGCAGCGAGGGAACTGTTTTTGTCGATCGCGGAAGGTATATTCTATACGATCGTTCGGGCAAAATTATGCGCGAGAGAAACTCTGGTTCGAACGAAGCCGGGACTGCCCTCGGCGGAGGAGGCGACGCATCAACTGCCCATGTGGTTAACTGGTTCGAGGGTATTCGTGGTAAGGAAAAACTACGCTCACACATCGATGTTGGAGCCGTAAGCCAGACCATGGTCCATTACGCCAATGTAGCTTATCGTATCGGACGCGGATTTGATATCGACAATAAAACCGGTATCATGTACGACCGTGATGCCATGAAATTGTGGGGGCGCGATTACGATCCAAACTGGGCTCCAAAAATGTAGAACTGAATAAATTTTAAGAGGAAATAGGTGCTTTTGGTTCAGTGTTTTCCTGTTGTGGAAGCATTCGCCCGTTTAGGTAATCTCTGCGAGTTTTGTAATTTTACACTTGATAACGACCAATAAACAATCATACGATGTCGGGAGCTAATATTTTCAGCGATTCTTTTAGTGCTTTTGGCGTGCAATGCGACGTTGTATTGCCCGACATGGAAGCTGAGCAGGCGAAAGCATTGATGCAGCTCATTAAAAATGTGGTTTCGCGCGTTGAGTTGTCTGTCAGTAATAAGGAAATGATCGCCGAAATTCTGCAGGTCAATCAAACAAAAAAAAATGAGTGGATTAAACCTTCGGGTGAGTTTTGGGATCTTCTGACCATTTGCTTTGATTTCTACCAAATGAGCAATGGAGCGCTTGACATCACTTTCACACCCTTGTTTGATGCATGGAAGTCAGGAAATGATTTAAACGAAACTGAAATAGCAAAGATCAGGCATAAGTGCGGATTTGATAAGGTTGAACTCGATGAAGAGCGTAAACGTTTCCGGTTTCTTGAAGAAGCCATGAAATTGGATTTTGCCCTGTTCCAAAAAGCTTATGTACTCGATATTCTGAAACAGGAATTGGTGCGAAACGAGGTAGAAAACTGCATTGTTAGTTTTGAAGAAGATGAAGTCCTTGCGTTGGGACAACATCCCGGTGGTGATGAATGGCCGCTGGGTGTGCGCAACATCGAAAATCCCGACGAATTTATTCATGTTTTCCTGGTGAAGGATATGTTTGTGGTCACTGCCGGTACTTATTGTTTAAACTGGGAAAAAGGTGCATCCGAATGCCGCCTGGTGCTCAGTCCTGAAACAGGAAAGCCCGTCAACCAGAAAAAGACCGTTTCGGTGAAGGCAGAATCAGCATTGCTCGCTGCCTTTGTAGCCAACAGCTGGCTCATATTGCCTGATAACGACAAAGAAATCATAGCCGACCAGTTACACAATGTGGAAATATTTGAGGCAGAATACCTGAGTAATGATTTGGCCACAAAGCATACTATTATAGCGGAGAATGAAAATAATGAAGAATAAGAAATCGCTTTTATTACTGTTTTTTGTAGTGGTGTGGGGAGGTGCTTTTGCACAGCTTTCCATGAAAAAATCCGACGAAGGAATTGTTATTACTGATGGTGACAAAGACGTACTCTTATACCACACTGCAAACAATAACAGCGGAGGAAAATGTGAACGCTGTAACTACTTTCATCCTTTGTATGGAATTGATGGAAGCGTTTTAACCGAAGATGCGCCATCCGATCATCCGTATCATCGCGGAATATTCTGGGCCTGGCATCAGGTTTTTGTTAATGGCAGGCAGGTCGCTGATCAGTGGGAGCTTCAGCATTTTGAACAGGAAATAATCGAGTTCGAATTTATGAAACAACGCAGTGGTAATGTTATTTTAAAAACCGAAGTAGACTGGTTGTCCGACCACTGGAAGATTGATGGAGAAGAAATGCCATTTGTTAAGGAGTATGGTAGAATAGAAATTTGGCCTGGGAATGGAAAGTTACGTCGCATTGATTTTGAGATCCATTTGCGTGCACTGGAAGACGGTGTAAAACTTGGCGGATCGGATGATGAAAAAGGCTACGGCGGCTTTTCGTTAAGAATGAAATTACCGGATGATGTGAGTTTTTCAGGACCGACTGGAAAGGTAAAGCCCATGGATACTGCAGTTGTTTCACCGGGATATATCAATATATCAGGCTCCGTAAGTAAGAGAGGGAAAAGTGGGGGTATCGTGATCATCGATCATCCGGACAATCCGGGATATCCGCAATCGTGGATAATGAGAGATAAGAACAGTATGCAAAATGCCGTTTGGCCGGGACGGGAACCGGTCGATATTTCGGTAGCCGAACCGCTTGTCCTGAAGTATACGCTACTGGTGTATTCTGGAAAAATGAATGATAAAAAGATTCAGCGATTTATTAGCGACAAATCAATGAATTGAGCCTTTAAATTCCTGGCTAAAACAAGTTGTTCTTAAGAGATTGCATTCTGTTTTCAAGTCAATAATAATCCATATAATTCAATACATATGAATTCAAACCGAAGGAAATTTATTAAGCATTCTGCCATAGCAGCGGCTGCAGTAGGTGTGGCGCCATCCATTCTGAACGCCTGCGCTTCACCGGCCGAAAAAATCAATGTTTCGCTCATTGGATGCCGGTCGATGGGTTTTAGTAATCTGAAAAGTTTCTTGCGCGGGGAGAACAATGTGGAATGTATTTCACTTTGCGATGTCGATAGTCACATTTTGGAAGAACGCGCTGCTGAGATTGAAACGTTGACAGGACAAAGACCAAAAACACATAAGGATTTCAGGGAAGTATTAGACGATAATGATGTGCAGGCCGTGATCATAGGTACTCCCGATCACTGGCATGCCACTATGATGATACTGGCCATGGACGCCGGCAAGCATGTTTATGTTGAGAAACCAATGGGGCACAGCATCGAAGAATGCAATGCCATGGTGGCTGCTCAAAAAAAGCACCCCGATTTGAAGGTACAGGTGGGCATGTGGCAGCGCAGTTCGAAACACTGGTTCGAGGCTTCTGATATCGTAAAATCGGGTGAATTGGGTGATGTGCATCTCGTAAAAGCATGGATTTATAAAGGATATGACGAACCTTACCCTGTGATGCCCGATGAACCTGCTCCTGATTATGTGGACTATGACATGTGGCTGGGGCCTGCTCCCAAACGTCCGTTTAATCTCAACCGCTTTCACTACAATTTTCGCTGGTGGTGGGATTATGCAGGTGGTGCCATGACAGACTGGGGTGTTCATCTGCTCGATTTTGCCTTGTATGCCATGGATGCCGGAATGCCGGATAATATTTCTCCGGGCGGAGGAATTTTTTACCACAAGGAAGGAGCGATTGAAACACCGGATATTCAGCAGGCGATATATAATTATCCTACCCATACCATGATCTGGGAATCGGGACTGAATCCCGGGATCGGTCCTTACCAACGCGGGCATGGAGTTGCCTTTGTCGGACAAAAAGGAACCCTGGTATTATCGAGAGGCGGATATGAGTTAATCCCCGACAGAAGTAACGAACTCAAGGGACCCTTTTTTGAAGGACGCTCGCAACAGGCATATGGAGACGGATTGGATGAACATGTAGCCAATTTTCTGAGTTGTATTCGCGAAGGAGGCCAGGTTAATGCTTCGGTTGAGGTAGGCGCTAAAACAGCCATCGTTTCCGAAATGGGGAACATAGCTTACCGGGTTGGTCAGCGCATTCACTGGGACGATTCGGTTAAAAAGTTCAATGAAGATGCGGCAAATGAATTGATGAAACTGAAATATAATCAGAAGTGGGATTTACCAAATGTATAAAAGTTTAGATGTATCTGCTTATAATAGAGAATGATTGAATTACAATAAGTTGGATGAGGTAGTTGGCAAAAGGTGTAAACAGGCGAAATTACTGCAATTGTTCAGGGTTTAAAAAAATATTTTCGGATTTTGGGTTCACAGCATTATTCAGGCAATTTTCTGTTGCTTGTAACCTTATTCGTAAGTTTTTCCTTTACTTTTAGGCAGATGAAAAATAAATTATCTGGATTAGAATTTGTCAAAAAGAAGTTGTCGCTCATACAACCTGATAAAAAAGAAGACGGACTGGGAGACAAAGTGAGCATGAATTTCAGAAAGGTAAATTCCAGGTACTTTATCCCACCTTTTTTAATCCTGATTCTCTGCTACCTCTATTTTCTGCTTTTTAAGAATGGTGGTGACCCAATCAATGAATATGTAAATATTCAAAAGGATCTTTTTTTAAGGCTCAATTTCATTTTATCCAGGTTCCCGCAGTTACAACTAAATTTAACGCAGTTGGGCGATGTGCTCATCTCTTTCACCTTTGTAAGTATTTTTATTGTGTACGCGCCAAAAATCTGGAAAGTCCTGCTAACATCTTCCATAATTTCACTGATCGTAACAGCTTTATTAAAAAAGCTGTTTGCTGTTCCAAGGCCCGCAGCAATGCTCGATGCAGATAGTTTTGTTATTATTGGGCGAACACTTACAGGAAATAACTCATTGCCATCGGGGCATTCCATTTCTACTTTTATTGTAATCACTGTATTGTTGATCGCATTTATGCCCAAAAGCAAAAGCAGAAGAATTACCTGGTCTCTTTTGATGATTTCAGCGGGTTTAATTATTGCGTTATCAAGAGTTGGTGTTGGGGCTCACTATCCGCTGGATGTAGTAACCGGAAGTGCCATTGGGTATATTTTAGCGGTTGCTGGAGTTCTGATAAATCTAAAAACAAACTGGTTTTCTTTTATTAAAGCGAAAAAGTTACGTCCTGTGCTACTGTTACTCGTGGCAGTTTGGATGTTTTTCGTCGCAAGAAGGATAGTTGAGTCCAATTTATTGATATTTTATTTTTCTTTGCTTTTTTTAGCCATTACATTATACCTATTGTCGAAGTCGTATGTTCAAAAGAGAAGTTAAGCTAAGTTATCTTGTATTAATTTTTAGTTTCATAAATCTGGTTTTATACCATTACGCTTTTTATAAGTTTGTTTTAAACAATATCGAAATACAAAGTTTTAACGGCATTGCACTTTTGGCAAGTATAACCGTTTTGGCCCTCTTGTTGAATGCCGTGGTTTTTTATTTGCTTCTTTACGGACTTCGCATGGCCGGCAAGGTTTTGATGGCGCTGTTTTTTATTATTAATGCAATTGCCGTTTATTTTGTAAATACCTATGGTGTCATTATCGATAAATCGATGATTGGGAATGTTTTGAATACCAATTATGATGAAGCAAGCAGTTTCTTTTCGATTACTTTCGTTGTTTACCTCGTAGTCATTGGGATAATTCCGGCCATTTTATTGTTCAAGGTAAAAGCGGCAAAGGTAAAATTCAAAAAATTCATTGTTCAGGTTTCGCTGACACTGGTGTTTCTGTTATTGCTTATTTATGCCAACGCCACCAACTGGTTGTGGATCGACAAACATTCGAAACAACTGGGAGCCCTGGTTATGCCCTGGTCGTATGTGGTGAATACCGGCAGGTTTTACAAGTCACAAAACAAAAAAAATAAGGAAGAGATTTTGTTGCCCGATCTTACAGGTAAAGACAACACAAAATCTGTGGTAGTGCTGGTGATAGGGGAGTCGGCACGCAGTGCAAACTTTTCGTTGTATGGATACGGGAAAAACACAAACCCATTATTGTCTGCAACCAAAAACCTGCACGTATACAATGCAGAATCGTCAGCAACCTATACAACAGCAGGTATTAAAGCTATTTTAGATCACAAGGAGACTGGTAAATACTACGAAATTTTGCCAAACTACTTATACCGAAATGGTATTGAAGTTTTCTGGAGAACAACGAATTGGGGAGAACCCACAGTGCATATTGAGAATTACCAGACCAAAGAATACCTCGAAAATTTATGCCAGGGCGCACAGTGCGCTTATGACGAAGTTTTATTGTATGGTTTAAAAGACCTCGTTCTTGAAAGTACAAACAATAAAGTTTTAATTATTTTACACACCAGTACCAGTCACGGGCCAACGTATTATAAAAAATATCCGGAAGAATTTAATCAATTTACACCCGTATGCCGGAATGTCGAGTTGTCGAAATGTACGAACGAGGAATTGATAAATGCATACGACAATACGATTTTATACACCGATTACATACTGGCCAATTTAATTGCTGAATTGCAGGATTTGGAGGAATACAATACTTCAATGATCTTTGTTTCCGACCACGGTGAATCGCTGGGCGAGAACAACTTATATATGCATGGAATACCAATGAGCATTGCGCCTGCAGAGCAATATGAAATTCCATTTATTGTGTGGACTTCGAACGATTCTTTGCAATTTAAAAACGAGGAAATGCTATCTCAATACAATGTTTTTCATACGGTTCTGGACTTTCTCGCCGTGGAAAGCCCGGTTTATGATGAAAGCATGAGTATTCTGAAAAAATAAGTATTTTTTATTGGAACCAACTATTTGATGTGCACTTGTAGTAAGCCATAATCAGCACGCAAAACCTGCCGGTGTAAAAGGCTGGACTCCTACAGTTTTAGTTCCTCAAGCATTTCAATATATTGCTGAATGCCATTAATGATCTCGCTTTTGTAAATGTATTCGTCGGCGGTATGCGAGCGGGCCGAATCGCCGGGGCCCATTTTTACCGACGGGAACGACATGATCGCCTGGTCGGATGTGGTTGGCGAACCGTAAATTTTAATGCCTTTTGCTTTGGCAATGCGGGCAAAGGCATGTTCTTCGCTGATGCCCGATGAATTAAGCCGCACCGAGCGGGGTTTTACTTCTGAATCGAGCAACTCTTCCAGAATTCTGGCCGTTTCCTTATTGGTGTAAAATTCGTTGGTCCGTACATCAACCACAAAATGGCAGACATCGGGTACAACGTTGTGTTGTGTTCCGGCTTCTATTTGTGTAACCGAGATTTTAACTTTCCCCAGTACCTTCGAAACTTTCTCAAACTCAAACTTCCTTAATTTCTGAATATCTTCAATGGCTTTGTACAAGGCATTTTCGCCTTCTTCACGCGCTGCATGTCCCGATTTACCATGCGCGTAACAATCCAGCACCAGCAATCCTTTTTCGGCTATGGCAAGTTCCATCCGTGTCGGTTCTCCCACAATGGCAAATCGAATGGGTGCAATCTCGGGCAGTACAATTTCAAGCCCGCGTCTACCTGAAATTTCTTCTTCAGCAGTGGCTGCAAAAACCAGGTTGAAGGGAAGGTCTTCCCGTTCATAAAAATGAATGAAGGCAGCCAGTAATGAAACCAGCGGACCCCCGGCATCGTTACTACCCAGACCGAAAAGCTTATCGCCTTCTTCGAAAGGATAAAACGGGTCTTTTTTATAGCCTTTTGCCGGTTGAACCGTGTCGATATGTGAATTCAGTAAAACTGTGGGTTTATTATCGTCGAAATGTGCACAATGTGCCCAGGTATTGTTTTCCCTGGTTTTAAACGGAATGCCTTCACGGCTCAGAAAATCGCGCATGATGTTGGCTGCATCCGATTCTTCCCTGCTGAAGGAAGGAGTGGAAATCAGGGTCTTTAACAATTCAATGTACTTGCTCATAAGTGTTCAAATCAGTGTGCAAATGTGGGAAAAAATCACAATTTCTGAAAGCATGCAACTTCAGTTTTTATAATTCTTCATTTTTTTCGGATTGTTATATTTGTGGCCTTAAACGAAAGCATATGCACGGACTATTGTTTTGGATTATAATTGCCATTCTGGTTGTCGACTTTTTATTCGAAAAATACCTCGATTACCTAAATACAACCAAATGGAGCGATACGCTACCTGAAGCGGTGAAAGGAATTTACGACGAGGAGAAGTATAAAAAGCAGCAAGCGTATACGCGCGAAAATCATCGTTTTGGCATGCTGACCAGTACTTTCTCGATGGTTCTGACACTGGCTATGTTCCTGTTTTATGGTTTTGCCCTGCTCGATGGCTGGGTGTGGAACTGGACTTCGAATGCGATTGTTGCAGCCCTTTTGTTTTTTGGTATTTTAATGCTGGCATCCGATCTATTGACCCTGCCTTTTTCAGTATACGATACCTTCAAAATCGAAGAAAAGTATGGTTTTAATAAAACCACGCCTAAAACCTTTGTGCTCGATAAAGTAAAAGGCTGGCTGGTTGGTGCACTGATAGGAGGCGGACTGCTTGCTTTGATCCTGTTTATTTACCAGCGTACCGGAAACATGTTCTGGATTTATGCCTGGATCGTGGTTTCGGCTTTTTCGATTTTTATGGCCATGTTCTACTCTAAGCTTATTGTGCCGCTGTTCAATAAACAATCACCGCTGGAAGAAGGTGAATTGCGCGATGCAATAAGCGCTTTTTCTGAAAAAGTGGGTTTTAAGCTGGATAATATTTATGTGATCGATGGATCGAAACGATCCACTAAAGCCAATGCTTATTTCACCGGGTTGGGCGCTAAAAAACGAATTGTATTGTACGATACACTGATAAATGACCTGACCACCGAGGAAATCGTAGCAGTATTGGCCCACGAAATCGGCCACAACAAAAAGAAACACGTGATTCAGGGGCTGCTGATCGGCCTGGTACAAACGGCAATTGTACTTTTTATTTTTGGCTTGCTGATTGATAGTCCGGCACTAAGCCGTGCACTTGGTGTGGAAGAACCGAATTTCCATATCGGCCTGGTAGCCTTTGGCGTCTTATATTCGCCTATTTCGTTTTTCACGGGTATTTTTATGAACATGCTTTCTCGGAAAAACGAGTACGAAGCCGACCGTTTTGCTGCTGAAAATTATAAACCGGAGGCACTTGGCTCGGCACTGAAAAAACTGTCGGTGAATAATCTGAGCAATTTAACGCCACATAAACTGTACGTTTTCTTTCATTATTCGCATCCTACCTTGTTGCAGCGACTGGAGCATTTAAAACAGTTTGAATGACTGTAATTTATTTCGTGTATTGGAAAGAATACCTCTTTTTATTCATCTTCTTCCTGCTTTATTATTGACTTTCATTTTTGTAGGTTCAAATTATCCAGGCTTGATGATGAACTGTTCAAAAATAATTTCAACAAAAGTTGTTTATTATGAATATATGTTTACATTTGCGTTGTAACATTATTTACATAAACCCTGCAATAACCAATATTTGAATTCCATTTTATTTAACTCCGAAACACCTGTATGGAAATTGTTTAATGTGAATCGCTAATTCTTGTCACAATTTTCTGTTGATCAGAATAAAGTGTATTCCAGCCCTTAAACAACAGTCCATTAAATGCAATATTGTTAAACTAACAACGAAGGTTGGTTCCGTGTGAACGAACAGGTATTGGTATGCAAAAAAGTTAGTTTCAATAAAATTGTTATCCATGAAAAAAAACCAAAAGAAAGGGTGTTTTCCACAAGGTGGTATGAAAACACCGAATTCCCCGACAATCGTATTGTTGTCCCTTGTTTTTTTAATTTTTCCCGGAATACTATTTGCCCAAAACAGCATTAACGCTGCCGGCGGGCAGGCTGCCGGCAATGGAGGCACGGTGAGTTATACGCTTGGTCAGGTAGCCGATCAAACACACACTGGAACCAACGGAACCGTTTCGGAAGGGGTACAGCAAGCCTTTGAGATTTATGTGCTTACCGCCCTCGATGACGCAAGACAGATCGAATTAAACATGACTGCGTATCCAAACCCCGTTACAGAACTTCTGGTACTGAAAGTGTCGGGAGAATTTTCGGAAAAATTGACCTACAGGCTTTTCGATGTGCAGGGATCGCTGTTAAAAACCGAAGATGTAACCGGTGCCGAAACCCGTATTTTGATGAATGACCTGGTTCCGGCCACTTATTTGCTTCGGGTTTACCCCTCAGACGATCATCGAAACGGATCAACAGATTCAATCAAGTCATTTAAGATCATCAAACATTAAAATCACTAAAACACAAAAATCATGAACAGACTTTTTACTTTAACGGCGATTGTATTTTTTGCTCTTTCAAGCTTTGCACAAAGCCCCGAAAAAATGAGTTACCAGGCGGTTATCCGCAATGCGGCCGGCGAGTTGGTCAAACAGCAGCCGGTGGGCATGCAGGTCAGCATTTTGCAGGGATCGGCCGATGGCATTTTGGTATTTGCCGAAACCCACGAGGCAACAAGCAATGAAAATGGGCTGGTCAGCATCGAGATTGGCGCCGGAGTATTGGTTAACGGCAGTTTTGCAGCTATCGACTGGTCGGCCGGACCTTACTTTCTGAAAACCGAAACCGACCCGGAAGGCGGCTTTAATTATACCATCAGCGGCACCAGCCAGTTGCTAAGCGTACCCTATGCCATGCACGCCAAAACCGCCGAAAGCCTGAGTGGCGAACTGTTGGAGAACGATCCGTTGTTTGCCGGTTCAGTGGCAGCCGCAATCACCACAGCCGATACCTCGCGCTGGAATGCAACGCAGGATGATGAAAGCGATCCTGTATTCAGTGAATGGGACAAAAGTAGCGGAATTACGATCAATAAAAGCCAGATCAGTGATTTGGGCGTGGTAGTGGAAACCGAAACCGATCCGGTATTTAAAGAGTCGGCAGCCGCCAATATCAGCCAGTACAATATTTACAAATGGAATCAAAAGCTGGACAGCGAAAGCGACCCGGTGTATAAGAAATCGGTGGCTGCGGGTATTTCTAATGCCGATACGGCACGGTGGAACCAAAATCTTGCCACTGAAACGGATCCGGTGTATTCCGGTAGCCAGGCATTTAATATTACGGCTGACGACATTGCCAATTTGAGTAATCTTTCAGGTGTAAACACCGGTGATCAAGATGGTTCCGAAACCAAAGTAACAGCAGGAACTAACGTAACTGTAACCGGTAGCGGAACAACCGCAAGCCCTTATGTGGTAAATGCAACAGCAGCAACAACTCTTGCTATTGGTGACAACTACCAGGGCGGTATCATTTTTTGGTTGGATACCACAGGACAACATGGCTTAATAGCAGCCACACAAGACCAAAGCACAGGAATACAATGGTACAATGGAACTTACACAACAACAAATGCAGTTAGAGATGGTATAGGTGCAGGAATGTATAACACAGAGCGTATAATAGCAAATCAAAGTACTGGAAGCTATGCAGCCCAACTATGTGCTAACTACCAAGGTGGGGGATATGGAGACTGGTACTTACCCTCAAAATATGAACTTAATTTATTATACCTACAAAAAACTGCGGTTGGCGGTTTTGCTAGTGCCTTCTATTGGAGTTCTACCGAGTACGGTGACCGCACCGCGTGGGTACAGAACTTCGGCAGTGACTTCCAGACCATCAACTATAAGAACTACACGCTCAGGGTGCGTGCTGTTCGGGCTTTTTAACTATTTAACCATTGAATCGCGTAGCGGTCGATTTTTTAAAAAACATGTAATCGAATTAGTCCCGGTAGCAAAGCGTATCGGGAACCAACAATGCGATTGTGAAACAAAAAAGGAAAATAATGAAAGAAGTATTTACATTTTTTGCAGTAGTTTTATTAACCGCAACACTTTGGGCACAGAGCCCCGAAAAAATGAGTTACCAGGCGGTTATCCGCAATGCGGCCGGCGAGTTGGTTAAACAGCAGCCGGTGGGCATGCAGGTCAGCATTTTGCAGGGATCGGCCGATGGCATTTTGGTATTTGCCGAAACCCACGAGGCAACAAGCAACGAAAATGGGCTGGTCAGCATCGAGATTGGCGCCGGAGTAGTAGTTAACGGTAGTTTTGCAGCTATCGACTGGTCGGCCGGGCCCTACTTTCTGAAAACCGAAACCGACCCGGAAGGCGGCTTTAATTATACCATCAGCGGCACCAGCCAGTTGCTAAGCGTACCCTATGCCATGCATGCCAAAACCGCCGAAAGCCTGAGTGGCGAACTGTTGG
>Ga0207832_100134_pt1 | contig 52193 bp, 39 predicted proteins | sample TtanPargueraPR_3_FD_187743 | JGI IMG/M metagenome (GOLD analysis project Ga0207832, IMG submission 187743) | Aerobic enrichment media microbial communities from Bioluminiscent Bay, La Parguera, Puerto Rico - Tt and P1 (4) (SPAdes) | ecosystem: Environmental > Aquatic > Marine > Unclassified ...
TTATGTTAAATACTATAACGAAACAAGAACAGCTTATGCCCTAAAATACAAAAGCCCAGTTCAATATCGAACTGAGCAATTATTTAACTAATGTTTTTTTAGTGCCTACAAACTCTTTACTATTTCAGAAACACCTTTTTTCTTTATATGATTACTTTTTTAATAACATTTTAGCTTGTTCAATCGCAAAATGACTTAATTTTTCATCACTTAACATCATACCAATCATTTCAATTCTTTGGTCTAAGTTAAGTTTTGTAATATGAGTGACCATGCGGTTGTTTTCTTTTTGTTTCGTGATCCCATAATGATGATCAGCTTTTGCAGCAACCTGTGGCAGATGTGTAATGACAATCAGTTGCATCTCTTTAGAAAGTTCAGACATTTTTAAAGCAACTTTTGCTGCTGTTTTACCACTAATTCCTATATCAATCTCATCTAAAACTAGCATGCTTAATTGGTTGGATTTTGCGTATATGCTCTTTAAGGCAAACATAAAACGAGCACGTTCTCCACCACTTGCAACCTTAGCAAGCGGTTTAATGGGTTCACCCTCATTTAGGGAAATCATAAACTCAACTTGATCAAGTCCTGTTTCTAACAAAGATTTCTCATCTTTTTCGATATTATCAAAAACAATATCAAAAGTTGCTTTTTCTAAGTCAAGATCTTTAAGTTCTAAAATCATATCTTTAGATAGTTTCTTAGCAAGTTTTTGTCTTAGCTCTCTTAATTTTAACCCTGCATTAAATGCGTCTAAAAAAGCCTCATCAAGATCTTTTCTGGCTTCTTTAATATACTCATCATAATCAGTGATCATGAGTAACTCTTTTTTTATTTCATGATAATAATCTATTAAATCATTAATTTCTTTTTGATATTTCTGTTCTATTTTTATGAGTTCATAATGACGCTCTTGCATCAGGTTAAACTTATCTTGATCAAAATCTAAACCTTCGATGTTTTGATAAATTCTGGATTTGACATCATCAATCTCATAATAACTAGAAGATAAACGATCAGCCATGTCTTGATATGAATCATCAAGATGTTTGATTTTATCAAGTGCAATTGATGCATCATAAATATGATCAATTTGATATACTTCGCCATCTAAATACTGATATGCATTTTGAAGTTCATTCATAATCTTATCGTAATTTTTTAGTTTATTAAGCTCATCTTCAAGTTGTGTTTTCTCATCAGGAACCAATTGATAACCTTCTAGTTCTTTAATTTGATAAGCTAAAAAAGATTCTTTTTCAACTGATGCTTCTTTTTTATTTTTTAATTGTTCAAATGCTTTCTTTTGATCTAGGTATTTACTTCTCTTAATTAAATAGTGGTTTAATAATTCATCTACTTTCTTTTGATCGACTTGATCGATAAATGTTAAATAATAGCTTCGATCAAAAAGTGTCATCGAGTCATTTTGTGAATGAATATTTCCTAAAACAGACATGACTTCTTTTAAACGATTTAAAGTGACAACTTCATCATTGATTTTCATCACATGTCTAGAGTTTGAGTCTATTTCTCTGCGTACGGTAATTGCTTCATCTAATCCCAATAATTCTTGTTTATCTTTTGGCAAGACAAAAGTACCAACAACTACGGCTTTAGATTCACCATATCTAATCATTTGTTGGTCACTTCTTTTTCCAAACAATAAATGTAGGGATTCTAGAATAATGGTTTTACCTGCACCGGTTTCACCGGTAAGTGCAGTTAGACCTTCATTAAATTCAATTTCTAAATCGTCAATTAACGCAAAATGACTCACTTTTAAGGATTTTAGCATAGAACCTCTCCAACGATTTTTCTAATATCTAAATCATTGTCCTTTTGATTTTTTATGTAAAGGACAAACTCCTGATTTCCTTTTTTACCTTTAAGATGTGCTTTTTTAAACCCCTTTAGATTAAACCCATATGATCTGATAGACTCTAACACTTGAATGAGTGTGTGTTCAATTAATTTCTTATCTTTAATGACACCTTTAAACTTATTATGGCCTACTTCAAATTGAGGTTTAATGAGCGCAATCATATCACCATTAAACCCTTTAAGATGATTCATGATTGGAAGTATCGATGTAAAAGATACATCGATTAAACACATGTCAGCATCAACAACATCAACATCTAAAAAGTTAGTTTGTTCAAACAACTTGATTTTCGGATGACTTCTAAGGATGATATCCATTTGATCTGTACCGACATCATAAGCATAAACAAGTTTAGCTCCACGCTGTAAGCTGCAATCAGTAAACCCACCAGTTGAAGAACCAACATCTATGATTACCTTATCATTAAGTGAAATTTCAAAGTCGTTAAGCGCATGATATAATTTCTCTCCAGCACGACTTACAAAATGCTTTTCTTCTTCAATTTTTATCAAATCATCTTCTTCTATTTGATAGCCCGGTTTTAATATGACCTCATCATTGATAGAAACAAGACCACGTTTAATAAAATCCGTGGCCTGAGATCTTGATTTCACATGGTTGTTTTGAACTAAATAAAGATCAAGTCTCATCACATCAAATCCTTTATGTTTTTTACAATGCTTAATACATCCATTTGACATGCTTCTAACATATCTTTATAATGTCCATGTTCAACGATTTGATCGGTAATAGACATTTCAATAATCTTTTGATGGTGATTATGTTTAGCCATATATTTTAATATTTGTGGATAGAGTCCACCAACATTTGAAGCTTCTTCATAAACTAAAATTTTAACATCTTTACTCAATATTTCTTTAAGCATAGCTTCATCAATTGGTTTGATGAATCTTGCGTTTACAACCGTTCCATCAACATCAGCTTTTTCTAATGCTTCTATAAGTAAATCTAAGCTTGGACCATAACTAATCAACACCATTGGATCTTTACCTTTTTTTAGATATGTCCATGTTGGTGTTATCTCATGAAACTCTACTTTTTGATTGCGATCAAACTGAACAACACCCCTTGGATATCTAATCACGAATGGATGTGTTTGTTTCATGAAGCCATAATGCATAAGATCAAATGCTTCTTGTGCATGATATGGCATCGTAATAACCATATTTGGCATTAAATTAAACATGGATAAATCATATAGACCTTGATGTGTAGATCCATCTTCACCAACAATACCAGCACGATCAATACCAAAAACAACATGATGATTAGATCTTGCAATATCATTTAAGATTTGATCAAAAGCTCTTTGACTGAATGTTGCATATAATGGATAAAAAACTTTGATGCCTTGATGTGCCATCATGGCAGCCATCGATGCACCATGTTCCTCTGCGATACCGATATCCAAATAGCGATCAGGATATTTCTTTTCAAATTCGATCATCTTTGTTCCAACAGTCATCGCTGGCATAATTACAAATGTTTTATCGATTTCTTGAAAATGTTCTAATCCAACAGCAATACATTCACTCCAGGAAATGCCTGGTGTTTTTTCTTTTTGTTTTTTTGATACACCATGATAAGTACCAACCATATCATTTTCAGCATCTTTATGACCTTTACCCTTATCTGTAATGATATGAAGAACAACACTTTCTTTTAAAGTTTTGATACGTTTTAAATGATAAATAAGGCTCTTAATATCATGTCCATCAATTGGACCGATATACATGTAGCCTAAATCTTCAAATATATTTTTTCGTTGTAATAACGTACGAATACTTCTTTTAATACGACTTAATACACGAATCATGAATTCAGGCAATACTCGATGCCAGAATCGTTTATTTTTAATGACAAACTTGTTACTTCTAAATCGAGTTAAAGCTCTTGAAATAGATCCTACACTCTTAGAAATACTCATTTGATTATCATTTAAGATAATAATACCTCTTTGTTTTGGGTCATTACCTAATAAATTTAAAGCCTCAGTACTCATGCCATTCATGATGGATGCATCACCAACAACTGCGATACCTTCACCTTTTTCACCTTTTAAAGATTTTGCATAGAGGATGCCATAAAGTGCTGATAATGCTGTACCTGCATGACCGCTTTCCCATAAATCGTGAATAGATTCTTTGTAGTTTATATATCCTGATAAACCATTTGTTTGTCTTAATGTGTCAAACTGACTTGCTCTACCAGTTAATATTTTATGTGTATATGCTTGATGACCAACGTCAAAAATCATTGCGTCATCTGGGCTGTTAAACACATAATGTAACGCAATAATCAGTTCGACTGTTCCTAAGTTTGAACTTAAATGACCACCTGTTTTTTCGATTGAATCAATTAAAAATGCTCTGATGTCTAATGCTAATGCTTCAAGTTCTTTAAGTGATAAGCTTTTTAAAAATGATGGATCTTTGATATCAAAAAGATTCATCTTAAGATTTAATCTCCTTAACAACTAACTTTTCAGCACTTTCTAGCATTTCATAACAAGCTTTAGATAATTCTAATCCTAGTTGGTATTTTTTAACTGCTTCATCGAGAGGTATATCTTTATTTTCTAAATCTTTTACGACTTGCTCCAATTCTTTTAATAATGTTTCAAATGATTTATCAGCCATTATTTTTCCTTCTTTCCTTTAACATTTGTATATATATATCCATCTTGTAATTCGATTTCAATGTCATCATTGATTTTTACATCGTTAATTGTTGTTAATACTTTAGAATCTTTTTTAATCATTGCATACCCTTTATCCATCAAAAGCAATGGAGAAAGTGCGCCAAGTGCATTTTTAAGTGCATCAAATCTTCCTACTTTATACTCATAAACATAATTGATATTTCTTTTTAAAGATGTATCCATCAACGCTAATTTTTCTTTAAAATAGTCAATTTTATCTTGAGGATGCTTCATTTGTTGAACCAACCTGTCAAGAAATACCCTTTGATCACCTAAATATGATTTCATATGAAGGCTCAATAAATCATCTAATTTAGAGATATCTTTTTTGTATTGATCTAATCTAGATAAAGGGGATACCCTTTCTAAGCTCTGATCTAAATGCAGTATCTTCGTTTGATAAAACTCAATAAACGCTAACATATGTTTACGGTTTTGATAACTATAATCATTAATTTTATCGATTAAGTCTACTTTATTAGGTGTTGCAAGTTCTGCAGCAGCTGTTGGTGTTGGAGCTCGTAAATCACCTACAAAATCAGATAATGTGAAATCTGTCTCATGTCCGATTGCAGTAATGATTGGAATCTTAGATTGAAAAATTGCTTCAATGGCTGGAAGTTCATTAAACCCCCATAAATCCTCAATGGATCCACCACCACGACCAACAATTAACACATCTACTTCATTTTTCTGATTGGCCAATAGTATTTGATTTTTTATACTTTCACTTGATCCAGGGCCTTGAACAAGTGCTGGATACAAATGAATTTCACAAAGCATATATCTTCTGGTAACCGTATTGGTAATATCTTGGATGACTGCACCAGTTGGTGATGTGATTACCCCAATTTTCTTAGGAAATTTAGGGATTGGTTTTTTATGTGCTTGATCGAAATATCCTTTTGCTTCAAGTTCTTTTTTTAACTTTTCATATTTCAAATAAAGCTCACCAATACCGTCAAGTTTTAACGACTTAACTTGAATACTATAAGACCCACTAGGTTCATAGACACTCATGCGTCCTTCAATTAAAACATGATCGCCTTCTTTTGGCTCAAAATTAACATCTGCAGTATCTCTTGAAAACATGATACAGCTAATTGATGCACCTTCATCTTTTAACGTAAAGTAAAAATGTCCCCGACTATGACGTTTAAAATTGGAGACTTCACCTTTGATCAAAATATGCGTTAAATGCTTATCTTGTTCAAGTTTTACCTTGATATATTTAGTTAATGCACTGACAGTTAAATACACTGGATTATTCAACTATGCTCAACCCCTAATGGCTTTTGAGATTTGATCAATCACTTTATTATTGAACTTACGTTGTTTTTCATCATCTAGATTCGTATATATTTTTGTAAGTTCGATTGCTTCATTAATAATGATTTCTTTTGCTAAATCTGTATGCATTAATTCATAAGTCGCAAGTCTAATGATTGCTCGATCCAAGTAACTTAAGCGATATAAACTATAGTTATATAAATTATCTTCGATCACTTGATCAATCTCATCTATTTTTTCAACAATATCATTAAAAACTGATTGACTTTCTTCAATCTCAAATGTTGGGATAAATGTTATTTTTTCACTTTGATATAAATCGTATTGATAAAGAACTTGCATCAATTCGACTCTAACTTTTCTTTTATCTAAATTCATGTTTATTACCTCGTTATTATTTTAGCATAAAAACCCCTTAATTAAAAACATCTCACGCTATTTTCTGCATAAAAAAAAGGCAAATATTTTGCCTTTTTAAGATTTACTTATCGACGTTTTTTAATAATTGAAACAATCGTTGTAGAAACCACTAAAACACCAATAATAATGATTGCTGAAATTGCACCAACGCCAAGACCTTCACCATCATCAAATCCTTTGTTCGCTAGGATTTCTTGCCATGTTGTATCCATTTCTAATTTTAAGTCTTCATTATAACGATAAACTTCATCATTTGCATTAATTCTAACATCATAACTTGAAGCATAATCTTCATAAGTGCCACCAGCTGAGAGCATATCTTCAAATACATCTTTTCTAGGTGTTGAATATCCAACCCAATCTGTATTTCTAGATGCTGCATCATAAGTTAACATAAAATTCATAAACTCATAAGCATACTCCATATTAGCACCAACTGGAGTTACAAATGCATCTACCCAAATGTTTGTGCCTTGTTCTGGTACAAAAAAGTCTAGATTGTCATTTTCCATCATTAAGTAATTTGCGTCACCAGAATAGCTCACTGCAACATCGTATCTTGCAGGATCTAGCATTGCATCAAATATCTCATCAGTAATGACATAAGTTTCTGAAGTCAATGCATCACTTAACCATGACTGAGCAGCATCAAATTCAGCTGTTGTTGGATGATTAATTGAAGATGCACCGGTTTGTTTTAATGCAAGCATGAAAGAATCTCTTGAACTATTATAAAATGCGATATCATAAGTATCAGTCATGGTTAGTAAATCCCATCCAGTTAAATCATTTTCATCAACTGTTGCTGTGTCATATAATAGACCAACATTTCCCCAAAAATAAGGAATAGCATATTCTAATAAATCAAATCCATCATCGCCAGATGCTAATGTGTTTAAGATTGTAGATAAACCATCTGCAAGATCAGTTTCAGGATCTAATACTGTAATTTTTGACCAATCAATAGGTACAATTAACTCTTCTAAAGCAAGTTGCTCAATGGCATAATCACTTGGAATCACTAAATCGTATTGATTTCCTGATTTGATTTGCGTGATTGCAACTTCATTTGAATCAAAAGCAATTTGTTTTACTTTAATACCAGTTTCTTCTTCAAACTCATAAACAAGTTCATCATCAATATACTCTCCCCAATTGTAAAGTCTTAAAGTCGGACCAGACTCACAACCAATCAGTGTGATGATGGTTAATAATAATACACCTAAACCTAATATCTTTTTCATTCTAATTCCTCTACTTTCTTTCCTGTTTTAAAATAATCATATGTTATTTTTCCACCGATGATCAGCAAGATAATCGTTGATAATGCATTAATAATCGGTTTTGGACTTAATCTATTTGTATATAAATAAATAGATATATTCTTATCTCCACTAGACCCAGCGACGAAATAAGAAATGATAAAATCATCAAAACTCATGGTAAATGCGATTGCTGCTCCAGCAATAATCGCAACCTTGATTTGCGGTAATATCACTTTAAACAAGGCTTTCATCGGTGATGCACCTAAATCATAAGCTGCATCAGCGATATTGGGATCTAAGCTCTTAACTTTTGGATAAACTGTAATTAATACATACGGTGTTGAAAATGCAATATGAGCAAGTAACATTGTATTATAACTCGGTGCTATTTGGAGTGCTCCAAATAAAACAAGTAATGAAACAGCTGTAATGATTTCCGGTGAAACAATTGGAATATTATTGACTGTCATCGTCATATCTCTAATGACTTTTCTAGTTTGTGTAAGTGCAATTGCCGCAAACGTTCCTAGAATCGTTGATATGATGGTTGAAACGACCGCAATAAACAATGTCATAAAAACAACCGATTCTCTTGGATTTGTATAATTGAACAACTCTCGATCTTTAAATAATTCAACATATCGATTCAAAGTGAATCCTTGCCACACCGTTAATGAGTTCGCTTCATTAAATGAAAATACTGCAATGGATATAATCGGTGCATAAATAAATAGCATCACTAAAAGTAAAAATATTAACTGATAAGGATTAATACGCTTCTTTTTCATTAGCATTAACCCCCTTATATTTATCTAACTTCTTAATGTAATAAACGATACCTAAAATCACAATGGATAAAACGATTGCAATTGCAGATGAATAAGAAATTCTTCCATTATAAATGATTGATTTTTCAATCAAAGTACCAATCATATAAATGTTTTGACTTGGTGCTAAATATTGAGGAACAATGATAGTGGTTGCTGCTGGTAAAAATACCATAAGTACACCAGATAAAACTCCAGATAATGATAATGGAATGATCACTCTCATCATTGTTTTCATCTTGGATGCTCCTAAATCTGCTGATGATTCAATCAAATTAGGATCAATTTTTGATATCACAGCATAAATCGGTAAAACCATAAACGGTAAGTATACATAAACTAAACCAATGACAACACCAGGTGCAGTATCAATTAAAAACGGAAAGAACATCCTCATGATTTGTTCTAATGCTCTAACTCTTAAAAGCATGTTAATCCACATTGGTGCATTAATCAATAAAAGTAACGTCATTTGAGTTTTTAATTTCAATTTCGTTAGTAAATAAGCAAGTGGATACCCAATGATCAAAGAAACGATGGTTGTTGCAAACGCAATCCATAAACTCGATGTCATCGCTCTGACAAAAGATGCTGCTTGGAAAAAATCTAAATAGTGAGTGAGTGTAAATCCAATTGGAAACACAGATGATTGACGATCTTCTTGAAATGATGATATCACCATTAAGAAAATTGGTATAACTACTAAAACAATCATCACAATATAATAAGGAATACTTAAATAAACTTCAAATTGACGAACAGATTTTCTTTGCTTTTTATGTTGTTCGTTATCTATAGGTAATATGGTCTTGTTCATGTCCATTTCTCCATAACATGAATATCTTCAGGTCCAAATTTAATACCAACTTTGCTTTTTAACTCATGATAATCTGTTGTATGAATGGTGAAAATTCTTTCTTTAGTCTTTACATCAATTTCATAGTGTACGCCTTTAAAAGCTATACTATCAACAACGCCAACAAGTAATCCTTCTTTTTCTTCAACAATATCAATATCCTCAGGTCTAATCACGATATCTACAGGTTCATTTCTAGAAAAACCTTTATCCACACAAACATAATCTTTACCGTCAAATGATACTAAGAGATCATCTTTCATAATACCATCAATAATATTCGATTCTCCGATAAACTTAGCAACAAAGGTATTTGCTGGCTCATTATATATATCTTCTGGTGTTCCAATTTGGTAAATTTCACCTTGGTTCATGACAACAATCTTATCACTCATCGTTAAAGCTTCTTCTTGATCATGTGTTACAAAGATGAATGTAATTCCAGCACTACGTTGTATTTCTTTAAGTTCATATTGCATTTCTTGTCTAAGTTTTAAATCAAGTGCAGCGAGTGGCTCATCTAAAAGTAATACTTTAGGTTCGTTAATCAATGCTCTAGCAATCGCAACTCTTTGTTGCTGTCCACCTGAGAGTTTATGAACTTCTCTTTCTTCATATCCTTCAAGTCCAACAAGTTTTAAATACTTGTTCACTTTTTCTTCAATCTCTGCTTCTATCTTTTTCTTAGTGATAAACTGACTTTGCAGGTTTTTGATTTCATTTAAGATTTTTTCTCTATCTTGAGTTGTTTTTAAAGATTTCTTTAAATCCTTGATTTTTTCTTTTAACTCTATGTTAGGATCTCTTAAATAAGCGATCTTTTCTTTTTGCTCTCTTTTTAATGCTTTTATCTCATCTTGGTCTTTTGTTTGCTTGATTTTTGTTTGGTATATTTTTTGAACTTGCTTGATTTGATCTAAAGTAGATAAAGAATCATTTTTAACCCTTAGTCCAAAAGCAACATTTTCAAAAACATTCAAATGTGGGAAAAGCGCATATCTTTGAAACACGGTATTAGTCGGTCTTTTATGCGCAGGTGTATCTAATATGGACTCACCGTCAAAAAGGACCTCTCCAGCGCTTGGATCAACAAATCCACCAATGATTCTTAGTGTTGTTGTTTTTCCACAACCAGATGGCCCAAGTAAGGTCACAAATTCGTTTTGTTCTATCGTTAAATCAATTCCTCTTAAAACAACTTGCCCATTAAATTCCTTTGTTATATCTTTAAGTTCTATGAGTGCTGCCATGAAATAACACCTCTTTACGTTTACTGTGTGTAATATTTTGTGCTCTATCTATCTAATTAGTTTAGCACCAATAAACCTTTTGTTAAATGATGATAAACCGTATCACATACATTATATATCAATATGTGCATATGTCAAGAATTTGCAAGCATTTAAGAAATGCGTCTTTATATTTATATATAAAAAAAATATGATATAATTGAATAAATGAAAAAAATAAAGCTTTTTTATAGGAGTGAATATGATGTATCAAGCTGCAATCTTAAAACTTAAAGAAAGAAAATACATGATCCAAGCTATGCTTTTTTTTCTAGCTTTTATGGTGATCTATCAAATTGTTGATAGCCTTAATATGAGTTATCAAGATATGCGAGAAACTTATGGAACTTATTTGGTAATTACTAATATCACTTTAAATATTACCATGAGTCTATTATCAGCGTTTTTGATGCATCTATCAACAGCAATGGTTGAACTCAAAGGAAAAGAGGGAAAAGGCACAACTTTTGGCTTCCTATCCGTATTATTTGGTGTATTAACTTATGGTTGTACATCTTGTGTGATCGCATTTTTCGCAAGTATAGGTATTGCATTTTCTGTGATCGCTCTTCCTTTAGCAGGATTACCTTATAAACTCATTTCACTTGTTCTTATTATCATTGGGTTATTACTTGTAAAAAGAGAACTCATTCACGGATCATGCAAAGTCAATCTAAAGCCAAGCAATGAAGAAGCTTAATGCTTCTTTTTTTATCCTTGACATCGAATTATTTTAGTAGTATAATCTAATTGTGACAAGGTTGTCATATCGTTTATATTTTTTTCAAATGAATGTGACAGATGTGTCATATGAGGAGGAGCATTATGCCATCACAAACATTTTATAATTTACCTGATGATAAGAAAAATCGCATCATTGAAGCAATCACAGATGAACTTGGCTTACATACATATGAGCATATCAATATTCAAAACATCATTAAACAAGCTAAAATTCCTCGTGGTAGTTTCTATCAATACTTTGAAGATAAAGATGATATGTTCGATTTTTTCTTGGCGCATATCAAACATCTAAAATTTCAGTTTTGGGGTCCACTATTCTCCCTTGAAACAGACATTACCTTTATCGAAAGATTTAGACAAATCTACATCAAAGGGATTGCCTTTGAAAAAGCATATCCAAAGTTAGTAAAGGTTGCTAAAAATGTTGTTAACTCAGATGCTTTAAAACAAAGACTTATCTATCAAGAAGGTCTAAAACAAGCACAGTTTATGTATGAATCCTATATCGTTAAGGATCAAGAAAAAGGACTGATTAGAAATGATATCGATCCAAAACTATTATCGACTGTATTAAATGAATTTATGAACAAAATTACACTAGAGGAACTAGCAAAAACAACATCAAACTTAGAAACTGTTGAACAAAAAGCTACAGAAATTATAGATATAATCATGAAAGGAATATGTACACATGTTTAAAGTAGAGAACTTACATTTCAAGTATCCAAAAAACAAAGAAGAAACCATTAAAGGCATATCTTTTGAGATTGCTAAAGGCGAGATTTTTGGATTTTTAGGGCCAAGTGGTGCAGGAAAATCAACCACTCAAAAAATATTGATCAAACTTTTAGATCAATATGAAGGCATGATCAGCTATAATGAAAAAAATATTCAAGAACTTGGCGATGAATTTTATGAAAATATTGGTGTTAGTTTTGAAATGCCAATTCATTTTTCCAAGATGACAGCTATGGAGAATATTGAGTTTTTCTTGAAACTCTACAAGAAACAAAATGATGTAGAATCCCTCATGAAAAAAGTTGGTTTATGGGAAGATAGAGATAAAATGGTCAGTGAATACTCTAAGGGTATGAAAATTAGATTAAACATTGTCCGTGCACTGCTTAACAGCCCAGAGATGCTATTTTTAGATGAACCAACAAATGGACTCGATCCAACAAATGCAATGATTTTAAAAGACATGATAAGAGTCTTTAAACAAGAAGGCGGTACGGTCTTTATTACTTCTCATATTATGAATGATATTGATCAATTATGTGATCGAGTTGCATTCATTGTTGATGGTCAAATCAAAGAAATTGATTCTCCAAGAAATTTAAAAATTAAATATGGTAAACGTTTATTAAAAGTTGAGTATAATGAAGATCACCAAACCAAAATAGAAGAATTTCCATTAGATGACATTGGGAAAAACAAAGATTTCTTAAATCTATTACAAACAAAAAATATTGAGACCATACATTCAGGTGAAACAACCCTAGAAGATATATTCATCATGGTTACTGGTGTGGAACTTAAAAATGAATAAACTTTTAATATTAATCAAAGGTGAACTTCAAAGACTCAATAAATATAATGTAACCACCATTAGTTTCGTGGTTGCAATCATCTGGTTTTTACTACTATACTTTATCAAAGATTCTGATTTACTTGCTTCACTATTACCACTCATTATCGTCTTAGATGCGACCATGATGGCAGTTTTATACGTAGGGGCAATGATGTTTTTCGAAAAAACAGAATTCACTTTCTCTACCATGCTAGTCACACCAATATCTAATCAAGACATGATTTTATCCAAAGTAATCGCAAACACGATTCACACACTATTTTCATCACTATTAATCATCATCGTCTTCTTCTTTTTAAAAGATGTCACTGTGAACTGGCCACTGGTTATTCTAGCACTGATCCTATCAGTTTCTTTTCATTCCTTATTAGGATTTGTGTTTAGTTATCACTCAAAGGATTTTACATCGATGCTCGTCGGTGTAATGATGTACTCATTTGTTTTCTTAATTCCACCGATGTTAAATTATTTTAATATTATTTTTAAAGGTGAGACTTGGGAATACATTTTACTGATCATTCCTACACAAGCAGCAATTAAGCTCATTGAAGTTGGATTTGGAGCGGATGTGACTATTAAATTTTTTATCAGTTTAGCTGTAATTATTTTTGGAGGATTTGCACTTTATAAGTTTTATGTCCTTAGAAAATTCAAAGATTATGCAGTTAAACAAAGTGGGGTGTAATCATGTTAAAAAGACTACTTAAACACGAACTAAGAAGTATCACTAGAGATAAAATGTATGTTTTCTTTGCATTCTTTCCTGTTATGCTTGCAGTCATCGCTTATTTTCTAATCCCTTATCTTGAGGATCAATCTTCAGCACTTGCTTCAGATATTGTTGTTCTCATTTTCATCTTAATGAATGGATTTATTTTTGGAGCGATTACTGGATTTACACTTTTAGATGATCAAGATGACAATGTCTTATTAACACTTAAAATTACGCCAGTTTCAGTCAAATACTATGTGTTATTAAAACTACTGATCAGTTATATATTTGGTATACTTGCTACTTTATTACTGCTTTTATCTAGTGGATTTTTAGTAGATGCAGATATATTAGACATCATCTATATTTTGATATTAACGCCTTTACAAGGACCTATTTATGCATTATTGATTAACGCATTTGCTAACAATAAAGTCGAAGGATTCGTCATGATGAAACTATCAGGACTCATCCTGATGACTCCAATTGCATCCTTATTTTTAATCGATTGGACAGAGCTATTCTTAGGTATATTCCCAGGATTTTGGACAGCAAGAATCATCTCCATGCAACTCATTCCTCAAGATTATTTATTCAGTTCATCATCTTTTTATTTCTTGATTGGTTTGCTTGTTCACTTTGCTGTTGGTAGTTTATTTTTCAAATTATATACTAAAAAACATAACTTATAGGAGGAAAAAACATGGAAACTCTAGCAATTATCTTAATCATCTATGGTGCTTTATTATTAACTGGTTTATTATTCCAATTCCCATTTTTCTACACCAACGCTAAATCAAAAGCACTCATTAAAATAATGGGTAAAAAAGGCTATAACATCTTGCTTTTAGTCTTAGGTTTAGGCACACTCATTGCTGGTATCATCATTTTAACTTAAAACAAAATGAAAAACGTGTTCAATCCGAACACGTTTTTTTTGTATATTTTTAGTTTGCCGCAAAATCTAGTATATCTTGATAGCCCCACTCATCTTCATATACTTCTTCAATAATGGTCACTGTAACATAATATTTTCTAGGTAAAATTGAGTCTTCCAAATAGAACTCACTACCATCTATGGTTACTTCTTGAACTTTAACTGTAAATGTATAACCTTTTGGTAGATCAACATAGACTAAATAAATACCATATGCTGTTGTTTGAAATTGATTGTTGTTATATGTGTCAGTTAATGCATCGTAATAAGACATAGCACTCATGGATAATATCAAGTCATTAAATGTACACGTTTCACCTTCTGCAACACGACATACATTAATCTTAACAAATACACTTTCAAATAAAGTATCTGTATCATTAACAACAGTTAGATTAAATCTAATGTTATTTGTGACATCTTGAACTGCAATGTAATAATCAGTGTAATTTGCAGGATTATCATCAAAATCATGTGTATAAACTCTGTATTGTACATACTTAAATGTTCCATCAACACTTTCAAAATCAGCAGTTAAAACTTCACTTTGGTACTCATAGCTGATGTTATCTTGATCAACAACTCTTCTAATGATTGCGCCATCAGGAAGTACAAAATTAGGTGTATATGCTGTTAAGATCGTTCTTTGAACTTGTCCAATCACCCAATAAGCAGGATATGAAGCATAATCACCATAATAAATACCAGTTGTAGGTAATACTGACATCTTTCTTGTTTCAGGATACTGTAGATAATTGATATACATAGGTTCTGTGACTTCTTCAGTATCAACGATTGTATCAAATCCAGAGAATACTGTATCAGAAACAAATGTCACATTCACTAGTAAACTCTCATCATTTTTAAGTTTATAAGCTGATATTGTATCAAAGACATAAGTCCAAGTTAAACTTTGACCCCATAAATTAACACTTGATTCATAAGCTGCATAGGTTTCATAATATCCGATTGGTGTTAATTGATTGAAATCAACTTGATAACCAATACCTGTAATGATACTCATATAGTAATCTTCTCCTAATACTGCTATATCACTACCATTATCTGGTGTAAATGTCGCATGCAGTGATAATACTGTATCATTAGGGAAATAGAAATAATCACTATCGAGTTCAACACGAACAGTTGGTGATTCACTGTATCTAATTTCTAAATCGCCATAAGGTTTATTGATTTCTCCACCATCTTGATAAACAAAAACAGGTGTTGTACTTACTTCATGTTCAATAAGTAAGTGTGTAAAGTCATAAAGAGTTCCATCTTCTGCCATGATATGATATGTAATTGTATATTGATGACGATAACTATCAATCATAGAGAAATTTAAATCGATAGATGTAATGGTTGAAAATGGTGAAATATGGATATCTTCGATATAATCTGGGATATTAGTTCCTATTAAGTCATCTTCATAAATATTGATTAAACTTGATAGATTAGTAAAATTAACCATATCAGTATTTGGATCTAAAACATCATAGTAAATACCAAATGGTACATAAGATATGATTTCTTGATTGACTGGTTCTACGATTTCACTTTGATAAGTCATATCAAGAATAAACCCATTTGAACTTTCTATCTTATCAAAATGAATCATTGCTATTTCGCCAGTAACGAGTTCTAATTCTAACCGGTAACTACCACTTGGAAGTTCATCTGTTACCGTGAAATCTGCAACAAATTCACCAACACCCCAAACACCAGTTTGGTTATTAAACTCATTTTGGTTGTTAATAACTCCACCACTAAGTTCATAATAAGCTTCATCTATTAAAGTTAGTGTTGTATCATCGTATAGACTAAGTAACGGTAAGACATCATAGGCGTTTGCTGCATTTAAAATACTATAAGAAAAACTCATAACACCTAATAATCCATCCTTTTCAAAATGAATACTTGTTGATGGATATAAATCTCTAAAATCACTATAAGATGGTATCGCATTTGTGCCATTAATATCAAGCAGTTCAATATCATTTAGGTACTGATCAGCTGTTCTAATAATTCTTATTTGATAATCTCTATATGTATTTGGATTCATTTGATCATACTCGCTAGAATATACTCTAACTGATCCGTAATGAAACTCAACTTTATCAATTAAAGTACCTGATCCAGTTGCATATAAAGTATCATAAATACCATATGATAAAGGGATAGTTGCAGATGTAACGCTTGCAGATCCATTATCATAAAATGATGCTCCTGAAGCTAGCATGTAGCTACCTTCATCTAGATTAGGTTGGAAATAAATACCAGCATCATCAAAAACTGTAGTTGCTGTTGGACTTGTTTCAACATAAGTGACTAATTCTTTACTAGGACCAACATACTCATATGTTCCATTGACATAATATGGTAGTGTTGATGTGCCAGGATTTGAATATGTTACTCGTTTATAAGCACCATAGCCTGGTAATGTAGATGAATAATTTTGTACGATATATCCAGTACCAATATATCTATAGTTACTAGGGTTACCAGTCCAACTGTAGATATGATCTGTATGTGTAAATACATAATCAAGTCCAGGAATGTTACTATTAACCATTGATCTTAGATATACAGGAGTTGTAATTCTATTGGTTCTATTATATGTCGTTGTTGTTTCGTAAGTTGTGAAATTAAGACTATATGTACCATCTGTGTCATATGGACCAATTGGGATATAATCATCGCCAACTTTTTTATAATCGCCAACCCATTTATACACCCAATCATTAATATTAGGATCAAAATAATCTGGTACTTTAGTACCGACACCTTCAGATGCTTCAACAAAACTTGTTGTTGAGACTTGTGAAGAGCCAACACTGTTTAAAATCGTTGCATTACTTGGTAGATAATAAGTAATCAATGCACGATCTTCATCGATGACTGGTTTGCTTAATGTCAATCCACCAACAATTGGATTACCTGCTGCATCTACTTGTTTGACTTCTAAATCATAAATTGTTGTTGCATATGTTAATTCCAATTGACTCATCCCAATGGTTAACTTATAAATTACACTTGAGGTATCTTCTTTAACACCTAACCATGAGGTATCAGGTTCTACATCTAAAGCATGCGGATGTAATGTTTCAAGATTTAAATGATCAGGAATATATATACCATTACTAATGCCTTCACTACTTGATAATACATATAAACCCATATAATCGTTAGTTGTGTTTGCTTCTAGTCTAGAAACTAGATCGCTGTTTGCTTTTTCAATTGGGATATAAGCATAATAGTTTTTTAAGTATTGATCTGTACCTGAAGTTCTTAAAGGTAATTGTCTAAATATAAATAATGGATTAAAAACACCTTCAGTGCTGTCATCCATCAAATATGCTGGGATAGGTTCACCATATAAAGCTACTTTAGGATGTTCGCCTAATTCTTTAGCTGCAAATGGAGCAATCGATTGATCATTTTGATTAACTGTAGATAACTTATCTAAAATCTCTAAGAGTAACTCATTACCTTGACCTCTTGGATCCCCACCAGCTAAGTTTGGATCCATAGTTGTTGCTGGTGCGTTACCTAACATATTTGCAATCGGATCAAAATTATGATTATATCCAAACTCAATTAAATCTAGAGGATATAAAGCATAGGATGAATTAGATAAGAATTCCCAAGTTGTTGTACCTGTATGGAACTTACCAATAAACGCTGAAAATGCATTATATGCAGTTCTAGTTGGATATGTACTCATATTAAGCTGATAGTCTGTTGTATAAGAAGTTATTGCTCTTGTTTTACCATAATTGATATTATTTGCGATGTAAACTTCTTCACTTGAAATTGTACCGAATTTATTTAAGTATACAAATCCATATATACCAGCTGCTAAATATTTAGAATAGACATTTCCATAATTGATTGTGTTCATCACGGTCAAAAGACCTGAGGTGAAAATACCTGAGGCTTTTGTTCTTGTTTCACTTGTTATTGTGTATAGAGATTCATCTAAAGCATTATATGCATAGATTTCACCATAATTAATACTAAATAAAATTTTAGCATATTTGTTTAATGTACCTGTGGATACATGTGTCAAATCATTGTTTAAATCATTTCTTACAACAATACCAGAAGCATGTGTATAACCACTGGAAGTTAATGATAAAGCTTCAATTTTTCCATAATTTGCTGAGTCTTTAACTTGTGCATAAGCTCCAGCTAATAAATAAGTAATACCAGCAGATGCAACTTCACCGTTTGCAAGTAAAATATCGTTATGATGATTAATATCACCTAAATTGATTGCAGTTGTTAATAATGATTCGTTAATCATAAGAATACCTGATGCTCTAGTTGAACCATTAAATGAACCACTAATCGTGATATCACCATCATTTAAAACATTGTCAATGGATCCATGAACTTCAGTGATATCTTCAATGGATGTATGGTCTATTTCTGCTTCTTGATAATAATTTGTATTTTTATTTGAATGCGTGATACCAGAAACAAAAACATTTAAATTTGTTGTGTTAGCAAGATTTTGTGAAACTGTTAAATCACCACCATTATAGCCATCATTTAATGTCATATCTTGACTGATTTCTTCAACAAGTCCGTATACATATAAATTACCTGATGAAACTGTTGTATCATGGTCTAAGGTAACACTGATGTTGCCTTCATTTCTTAAATGTTCATATGTAATGTTTGTTCCTAAAATATTTCCTGCTAATTTTAGTGTTTGATCTGTAATGATATTTTGTGTTTGTCCGTAAATATCACCTGTTTGATAAGATTGTACAACCAATGATTCATTCGTATTTGTTATCGACATGACACCAGCATATTGACCTGTTAAACTTAAATCAATGACTGCATTTCTTTGATTGAATAAGCCGTAAAATTCAGCATCAATATGATCTGCAACAATCACGCCTGCCATACGAACATCAAATGCTTCTAAGTCTGTTTGTGTGAACGTATTTCCATTAGGTAGAACAAGTTCTAAAAAGCCGTTATTGGTGATACCAATAAACTCATAGTTTGCATCTTCATGTTGACTTAATCCATCAATAAAGCCATAACCAGCCATTGTTATTGTCATCGGTTGATTTACAATTAAGTCAATATCACCTTCGTTATAAACTTGTTTAATTAAACCAAATTGATTGTTTTGTTTTCCAATGATACCACCAACATAAGCTGTACTTAAGTATCCTAAATCATCGGTTGATTGTATGATATTTTCATTAACAACTTTAAACATACCATCAACATCACCAAAGCCAATCAATCCGCCTAAATAACCAGTAGCTGTATTAGAAGTTAAATAAGCTAAACCAGTTAAATCTAAAGCGTTATATCCATAAGATAAATCAATACCATGAGAATATCCAACAAATCCGCCTGTAGCACTACCATTACTCTTAATGTTATAAGTTTGTAATGCATGAGCTAAAGATCCGTTTGTTGATGCTTTTTCAATGGTACCACTTGCTTCACCAGCAAGACCACCAACATAAAGTTTAGTCATTGCTGAAGTTGCATTTGAAATTGATATACTACCTTCGATATGGACATTATTGATCATACCGGCATTCATTTGTCCAGCGATAAATCCGATAAGTAATTTTGATTTATTTGTATAATCATCAATATCATCAGTTACAATCGAATAGTTCACAAAATTAATATTTTCGATGCTTCCGAAAAATGCTGGGAACAATGCATAACTTGCATAGTTTCCTACTTCTGCTGGAACAGTAATTCTTAAGTTTAAGATTGTGTGATAATTGATATCTCCACCTTGAGCTTCATCTCTAACATATAGTCTTGATGCTTCTGTGGATAATGCGCTTGATAAAGTTCCAGTAAACGCGATTTCTGCAGCTTGATAAGCAGTATCTGATACTTGATTCATATCAATGTCAGATACGATTTCATAATGACTATCTCTAAATAAACCAGATGTATTTAATAAAGTATTCATATAAACAAAATCAACAGCATTAGTGATTGTTAATTTATCATCAACCACTGTTAGACCTTGTAAAATAGGATACGTATCATTAAGTGTTAATAAGGATAGTCCATTTGAACCATCAGCTAAATCATGATAAGAATCATTAAAGTACCAATCACTTGAAAAATGACTATGATTTTGAAACTCTGATGTCACAAGTCCAATACCTAATGTGGTATCAATATCATCATCTGCTAGAATGGAACTATCGTAATAAACATTTTCCATTGTGCCTAAATTCAAATATGAAATCACTCTAGTTGAAACATTATCAACTACTGCTGATGATTTAATATGTGGAGTCGCAATGTAACTTTGTCTAAATGTTCCTTGATTAATCGATACTAATCCAGACACATGAAATGATCCTTCAACATTAAGACCTGCACCTGTTCCTCTTTCATCAATAACATAAACATTTTCAATAAGTCCATAATTTTCACCAGCAATGATTGCGACATGATCCATAATTCCCCATTCAATCGGTTGAATGATAATTGGATTAATCAAGCCTAGATTCTTAACTTCGCCAGTTGAACTGATCTTAGAAAACATAGCGAAAAATCTTAAACCTGGATAATTGTTATTATAATCATCCTCGCTTAAGATGGATTGAAAAAATAAGTTTGTAATCTCATAACCTTGTCCATCAAATGTTCCAGTAAATGGTTCTAAGAATCCAACAGGAATAAATCGATAACTAATGTTTTGTTGCACGATTTCGTAATAATCAATGTTTCCACCCAAAACATAATCTAGACTTAAATATGTTGTTCTATGCGCACCACGACTTAATTCAGAAAACATGTATAAATCATATGCTGATTCAATAACATAAGTTTTAGATAAATCAATCGTGCCTGATCCACTTGAAATCATACTAAATGGAACATAGTTACTTGAATAATTGACATCACTTTGTGGTGTAAATCCTATATCTGCACCTGTCCATGCGCTAGATTCTTGGTAATCATAACCTTTAACATCATAAAATCCAACAAAGTTAATGAAAAATGCAAAAGTGACAGCAATAAAAAGACTTAATAAAGCTTTCATCATTACAGTTCTTTTCATTGTGTCACCTCTTTTCTTTTAGTTATAAAATGCTGGGTCTATACCCCATTTTTCTACAAATCTATTGGCTTGTACAATGTCAACGATTAAATCAACATGCACGTAAACCATTTCATAAAATACTTCATTGTTTTTAATTGGATACGCATCTCCACCACTTATGAAATTGATGATTGTCGTTTCATTTTTTGGAATGATTTGATTGATGTAAGTATATCCTTCTAAATCATATAATGCATTAAATGTTGGATCAACTTTAAATAGTGAAAATGGATAATATGTTTGATCTTTCGCTTCGTGATAAACGTTTAAAACGACCGGATCAATTGGATAATTTGGATCTTGATCTAAATAAATTCTTGTGAGTTCCCATTCATCTTGAAGTTTGAGTCTTACTCTTGAAGCAACTTTAGATGTTATGACAATATCAATTTTAAAATCACCAATATAATTATCACTCAGTTCATCATAAGCATTGATGATGACGATATCTTTTTCTTGATCGTAATAAGGACTCGTTCCATCGATTGGTATATCATTAAATGAAATGATGACCTCAATCCCATATTCACCTGTTGTTATGGTGATACCATGCTCTTCTTCAATTACAAAGTATGCATATAATGATACGATAGTAATCGCAAAAATCAATAAATAAGTAACTAAAGATGCTATCATACGATATTGTTTGATCTTAATCATGGTCCAACATCTCCTTTATCATTGATTGATTCAACTTTTAAGGATAGAATGAAGGTTTCATCTAAATAATTCTCAGGAACTGATAATTCATCATAATCTCCCCACATAACTACTTGGAAAGTGAGTGTATCACCTGCAAAAAGTGAGGTATTATAAATATCATTTAACACTTGTTGATTATGTGTAATGATTGCATTCATTTGATCAATTTTTGTTGATTGACCAGAAATGATAGTCGCTATATATGTATGATAATCGCTTGTGACTAACTCAGGATCAACATTAATACCATCATATACAATCACATAGATTAATCCTGGTATAAGTTGTGATTCATCTAGGGTAATTTTATGTCTTGAAAGTGGTGCGTTAAGATCTGTAGATAAATCAACTTTAATCGATGATGCCATGTGATTAAGTGTATCATATTGATCTAGTACAACTTCACTTTCAAAATCTATAAATGCTAAATCATCAAATGCTAAATCATACATAATCATCTCATCATTTGCTTCTAGACTAATTTCTAGAACTCCAGCTTCGAAGGTTGCAAGGCTCTTACGTTCAACATAAGTGAACCAAGCATATGATACAGATATAATTGTTGAGACGATTACTAAGATTAAAATGATTGAAACATATATCTTTTTCATCCTTGCCCTCCTTTTTAAACAAAAATAACCAGCGTACCTATCAACTGATAGATGCAACTGGCTACCTCTTTATAAGGCCCTATAGCTTTGCGTCACTAGGTTACCCTAGTTTTGCCAAAATTTATAGTTATTTAGTTTCTTTTTCTTTTTTAATTTCTTCTAATATTTTTTGTTTTTGCTCTTCTTTTAAAGCTTCGATTTCTAATTCATGTGCTTCTTTAGCAGCAATCTTTTTTTCTTCTTCATATGTTTTTACAAGATGAATCACTTCAGATATCAACATGATCGTTAATACAATTGCTAAACTTCCAAAGATTAAGCTTCTTGATGAATTCATCATTTGTGCTAATGGTTTTAAGAATGTTACCTTGGAATGAAATATCCCTTGGAAATTATCTTCTGTAACATAGTCTTGATAAGTAGGTTGATCAATAGATGAGTTGTTATCCCCTTTTGTTACGATACCTTCATCTTCAATTGCTATAACCCTATGAATGACTAAGATGGGATTACCTGATCCATTAACACCCTGGAAAACAATAACATCACCAATATTAACCTCGTCAATGGTTGCTTTTCTAACAATGACCATATCATCTACATCAAGAGAATCTGGTTCATCACCAACCATAGAGTCAGTTGGTACAACTGCAATTGCCCTTCCAAATATAAAGACTGGTTCATTTCTTCTTAATGCCATAGTTCCTAAGACCATTAATGCAATAGACAATATAAATATTAAGATGGCTAAACCTGAAAATATACCTGTAAGTGTTTTTTTCATCATGAGCTCCTATCCTGTAATTGTCATATAAATGTGGTTAACAACAAAGATCTGATTCATAAATATATTACTGTTTGTGTAAGGAACTCCTAAGCTGTCTTGTCCATAAACATATGGATCAAAATATAAATCAAAGTAAATGACGATAATGGAATTGCTATGATTCTCAATGCCAAGTGGGACATTAGAAATCAGTGGATAAAATGAATCATTCGTATAATTAAAGAATTGATTATAATGAATGATTGATCCTGTATCTTTTTGATCTTCTGATTCCACACCATTTTCGATATAACTTACTTTAGTGACTTCATAACTAAATGCTGATTGTATTTTATTAATTGGTAGATCATAGTTTGATGAGTTTAAACCACCAAAGTCAAGTTGTAGTTTACCTTCAGCTGAACCTACACTAATAATTTTAATGGCAAATGAGAATGTCTCACCTGGTGCTACTTTACCATCAATCAAATGTGCATAGGTTGGATTTGAAATGTAGCGGTAACATAAGTCTTCCACTGTAACATCACACACATTGTCTGTTAAAGTTAAGTTTTGACTACCTTCATGCATCTGATTTTCATAGATGTAAAACTCATATTCTGCTTCAACACCCGATACTTGAGATACTAAACTAGCTCTATTGACATTGGTTAATGTAAACCATGCATAAACTGAAACTGTTAATATAGATAAAGCCAAGATAATGTACATTGTTGATACCATAATCAAACGACGATATGTATTAACTTTATGACGTTTCATGACTTCACCTTCTTTTTATTTTGATTCTTCTTCGTTAATGGCTTGTTCAATTTTCTTAAATGTTTCATGAGCAAGCTTTTCTCTTTGTTTTTTAAGTCTTTCTTCAGATTGTTTGATAATTTTTTCTTGTTGTTTCTTAAGTCTTTCTTCCTCAAGTTTTCTTTGTTTCTTGAGTTTTTCTTCCATACGTTTACGCTCTGCTTTTTGCTTATCTCTAATCTTCTTTAATTCTTGATTGTAAATGAGTTGTGCTTTTTTCTTTTCTTCATCAAGGAGTCGTTTTTCTTCTGCCTTGATTTGTTTTCTTGTTTCATTTATTTTTTGCGTAATCGCTTGATGCTCTGAAGTTAGGGTTTGTTTTGTATCGGATACAAATTTTAGATAATTTGAAAGTTCTTGTTGATTTTTCTTTAAGTTTTGTCTTTCAAGTTTAATCTTTTCTTCAATACCAGCTTTCTTAGCATCTTCTTTGATTCTACGCTTGTTTTCTTTAATATATTCTTTATCTAACTTATCGATGTCTTTCATCAATCTTTTTTCTAGACGAATTGAGTTGTTGTAATCTACTTCTTTAACTTCTCTAATGATTCTAGCAACTCTAAGCTTTTCTTTAAGTTTAAGAAGTTCTTCTTCTTTATCTTGTTTGATTAAGACCTTAAAGATAAAATCTTCATCCATTGCATCTTCTAATTCAAAATATGACTTATAAAGTGCATTGGATATTTCAATGGTTTCACGAAGTGCTCTTTTTAATGCAACTTCGAAGTTTGATGATTCTTCTAAGTTTTGATCAAGAGATTTTTTAAACTGCTTTTTTTGTTGTTCAAGATAATACTGATTGATTGCAACATCTTCAACTTCCATTGAAGGATCCGATTCAACAAGTTCTTCCATTCTTTTTTTAAGAATTTTAGGACTTCTTTTTTGATATTCCTGAATATCTAAATATTGATAATGATCCTCTAATGCTTTTTGATTTGCATAAACTGTTGTAAATGTTTGTAAGGCTAATTGATAAATGTTTTTTGTATAAAAACGGTCAAAGGTTAGATTTTGTTCTTTTACATCTAAATCAAAATCTAAGGTATGATATTTATCTAAATAAAGCCATAATGTATAACAGTTCTTATAATCAATATTTTTAAGTAATATTGATGTTTGCATAATTGGAGGTTTAACTGGTGTTGCATTTTTTAAATCTTGAATAAATGGTGTTAGTTTTAATCCATTTACTAATTTTAATAAGTTGTGTATTCTTCCTAATAATTCATTATTCATTTTATTAATGTTTTCATCAGGAAGATCTTCTTTGACCTGGAAGTTCACATGCATATCTACTTCTGAGTCTTGAATTTGAAATTTTGATCTTAGATCAAAATGTTTTTTATTAAATGAATCAACATTCTTTTTAACTAAATCATGACGTCTATTCACAAAATCAAATAAACGGTCAACTAATGTTTTGATAAATCTATTTTCATAAATTGCATATTCGATTTCTGCTTGTGTTGTTAGTATTCTTTTAGGAATGACATCTCCACCACGCATTTCTTTAATTAAATGCGTATTTGCTGCTAAATGTCTAACAGAATCACTATTTGTTTTTTTTGCTTTTTCGATGGCAACTACTTCTTGCTCGTATCTTAATCCAGATTTAGGATCTTTGATGATTTTATTTAAACTAGGGAAGAAGGATTCAATCGTTTGGATCCAATCTTCATGAAATGTTTTAATTTCTGTAATGCTTTTTTGATACATTTCGTTTTCGCCTGATAAAAAGGCTTGATAGAAGTCGTTTGGAAAAGGAAAATCCATTTCCAAATCATGATAAACCGAATTTAGCTCTTGATGAAAATTTCTTAGGTCTTTGAGTTTTTTCATTTTGGACTCCTAGTAAGATTTTTTAATCGTTGTTAAGTAAGCTTGACATTCTACAAATGCACCTTTACCAAATAGACGATCTAATACATTTGATAGGTCATTGATTTCAGTTTGTAAGAATGGTAAGTTTAAGCTTTCAAATTTTCTAAAGATTTTTCTAGCTACGATATAATCTAGTGCTTCTGTTTCAGATCCACCACATGCAACATATACAGGAACAAATGCTCTAATTTGTTTCATAATACGGTTACCAAACGTAACTTTTAAGTTCTCTGTGATGAACTTATCTAGTTTTTCTAAGTTTTGAATGGCTTTTAAACTGAGTGGATGATCTTTATTTGCTTGTCTAAATAATTCTTGGAAATAATCATTTGACATCGTGATGCCATCTGTTGGTGGCGCATCGATGAAATCTGATTTTGTATTGATTTCAATTGGTGTAGCTCTATCATAAACTTTATCGGTAATGGTAAATGTTGAATCATCTTTATTCGCTGTACCTACAAACCACACGTTTTGTGGAAGTAAGATCTTACCTTTTTTAATGTGTTTTGGGTCTGCTGGTTCTGAACTAGGAACGATATCAATTAACCATTGATCAGCATCTGGCATTTCAAGTAATGATAATAACTCTGCAAAATAATATTCAACACGCGCTAAGTTCATTTCATCAAGTACGATGATACAGATATCTTCACGATAAGTTGTTTCATAGATGGCTTCTAAGAATTCTGTTTCATTAAATTTTTTGGTGAACTCATTTAGATAACCAATCATTTCTGCACGGTCTCTCCAAGAGGGTTGAACAGCTATGATCTTTGAATCATTTCCGAAAAATTTACCCATTGCATAAGGAAGCGATGTTTTCCCGGTACCAGAGATACCTTCTAATATCATTGTTTTTGAAGATGCAAATCCTGCAAAGAATGCTGAAATAATTTTACGATTATAAAATAATCCTAATCTTGATGCTGAGAAGTTAATGAAACGTGTGACTAAATCTTTTAATGAAATCATGTCTTCTTCTTTCATTCTAATTTGAGTCATGCGGTTTTCATATTCTTTATCGATTGCAATTAATTTTGTAAATCTAGATGGACCTTTAGCAGCTTCCTCTTCATCTTCAATTAATTCTTTTTCTGCTTTTCTTTGCTCTTCAGGTGATAAACCTAAGTTAGAAACTTTAAGTGCCAGGATCTTGTTTTTCTCTTCAATAAGTTCAACTGTTTTTTCATTAAGGAATGATATTTCTTCTAGTAATTCGTCTTTTTCCATTTCTTTACCAACAAATCTAATATATCTAGATATCCATTGATAAAGTTTAAGTCCAAGGAACACAATAAATGCCAAATTAATGATTAAAACGACAAAAGCCATTACCCAGTCGAGCAATGTGTATTGTGTGCTTGATAAGATGAACTTTTGGAAATATTCAACAACATTATGAAAAAATAAATCGGCAAAAACTTCAAAAAGGTTTTTAAAAAATTCGCCGATATTCGCAAAAAGCTCTCTAATGAAGTTGATATAGTAACGAGCAAACTCTACCATATGCGCTCCTTAATTTTATAGCTTATTAACTATTCAGATTGTTTATTTTTTTCGTTTTGCATTTCAGCTAATAATTCTTGTCGAAGCTTTTCTTTTTCGGCTTCTAATAATTTTTGAGTGTCTTCTTTTTCTTTAGCAAATTTTTCTTCCATTTTTGTCCGATTCAGTGCTAAGATGTTTCTACCTAATACGATACCTTCAAAGACTAAGATAAACACAACAGGTAAAATAATAAATAACGCAAAACCTGTTGGTGATTGTAAATAATCAAGTGTATTTCCTAATCCAGACATTTTTGATTGATACGTAGCTAGCGCTTGATCAAATGTAATCGGTTGATCTGGTTCAGTACTCGTATTTTGTGCAACTGGATTGTAATCAGCTTGCGTAATGATATATTCTTCATCAAAATTGATTTCTACAATCCTATGGGTATTAAACGCTCTAATTGACATGTCATAATATGTGACAATATCTCCAACTACTAACTCTTGAACTGATTCTTCATCAAGCATTTTCACAAAAATCATATCGCCTTTTTCAAAAGAATCTTCTTGGTCACCCAACATTGAGTTCGATTGAACTGATAAAAAGCCTACGCCAAAGACATTTGCAATATCGTTTTCTCTTTTAACTTTAATATTAGCCAGTGAAAAGATTAGCAATACAACGATGATCACATAAAACAATGAATTAAGCGTTATTGTCAATACTTTTCTGGGTGTCGTTTTCTTTTCATTTTCCATGTTTCATAAACTCCCTTTAAATTGTTTTTCCTTCACTGTCTATTTTAGCATAATCCATGAGGATTGGTAAGTACATTTAGAAATTTAAATGCACTTACCAGACTAGAAAACTAAAGTTTACTAATATATGCTTAAGTTTGTCTTAATTATTGATTAAGCGTCTAAACCTGTAAATTGGAATGTAGCTGCGATCACTTGACTTAAAATTGAGTTATATGCATTTAAGTCCCAACCTTCTAACCAAATTCTTATTGTAATTTCACCGTAATAGTCAGCACCAGCAAATGTATCAGTTTGAAGTGTCATGTCTAATACTCTTTCACTAACGATAGATGTTTGAGTTGCTAAAGTTGTAATGTTTTCGATTCCAAATGGTGAAGTTTGGCTGTCATTGTAGAAATAACTATGGGCACCAAATGTACCTGAATAAGTATCATCTGCTGTGTCCGCTACTGTATCAGGACCAACTGCCATAGAAGTACCTTGATATCCAGTACCACCAACACCAAGAACATGATTGTAAGGAGCAGCTGTAGTTGCTGGTTTTTCATATCCAACAACATTAGTTAATGCGCCAACTTGACCAATAACTGCAATTCTAAATGCATCTGCTGCATTAAGTGTTAAAATGTCACCTGAATCCACAGCTAATGCTTCATAAACACCTGCATTATAAGTAATAGCATTAAATGATTGGTCAACTGCCCAGCTGAAATCACTTGCAGTAAGAGTAACACCAGTCCATGCAATTGCGACTGCTGAGTTTGATCTAAAGTGAATTGGTAATTCAAGATATCCACTTGTTACTGTATTACCTTGTGCACCAACACCAAGAGTTCTAAAAGTGATACCATCTGCTGTAGTTACATGATTAAATCTAAAGTTATCTGCATATTCTACTGCGATATAATTTTCAACTGCTGCTGTAGTTAATGTAGTAACCCAGTTTAAACTTAAGTTGTCTGTACCTGCAACTTCATCACCGATGGCAATTTCAATCCCTGAGTCAGCGATAATTTCTGCATCAAATTGTTGTACGTTAGCAACGTTTGTTAACGTAAACCACGCGAATGTCGTAGTTCCAAGTGCGATTACTGTTAATACGACCGTAATTACTGATAATAATAATTTTCTTGATAGTTTTGTCATTTTTTCTAGTCTCCTTTAATTTCTTTTTTCTCTTTTTTTCTATTTTTATTAACTTTCGTTAAGTTAATCCGTAATTTGTGGTGGAATGAGTGCTTTAAATTGTAATTGTATTTTGAGTCTATCATTTTCAATGGAGTCAAATGCATCTGCATCCCATCCTTCAATCCAAATATTAATTCTTACTTTGCCTTGATAAACGCTTTTACCAGCTTCATTTACCGTTTGAGTGTCTTGTAAGATTGCTATTAATGAATCATTATCTAAAGCTTGATAAGGATTATATGGATCAATTTCTGTAAGTCTATAACTTACCTCTTGAGTTGTCTGTGGTAGGCTGATATGATGTCTTGTACTTTGGAAGTAATAACTAAATTGTCCGTAAGGAACTCCATATCCTCTAAGTTCATCGCCACTTGGATCGAAAATGAATTTCTTTAAATCATTTTCTTGTCTTAGATCATTAGGATTAGTTTCATCCTTAAGTTCAATTACTGCAACTCTAACACTATCACTTGCATAATATAGATCTTCTTCGCCTTTTAAGATAATATCCTCAGCTTCAGGTCCATACCAGAAATCATGTTTTGATGTCCACATGACACCCTGTGAAATAACAAATGTTCCGTTTGCTGATGTATCATATGCAACTCTGTCAGAAACATTGTTAACCAAATATACATGATGTTCTTTCACTGTTGTTTGAAACCATAAATCAAAGGATAAGTAGTGTTCGTTAGCAATTGCTTCTTCTTTATCTCTTGTCCCACCGGTTTCAAAATATATACCATCTGTTGATGTCACATCAACCAAACTAATCGTTTCAAACATTTCATATAACTGTTCAGCAGTGAGCATCGAACTGTAATTGATGCCATCTAAAGAGATTTGTAATTCATCTCCTCCTGATGCTGCTAATGATAAACCTTCAATATTGTTAATTGTTGATAAACTAATCCAAGCAAATGTCACTGTACCGAATGTGACAAACATTAAGATGAGTGTGAGTAATGAGATATATAACTTTTTTATACTCATAATGTTCACCTTAATTCAATCCGTCAATCGCAAAGTTCATCTGTAATTTGATTCTGCCACCTAACACTTCATCGGTTGTATCTGGATCATATCCTTCAAGCCACATGATGACACTAAACTTTTTAACTTGTCCTGGTTCGAATTTAGCAAATGTTTCTCTTGCGATAATTGAATCACTCACAAATAATTTAGGTCTTGGCATAATTTCTGGATAGTAAGGAAGATCTTCACCTGGAGCAACACGATCTAATTTTTGATACATGGTTTCTTCACCATCTTCAATCACTAGAATTCTAATGGCTTCATCTAAGTTGTTATAAATTTCAGTCATTCTGATGTGGTATGTAATATCAACTGTTTCTAATCCATTATTTCTAATATAGAATGTATAAGCTACATAATCATAATCTGGATCAACATAATTTCCGTCTGTTTTTTCGACTTCATCAAGTTTTAACCAGCTATAAGTCATATCTCTTGCGTCTTCAATAGGATCTGTCATTAATCTTGGTGAAGGATTTGTGAATGCTTCATCACTTGATAAGATGATTCCTCTATTGTAAGCATCGTAATCCATTGACATGACGAAGTTACCAGATTGTTGACCATAAAATGTAATGACTGCAAATGCAATACTCATGATCCCAGTTGCAACAACCCCTAAGGTGAATATTCGATTTCTAAGTTTACGTCTTTTAACTTCTAAAATGGTTGAAAGTCGCATGTCATCACCTCTTATCCTTTAAAATATAAAAAGCCAGCATCATTATCCCTAATGACAACTGGCTACCATTTTATAGGCCCTATAGCTTTGCGTCCTTAGGTTTCCCTAAGTTTGCCTTTATAACATTATTATTATTATTCATTATTTGGGAAAACAAAAAGCCAGCATCATTATCTCTAATGACAACTGGCTACCATTTTACAGGCCCTATAGTTTTGCGCCGCTAGGTTTCCCTAGGTTTGCCTTTATAACATTATTTTTGATCTATTTTTTTAAACAAAAAAAGCCAGCATCATTATCTCTAATGACAACTGGCTACCTGTACTAGGCCCTATAGCTTTGCGTCCTTAAGTTCCCTTAAGTTTGCCTTTAACATTGGATTTTCTCCCATATGCACCTTAATCTTATTACAAGTCAATCTTTTTGTCAACTATTTTTTTTATTTTTTTTATATTTTTATCCCCTTTACTAAAGTAAAGGAAATGTTATTTTTTTATGACAAAGGTGTGTTTTCATGGGTATATCCCCACTCATTTTGCTCTAAAGTCTTAGTTATGATGACTGTAATATAGTATTTTCTAGGCAAAATTGAGTCCTCTAGATAAAAGCTATTACCGCTTATTTGGCTTTGTTCTAATATAATATGGTATGTATAACCTACATCAAGGTCTACATATAAAATGTATGTCCCGTGCATCGTTGTTTGAAAGTGAGTGAGTTCATAAGTACTTGATTGTCCGTCATATACTGCAAACACGCCCATTTGATAGATTGAATCTAAATTTGTACAACCTGATTCAATTTGGCAAATATCAATGGATAAGAACAGATCGTTTAAAACATCACCACTTTGATTATCAATGGTTATTTCAAAACGAATATTGTTTGTAACATCTTGCACTGCGATATAATAATCTGTGTAATGTGTAGGATATTGATCAAAATCTTCTGCATAAATTCGATAATGAACATAATTAAAGACATCACCTATTGGTGAGAAATCTGCACCAAGATCTTCTGATTGATAATCATAATGCAAATTGTTATGATCAATGACTCTTCTAATGATTGCATAATCACTAATTTCAAAGACAGGTTCATACATCGATAGGTTTGTTTTTTGTACTTGTCCAATCATGTAATATTGACTCGCATCATCATAATCATTATAGACGATACCCGTTGTCGGTAAAACATTAATTTTTCTAGTACTTGGATTGTTCATATAACCCTCATAAATAGTTGTATCCATATAAGAGGTATCTACAATCGTGTTAAATCCAGAGAATATGGTATCTGATACAAATAGAATATCTTCAAGTAATGATTGGTCATTTTCTAACTTTTCAATGATGACTTCATCAAATGTATATGACCAATTGAAATTAACACCCCATAGAGAAACTGCATGTGCATATGTCATTTGATACTGATATGTCCCTTTGCTAATATTGCCATTAAGATTCACTTCGTATCCAACATCATCTATCTTTCTAATAAAGTAGTCTTGGTTAAGCACAGCTGTATCACCCATTGTTAGTGGAGTAAATTGATCACTAATGGTTAATAAATCGATATGAGAGATATAAAAATGTTCCATGTCATAAACGACTCTAACGTTTGGTGATTCTTCATAAGAGACTTTAACACTTTCTAATAATGATGTTTCACCACCATTTTTATAGATTGCAGTTGGCGATGATGAGATATCATATTCAATCAGTTTATGAGTAAATGTCTGCGTTGATAAATCTTCTGCTGTAATGAGATAAGTTACATCGTATTGATATCGACCATCTACTAACTGATTCACACTTAGTGTAACACTGGTCAAGGTTGAGAAGTTAGAGATGATTAATCCATCTAAATACGAAGGTATCAATTGATCTACTTGATCATAAAATACATCTGAAATTGCTGAGAGATTCGTAAAGTTGACGATTTCGGTTTCTACATCTAAACTATCATAAAACATACCATAAGGAATATATGATGTGTATGCATTTGTTTCTGGTTCTATCACTTGATCATCGAAGGTTAATGATAAAATACTTTTTTCGCTACTTTCATCTTTTGAAAAATAGACATTATAAATAGTACCACTTAAAAGTGTTGTTTTCATCATATAATTTCCACTAGGGAAGGTGTCTTCAGGTATGAAACTGATGGTAAACGATCCAACACCCCACGAACCTGTTAAATTATCAAAGGTTTGTTCAGTACTGACATGGCCTTGTTCTATTCGATAATAGGAAGTGTTTACCTTCACTTGTGTATCATAGTGATAAATCTCAACATGTTGTAACATATTGTATAAATCCGCAACATTATAAGTTTCATAAGAAACCTCTAATATATTATCATTTGTACCGTTTAAATTGCTAGTTGTGGTAAGTTCAGAAATCGCATCTAAAGGATTTAATGCATCTAAACCGTTAATTGTTAAACTAATGACATCAGTAATTGATTCATCTGCAGTTCTAATGACACGGATATCATAATCTTTATATGTTGATGAATCTGCTTCTTGATATGAATTAGAAAAAACTCTAATCATACCATAATGATCTTCAACACTATCAATATACTCACCATTAAGGGTCATCATATCATAAACGCCATAGCTTCTTGGTATGCTAATCGGTTCTAGTATTGATGATCCTAGATATTCTAAACTAGCTGTTTCGGATATCTGATATGATCCTAAATCTGTATTTGCTATAAATCTAACATCTGATGGATCATATACAGAAACACCATTGATATTATTAGACTCTACATAAGTAATTGTTTCTGTTGATGGTCCAACATAACGGTATAAGGTTGGATACCCGTCTAGATAAAATGCTTCATAAGGTGCATACCCAGCAGGAAATGCTGCGCTTGCTGATACTTGGTAACCTTCTGATGACCATTTTTCTGCTGAAGCGTTAGCATTATAGATATGTGGGTTATGTGTGAATATATGATTTACAGCATTAACTGTATCAAATAATCCATCATAATTATATAAAGGCTTACTCAAGTTGTTTGATGTACTATAAGCCATATTTGAAGTAATCTCGTAAATCCCAGTCTCTTTATATGGTCCTATTTCAACCATTTGATTATTATATTTTTTATGTGTACCTACCCAAGTATATGTTGGATCTCCACCACTGATTAAATCGAGTACTTTTTTAGCACCAGTTACATTTGCTGATACTTCAACGTAACTTTCAACATTCATGATTGTTGGTGTTTCAATCCCTAAAATTGCTGCATTTGAAGGCAGATAGTATGTGATTAAAGCACGTTCTTCATCAATCACTGGGTCTCTTAAAACCACTCCATTTTCAACTTCAACACCATTGATATCTATTTGTTTGATTTCTAAATCATATATTGTAGTCGCAAAATCCACTTTGATTTGTCTCATTGAAGTATATAATGCATAGCGAATCGATGTTGGATCATCTGGATCACCAAGATATGTTAAATCTCCTTCTGGTTGAGATGCATGATATTCATGAAGACCTTCTAAATCAAAATTGTCAGGCATAAAAATACCATTATCTATACCTGAACTACTTGACAATGCATAGATGCCTGGATATGTAGATAAACTATACGTTTCTATACGATTAAGCATATCATCATTGACTTTATCTCTTGGAATGTACTGGATATAGTCTCTAATGTATTGATCCGTACCTTTATATGCAGGACGTTGATCTCTAAATGCGAATTCTTCGTAAAACATTCCGGTAGATGTATCTGTTAAATCGTAAGCATCGATTTGTTTACCTAAATACATACCAAACTTACCACCAACATAAAACTCATTAAATGGCGCTTTTGATTGGTCATTAGGATTGGTTGTTGCCATGTATTTTTGCATCTGCAATACGATTGCTGCAGCTGTTTCAACATCATCTTCATATGTACTAGACCATGTGCTAGATACTGGAGGTGCTTGGTCAAACATATCAATTCTTTCATCGAAATTAAGTAAATAACCATAATAAATTCTATCAATTGGATAATCTACATTTCCAACAAAATCCCATTCAAGTGTAGCTGTATGGATTTTACCTACGACCGCACCAAAGCCGTGATAAACTTGATCTACTGGTGCTAGATTCATATCAATGGTAAACGTTTGGTCAACACTATGATATCCAGTGATCTCTCTAACGCGTCCATAATTCATTTGGTTTGAAATATAAACTTCATCATAACCAAGTGTCCCAAATTTATTCAAGCTTAAAAAACCGATCATTGCGCCAGCTAGATGGTTTGAAAAAATATTTCCAAAATTAACGTTATTAATCGTTGATAAAACACCCATCGCTAAAAAACCTGATGCTTTTGCTTTTGTTTCATCAGCTACAGTATATGATGTTTCATCTGAATTGTTATATGCATAAATATCGCCGTAGTTGATACTAAACAATACTTTTTGATATTTATGTAGATTTCCACTTGTTACATCTGTTTGATTTTCTAATTTGTCATTTCTTGTCACGAGCCCACTCGCATGAGCATAACCTAGACTAGAATTTGATACAACTTTGATATCACCATGATTTGCGGTATCTTTGATTTGTGCATATGTTCCAATCATTTGGTGAACAATTCCAGCTGCTTCAATGCTATCATTTAAAGTCGATACATCATTAAATATATTGATGAATCCTAAATTAATAACTTCTGTGATTAGACCATAGTTAAATAGCATGATACCTGAAGTTCTGATATCACCATTAAAACCACCAGAAATATCTACATCTCCATGATTAAGCATCGTATCTACAGATCCTTTTAAATCAGTGATTTCTACCGATGTTGGATCGATATCATTTTCAATGAGATGACTTGTATTTAAATGTCTTATACCAATACCACTTAAATGAATATCATAATCGACATCTATAAGATCATCTTTTGTTATTGAGATATTTCCACCTTGGTAACCATTAAATGCATGATAACCATTACTGATGGTTTCAAATAAACCAGATACTTCTATTAATCCTTGAGATATTCTACTACTCATATGATTGACATTTAAATCAATGTATCCTTCTTGTCTTACATGTTCCAAATCAAAACTATCACCTAATATGATACCTGATATTTTGATGTGATCTTGAGTTAACTCGTGATATGTTTGAAAGATTAAATTACCTTTTTGATAAGCTTTAATGACACTTAAAGATGCAGCTGATTGATGTGTTAAAACACCACTCATCTGATCGATAAGTGATAAATCTATCAATTGATCTTGTGTTTGATAAATACCATAAACAGATGCAGTTCCATCAATCGTTAATCCAAATGAACCTTCTATATTCATATTTTCTAAAATATTAGTTGAAAGTGATGGATCAGAACTTAGACTTACACTTCCGTGATTTGTAATACGTGTGATCGTATTTAGTAGGCTACTACTGTTTAAATATCCAATACCATTAAGTTTGATATCTAATACTTGATTGACATAAATATCTATGATACCCCTATGATATAGGTTTGAAATGTTAGTATCTATAATTTCCAGATAACCAAAAATACCACCAACATAGAGTTCTTGTTGATATGCATCATGTGATAAATCGATTTCTCCTTTAGAAATCACATAAGATAAATCTCTAACATGACCAGAGCCAATAACTCCACCAATATAAGTTTTGCCTACATAACTATCTACATAAGTTAAGCCATTTTTATATGTATGATCTATGATTTCAGTCATGGTTAAATCATTTGTTTTTCCAATCACACCGCCAATAGAACTACCGTCTAATTGTGCTTGATAATTTTGAGTGTTTGTTTGAACAAATCCCTTTGTAGAAACGCGTTCAACCACACCACTACCCTTTCCTGCAACCATACCTAATGATAACTGACCAATGGTTTCTGTAGATGCTATGAGTTCAATACTACCTTCAATATGAACATCAATAACAGTACCTAAATTAAGTTCTCCAGCAACCACACCAACACTCAAATAATTTCTTTCATATGTTTGATTGATATCTATAGTTTTTAATGAAACATCAATAAAATTCAAATGCTCAATTGTTCCAAACAAAACACTAAAGACACCGTATAAAGCGGCGTTTCCTACATATGATGCATTTGAAATGTTTAAACCGATAATCGTGTGGTAATTACTAGTTCCCCCTTGAAGTGGATCTCTGTCATATAAGGTACTATCTTGTGTGACGATACTAGATGTTAGCACACCATTAAAGCCAAGTGATGCTTGTTGATAGGCGTCATATGCGACTTGGTTCATATCAATATCGGAGATGACTTCATAAGTATGGGATCTAAATAGGTTCCCACTTTCAAATAAACTGTTCATATAAACAAAATCAATAGCATCATCTATTAAAAGTTTACCCTCGAATACAGTAATGCCATGTAAAATTGGATAAACATGATTTAAATGATATTGTGATTTTAAATTTAAATCATCAGTCAATGTATCATAATTATTGTTAAAAAACCATGATTGATCAAAATATGTTTCTACTTGAAAATCTGTAGTAGTTAAACCTGTACTATGTGTTTTATAAGTCTCTTCATCAAGTAATATATCTTGATCATAATAAACATGATTGATCGTTCCTGTGTTCTCACTAACAACAGCTGAAGTTGTTAAGTTTTCTAAAACAGCCAAACTCATCACATGCGGTGTTGAGACAAACGCTTCTTCTAAAGTACCTTGATTCTTAGAAACTAAACCTGAAATATGAAATTTACCTTCTGCATTAAATCCAGCTTGATGTCCACGATAATCTATATAATAAACATGATGCACATGTCCTTCATTTAAACCTACAAGTGGTGCTATATAACTCATCGCACCCCATTCGATGGGTTGAATGATTAAAGGATTAATGAGTCCTAGATTTTTGATAACTCCAGTCGAGCCTACATGTGAAAACATCGCATAGTAGATTAACCCTAAATATTTTTCTTCATAAACTGAATAGTCATAAATAGGTTCTAAATAAAGATTGGTGATTTCAAATCCTTGTCCATCGAATGTACCTAAAAAGGGATATCTATGACCAACAGGTTCGAAAGTCTTTGAGCTATCGGCGATGACGAGATCATAATAATCGATATGATTACCTAAGACATAATTTAATCTTCTATAAATATCATAATCCACACCGTTTACAAGCTGTGAAAACATATATAAGTCATATGCTGTTTCAATCACATATGTTTTTGATTGATCAACAAGTAAAGGATCTGTTTCTATATACGAAAATGGAACATATTCACTTTCAAATACAATTAAAGATTCATTGATTTCAGAAAAGTCAAGATCTGTCCCATACCAAGGATCATTTTCTGTATAAGAAGTCGCTTTAACGTTATCTATATGAAAAAAAGTTCCTATTGATAGAAACAATGTAAACATCATGATGAAAATGAGTATTTTTTTCATAGGGATACGTTTCATAAAAAATCACCTAACTTAACAATAACGGATCAACTTGCCATACTTGTGAAAAACGATTTGCTTGAACAAATTCAAAACGGAAATCTAAATATAGATAAGCTGTTTCATAATATAAACTATTATCTTTAGCTGGATAAGTAAACCCACCTGAAATGATATTTAGCTCGTAAGTTTGTCCAGGCATATAAGTTTCATATGCATATGTATAAAAATCACTATGATATAAAGCTTCAGTAAAACTACCTTTTTTTAATAATGAAAATGGATGATATGAATCATCTATAGTTTCTTGATAAATAATTTCTGATATCACGGTTTGTTCTGCATTTTGATAATATCTTGTGAGTTCATATGATTGATTGAGCTGAAATCGCATTTTTGATGCAATAGGGACTTCAAAAAACAAATCTAATGATATATTCCCAATAAAATTGACTGCAGTTTCATCATATAAATTAACGATATAAGCATTTTTATTTGAATCATAATATGGACTCAAATGATCATAAACCACACCATTAAAAGCAAGCTCAGTTTGAACTTGATATAAATCAGTATCTAAGTTAACATTATAATCTTTAACATTAATATAATATGTATAACTTAATGAAGTTATGACTAGCATAACTATAATAAGCACTATAACATACAGGTATTTTTTTATCATGAGACATCACCATAAGCGTTGACAACTTTAAATTGAACTGCTAGAGTTGTTTGATAATTTTCGATATCTTTCGGCTCGCTTAAGGCATCATAATCACCCCAAACAACAACTTTAAACTGTTGTGTTTCACCTGGAAGCATAATCTCTTGGTTTAAGGTGTCAATTTGTGTTTGATTATGTGCATCTATTTGAGTTAAGATATTTTCTTTCGTATCAAGTGGATTAATCAGCGATGCTAGATAACTATGATAGTCAACAATCGCAGGATCGGTAATAATCATATAAATCAAAGGATGTGTTGTATCATAAATGTCAAGTGTTATCAAGCTTTTAGATACTGGTGAATTTCCAGATAAAATCATTTCAAATGACATGACTTCTGCAACATCGTTTAATGCATGATTTGTATCATTTAAAATATCATCTTCAAAATCAACAAAAGCTAAATTTGATAAATCCATGGTTTCAACAGCAAGGTCTTCATTGAGATAGATAATAACATCGATATCATTTGATGTGAATGTTGATACAGATTTTCTTTGGACATATGTAAACCAACCATAAACAATCGTCATCGTCATCGATAAAAGTAGTAAAAATACTACCATCACTAAAATATATTTTTTCATCATGAACTCTTCGTAGATCTTACATTCATGTATACATCATTGATGACAAATGATTGATTGATAAATGCATGACTATTGGTATGTGGTGTACCATCTAAATCCTGTCCAAAGATTGATGGGTCATAATAAACATCAAAATAAATAATAACAGTTGAAGAATAATTAATATCATAAATCATTGGTACTTCTGTAACCAAATCATAATACTGGCCATCTGTAATTTCAAAATGTCTAAAGGATTGGTATGTATATAATGCTTTATGATCTTCTGATTCTATATCGTTTTGATAATGACTGATTTTAGTCACTTCATATCCAAATGCTTTTTGAATTTTGTTTTCTTCAATATCATATCCGATAGACTCAATATTTCCTAAAGTGAGATTCACATACCCTTGATTTGTACCAATAGAGTTAATAGCGATTGCAAATGAAAATCTTTCTCCAGGTGCTACACTTCCATCGATCAATTCAGGTGTAATCGGATTGGTTACTTCTTGATAACATAAGTCATCTTGTTCTAAAACAGCACAGGTATTGTCATATAAATTCAAAGTATTAGAACCTGTGTGATACTTGTTTTGATATACATAAAACGTATATTCAGCTTCAACACCAGATATTTTTGATGTTAAGCTTGCTTTATTTTCGTAAGTGATTGTAAACCAAGCATATGTCACTACAGTCAGCATGAAAACAGATAGCATTAGATATCCAATAGATTTAAGCATATTGAGTTGAGCTGTTTTCATAAAGTCACCTACTTCTTACATTTTTAATTCTTTTAAAAATGCCTGACATTCGTTAAACTCATCTTTACCAAATAATTTAACAATTAATTTTTCTAAATCTGCAATTTCATTTTGTAAAAATGGTAGATTCAATCCTTCAAATTTTCTGAAGATTTTTCTTGCGACCATATAATCTAAACCTTCGTACTCTGTTCCACCACATGCAACATATACTGGGACAAACGTTCTAATTTGTTTCATGATACGATTACCAAATGTTACTTTAAAGTTTAAAGTAATGAAATCATCTAATTTTTCTAGCTTAGCTAAGGTCTCAACTCGTATTGGATGATCTTCTTGAGCTTGTTTATAGAGTTTATTTAGATAATCAGAACTCATGCGTACACCTTCAGTTTTTGGTGCATCAATAAAACTTGATTTTGTGTTGATTTCAATAGGTGTTGCTCTATCGTAGACTTTATCAGTAATGATGAATGTTGAGTCATCTTTATTCGCTGTACCAACAAACCAAACATTTTGTGGAAGTAATATCTTTCCATCAACTAAGTTCATTGGGTCACCTTCAATGGTGTCATTTGTAATATCAACTAACCATTTTTTAGGATCAGGCATTTCAAGAAGAGATAATAGTTCCGCGAAGTAATATTCAACACGAGCTAAATTCATTTCATCTAGAACAACGATATTGACATCTTCTCTATATGTTGTTTCATAGATTGCTTTTAAGAAGTCTGTTTCATTAAACTTTTTAGTAAACTCATTCAGATACCCTAACATTTCTGCACGGTCTCTCCATGATGGTTGAACTGCAATAATATGTGCATCGTTATTAAAGAATTTACCCATTGCATAAGGTAGGGATGTCTTACCAGTACCTGATATACCTTCTAAAATCATCGTTTTAGAAGCTGCCATACCTGCAAAAAATGCTGATATAATCTTACGATTATAATATAAACCTAATTGTGAAGCTGAAAAGTTAATAAATCTTGTTGTCATTTCTTCTAAAGATATGAAATCATCTTCTGTCATAAATAATTTTTCTTTTTGATAGTTATATTTCATATCAACTTTAGTAAGTCTTGCAAATCTAGAATTGATGTTTTCATCTTCTTCTTTTTCTTGATCTTCAAGTAAGTCTTTAACTCCTTGATCTTGAATTTCATTCTCAATTTCTTGAGGTGTTTTTCCTAAGTTTGCAACTTGTAACGCAAGAATTCTATTTTTTTCTTCAATGATTTCTTTTGTTCGTTTACTTAATACAGCAACTTCTTGGATCAATTCTGCTTTTTCTATTTCTGTTTTAACAAATCTTATATATTTACCAAGGAGTTGAAATAACTTCATCAGTAAAAACCCAATAAAGATTAGGTTCATTAAGATAACGATAAAACCAATCACCCAGTCTAGTGCAGAATAGCTTTCACTAGCTTCGATGAAGAGATTATAGTTTTCTTTAGTATTCTTGAAGAGTAAATCAGTAAATGCTTTTACAATGGTGCTAAAAAAATTACCGATATCTTCAAAGAATTTTCTGATGAAATTGATATAATAACGAGCAAATTCAACCATATATATCTCCGACTTTAAATTGATTCTTCTTTTTGTTTAAGTTCATTGATGAGAGCTTCTCTCATTTTTTGTTTTTCGATTTCTAGTAGTTCATGTGTTCTCTTTAAATCATCTTTATATTTAGATTCTAGTTTTTCTTTGTTTAGAGCCATAATGTTTCTAAATAAATTGAATCCTTCATAAAATAAAATAATAACAACAGGTAAAATAACTACAACTGCAAAACCACTTGGTGACTGAACATAATCTAATGTTGATCCTAAGTTAGCAACATGTCCATCATAAATAGCGATTGCTTGGTCAAGCTTAATCGGTTGATCAGGAGCTGTGTTTTGTGACTGTGATACTTGATTATAATCAGCTTGAGTCACAATGTAATCTTCTTCTAAATTAATCTCAACAATTCTATGTGTATTAAAAGCTCTAATACTCATATCGTAGTATGTAATAATATCTCCAACAACTAAGTTCTCTCTTTTAGATTCATCTAAAAGTTTGACAAATATCATGTCTCCTTTTTCAAATGAATCATCAAGTTCACCAAACATAGAGTTTGATTGAACAGATAAAAAACCGACACCAAAAATGTTTGCGATATTATTTTCTTTTTTAATCTTCATATTTGCGACTGCAAATAATATTAAACTGATGATGATCATGTAAAAACTTACATTCATCATGATTTTTAAAACTTTCTTTAGTTTATTCATATAAACACCTCCAAATAAGGAGGGATAGATGAGAGACCTCATCTATCCTCAATAGAAATTACTAGATAGCTACGCCTTTAAATGTAAATGAAATATTAATATATTCATCTAAGATAGCGTTAAATGCATTAGGATCCCAACCTTCAATCCAAATATAGATGGTTGCTGCTGCATAATATTCCATACCAGCAGTTGCTGATTGACCACTTGCTAAAGTTAATACTGTTGTACCATTTTCTGCATCTGCTTCTAATAAATCTGTAATAGTAGATACTGTATCAACAGCATCAATACCATCTGGATATTGTGATGTTTTAGCATAATAGTAACTGTGTGCTCCAACGTTTTGTGGTATATAACTATTTTCTGTTACTGGATCATTATCTGGATCAACTTCTAATCCTAAGTTACCGCCTGTGCCGAGTACAAGATTTGATCCAGCATATGGTTTTTCATATACAGTTGCTGTTGAACCGTCATCAAAGCTAATTCTGATAGCATTTGATGGATCAACTGAAATCGTATCTCCACGTAAAACTGTCACACCATTCACATTTGTAAATGAATCAACATCAGATACCCAAGTGGGAAGTGGACTAGTTCCTGAAAGCGATACTGCTGACCAATTAATTGTATAAACATCACCTGATCTAAAATGTACTGGAAGTTTTACAAATCCTGTTTGAACTTGACTTCCAACGGCATCTTGAGAGAATGTTTTAAATGTTCTACCGTCATTTGATGTTAAATGATCAAATCTAAATCCTGTTTCAACGTGAGACTGGATATATTCTTCAATATCAGCAGCTGTTAATGTAGTTACCCAGTTTAGATGAGCTGGTGAGTTAACTTCGAACTTAGTTTCTTCAGCATCTAATAAAGCTGGATTAATGATACCAATCGCAACTTCAATCCCTTCTTCAGCTGCAACTTGTGTTTCAAATGAACTAATTCTAGCTGTATTGGTAATTGTAAACCATGCAAAAGTTGTTGTTCCGAGTGCAATCACTGTTAAGACAACAGTAAGTGTTGATAATAATAATCTTCTAGAAATTTTTTTCATTTCTATTCTCCTTTTATTTTTTTTATCTTTTTTTATGTAAACATAGTATTTATGTTTAAACCATAGCTTGTTTTAAATTCTTAAACTGAAGTTGGATTTTTAAATAATCTCTTAAGACTGCATTAAATGCATCTGCATCCCAACCTTCAATCCATATATTGACAATCACTTTTGATTGATAAATCTCTTTTCCATCTTGATCAAAGAATCCAGTGGGTTGTAGTTCTGTGATTAGACTTTGATTATCTAATGCTTGATAAGGATTATCTTCTGCAATTTGTGTAAGTTCATAAGATGTTTTAGGTAATTCTGTTGGAAGTATAATATCTTCGATTTGTGTACTGATGAAGTAACTATAAGCACCATAAGGTGATCCATATCCTCTTTCCGGATTTTTTGATGGATCGTAGATGAATGTCCTTAGTGTTTGTTCATCTCTTCTATCATAAGGTGCATCTAGAACTTCCTTAAACCCAAGACGAATGCTGTCTTTAGCATAATAGGTTCTTGTTTCTCCAGCATGGACGATGTCATCTTCATCATAGATGAAATCTGCATTAGATTTCCATTCAATCCCTTTAGAAATCACATAGGTTCCTTCCATTGTGATATCATAACTCATCATATCTGAGACATCGTTTACTAGATAGACATAATGTTCGTTTGTGGTTGTTCTAAACCAAAGTTCAAATGATAAGTAATCTCGATTGACTCTAGCAGGTCCTGTAGGATTTAACCCACCTTTGTAAAAATCAATGCCATTGATTGTTGTTACATCTGTAAGTGATTGATTTTCAAATATTGCTAACATTGCTTGTTCATCTAAGATTGAACTAAACTCATATCCATTTGTTGATATTTGTAGTTCATCACCAGTTGAAGCACTTAAATACATACCTTCTATATTATTTACAGTCGCAATCGTAATCCATGCATATGTTACTGTCCCAAAGATGATCATTCCAAGGATAAATGCTAATAAGGATATATATAACTTTTTCATTATCTATTTTCGATTGAAAAGATCATTTCCATCTTGATGTTGCCACCTAAGATGTCGTCTGTTGTATCTGGGTCATATCCTTCAATCCAAACAAGTACACTAAATTTCTTTACATCATTGGGTTTGAAATTTGTAAAGATTTCTCTTGTGATAATTTCATCTGAAACAAAGAATGTAGATGCTGGAATAGATGCAGGATAGATTGGATACTCACCATGTTGATCTTTTTCATCTTCTTTTTGATAAAGTGTTTCAACACCATCATTAATCACTAAAACCCTTACTGCATGATCCATGTTCCTTGAGACTTCCGTTATTTTAATATGATATGCAACATTGACTGTTTCATTTCCGTTGTTTTGTATATAGAATGTATAAGCTACATAATCAAAATCAGGATCATCATAGTTGCCATCAGTATTCATCACATCATTAATCTTTAACCATCTATAGGTTAAATCTCTTGCTTCATCAATCGGATTGGTCATCAGTCTTGGTTGTGGATATTCAAAATCTTCTGTTGTTGATAAGACAATACCTCTTGTGTATGCATCACGATCGATACTCATCATAAAGTTACCTGAATCTTGACCGTAAAATGTTACAACGCCAAATGCTAAGGAGAAAATTCCAGATAGGATGATTCCTATTTTAAATATTCTATTTGTTTTTAATGCTTTTTCAGCTTTAATAATCTTTTTATAGCTCATGACATCACCTCATTTCACGGATACATTCTATCACTACACCTCTTAACTACTATTTAAGAAATCATTACTTTTTTCTTAATAATGCATTCGTAAAAATATTTCACAATAATTTCACTTTTTTTTAAGGAGAATGTAAGAATTAAGCTATAAAGCCAAAAAAAAGAAGGCTCAATTTTGTGCACCTTCTTTTCATAACTTTGATTCAAATATTTTTTTTTATTAATAAATCTATAATAAGTGCTTCCAAGCTTCGGTTCCAATATAGCCTCTTAACGCTTCTGCAGATAGTGGTTTTGTGAAATAATATCCTTGCATGATGCTGATATCATAATTTTTAGATTCATCCATCATTTCTTTGGTTTCTATCATTTCACTAATGACTTCATATTCATTCTTATGTGCAAAATCGACAAGTAAGGTTGCGAACTTAGCTTTCATATATGCTTCTGATTCTTTTAAGAATTCATTATCAAGTTTTATAATATCAATATCCATCTTTTCAGCTTTGGATAAAGTTGCATAATCTAATCCAAATCCATCAATTGCAATATTAAATCCTAGTTCTTTTAGTTGTTTAATATTGTTAAAAATTGTTTCTTGTCTTTCGAAAATCGCAAACTCAATAATTTCTAAGATGATATGTTCAGCGTTCATTCTATATTTTTTAAGAATTTTTTGGAAATCATCAGGTAAAGATTGATTCATTAATTGTTTAGGACTTAAGTTCATTGAAAACTTAATATCTTTTTTAGGAAACACTTGTTTTAACTCTTGATATGTTTTCACCAGTGATTCTAATCCCCATAGACCAATCCAATGAATATCCCCTGATTGTTCCATAATACCTAAAAACTTAAACGGAGATAACAATCCATGTTCTGGGTGATTCCAACGAATTAATGCTTCTACACCATAGATATCATTATTTTTAACATCAATCATTGGATGATAAAATAACTGGAACTCTTTATGCTGAATCGCATGTTTGATTTGATAGTAATACTCTACATGTTCTCCACCTTGATCACTCATCTCTTCACTGTAGACTCTAATATTGTCTCCGCCATTCTTTTTGATGATGTATGTCGCAATCTGAAGAGAGTTTAGTAAATCTTTAAGTGTAGCTCCATGTACTGGATAAAAAGCGATTGCAATTGAAGCAGTTGCGTTAATTTGGGTATCTCCAAACAACTTGATTTGTTTACCAATTGCTGCTTTAACTTTATTTGCTAAATCGACTACTTCTGTTCTATCAAAATCCATCGATAAGAAAATTAAAAACTCATCATTTTGCATCCGTGAGATTTTCACACCTTTTGGAAGTACATACTCAACATTTTTAATGATTCTTTCGATGATTTTTTCACTTTCTTTTTTTCCAAATGCATTTACGAAATCCGTGAACTTATCTAAATCCATATAGATAAGACTAAATTGAAGTTGATCATTTGATCGTGCAATATATGTTGAGATTACTGAATGAATCTCAGATCTTGTTAAAACCCCTTCAATCGTTAATGCTTTTTCTTCTGCAATCCTTTTGTGCTCTCTAAAAAACGATTTTGCTAAAAAGAAGATCATACCAATTAATACAAGGATAACAATAAGAAATAATACAATTGTTGTTCCTGTATTTGCTTCATATATTCTTAAAAAGTTCATCGTTTTGCCTCCTTAGACCGCATGGCTTTCGGTATTTGAAGTGTTTTGGTCTTATCAATATTATACGCTTTTATCAGTTCAATAGCCTTTTCTTTAGGTACTGGTGGTGAAATGATGTATCCTTGAATCACATTACAACCTGCTTTATATACGAGTTGATTTTGCTTTTCAGTTTCAATACCTTCTGCAATAACATCTAAATTAATGTTTTTTGCTAAGTTTGAAATCATACTTACAATCGCTCTACTATGAACATCCGTTTCGACATCATCAATAAATGCTTTATCAATTTTAATTGTATTGACTGGTAAGTCTCTTAAATATTGTAAAGATGAATAACCAGTACCAAAATCATCTAGATGGATATTAAATCCATGACGTTTAAGAATGTTTAGCTTATTAATAACCAACTCAAACGAGTCAATCAAAAATGTTTCGGTAATTTCTAAACTGATACTACCTTTTTTAAGATCATACTGATCAAAGACTGTCATTACTTCATTGACAAATCCAGCTTGTAACATTTGAACTGGAGATATATTAAGAGAAATATGCACATTATAGGGTTCAAGTTCTTTAGCAATCATAAATGTTTCATGAAGTGCAATTCTACCAATATCTACAATCATATTGTTTTTTTCAGCCATCTTAATGAATTTAAGTGGTGATTCACTCGCATATTTTGGATTTGTCCAGCGAATTAGTGCTTCAAATCCTACTATTCTTTCTAAATCATTACTATATTGGGCTTGAAGTGCCATTTGGAACTCTTGATTCGTAATCGCATTTGCCAAATCTATTTCCATTCTTTGTTCTCTTGAAGCTACTAAAGATAATGCAACATCATATGTAAACGATGGGTTTACAGTACTTTCTTTCGCGTGATTTAAAGCTAGCTTAGCATTTTCTAGTGAAATGTCAGGGGTAAGAATTTCATAGCGTTGAGGTTCTATGTTAAATATACCAATTTTAACATCAACATTTAAGAAGTTTCGATCCATGGTAATTGGTTTATCAAGTTTTTGTAGGAACAATTCAACCCAAGATTTAATCCAATTAAAACTATCAATACCTCTAAATAATACAGCAAATTGATCTTGTTTAATATTATATAGTTTTGCAGGATATCCTTCCAATGATTCATTGGCAAGTTCTGCCATAAGTTTTAAGAAACGATCGCCACTTTCTTCACCTAAAACAAGATTGATTTTAGAGAATGACACAATATCAAACATTGCTAATACGTTAAATTGTGATAGTTTTTCTTCATCTTTAAATATTTCTGTTAAATCCGCTAATACAACATTTTGATTCGGTAGATTTGTCACTGGATTATATAATGCTAGTTTTTGATATTGATCAAATCGACCTTCGATATGACTAATATCATCACCAACAAGAATAAAGCCACCAGATGAACGTGTTGTTACAAAGTGAAGATATTTAACTTCATCTGCAATTTCTAAGACCACTGTAAATGATTTTTGTCTTTGTAGCATTTCTTCTACATGTGTCTCTTCTGGAACATCTTTAATGTTAAAATCCATAAGATACTTAAATCTATCGGTCTTACCTAGTAAGTTTTTAAGTGCTTTGTTAAATGATTTAATTCTGCCATTTTTCCTTACTTTAATGATAAATGGTTTCGTATAATATAGAGATAATCTTGCATTTTCAATGTCATGTATTTTTTGTTCTAGAATTTTATATAAAACAATCAGCGTTACTGAAAATAAAATGAAGATAACCGCAAATAATGCCCATAACGTCTGCGATAGATAACTTAAAGAATCAATAACAAGCGTTTCTTCATAAATTTGAACTAAATAGAAAACTCTAGTTGATAGATCAAATTCTATAGGAACAAAAGCTAATAGAGATTGTGTGTTTAAGAAATTTAAACTAAATATATCTGCTTCATGATTTACGACAACTTCTTTGATATTATCTATGTAATCTTCTGAATATCCAGAATCTCTTAAATAATTATAAAATAAGTCTTCAGTCCCTCCAATATCAGAGGTTAAATATATCGTGTTTTCATCACCCATTAATACGAAATCATTTTCGATTGATTCTGTTGTCATAAAATAGTTGATGTATGGTTCAAGTTCAAAAAATGCAACATATTGATCAACTTTAAAGACACCATACATCGTAGGTAGTGATGACGTACCAAAAGCACGATCAAAACTGTAAAAAGTAACATGTTGATCAAAGTCTTGCGCTTGATAACTATCAACAAAATTATATGTGGTCTCATTAACAGTGATACTTCTTTGATCGACATCAATTTCACCAAAATAGATATATGGTTGATCTAATACTTCTAAAGGAATGACCTCATTTTTTAAACTTTCAATGGGATCAGCACTTAAAGCCTCGTAATACTCTATTTTTTCTTGAAACTTATCATAATCATAAATTAACTGCATCTCGATTGTTTTTGTAACAGTTTCTCCTGATTTAACTAAGTAAGATTCTGCTTGATTCATCATAAAATTTTCAGATATTTGAGTATACGCAAAAACAACTACCACCATGAGTAGTATATATGATAAGATAAATGCTATGCCTAATTTAATCGTATAACGCTTCATGTTTATACCTCAAATGTCATATATGTCTATTATATCTCATAAAATGTTTTTAAAAAACATCTATTTGTGTGATGTTTATCATTAGTTTACCATTAAAAGCATCATTTTAGAAAAATATTTTATCTGGGATATTAAAAATATCATCAAAAATATGGGTGGTTAAATGTTATAATGTAAATGAAAGCTGGTGAATCTATGAAACTTAATCTAAAGAAGTCTAAACCCAATGAAAAAATCGATCATTATCTGATGTCATTTGAAATCATCAATCTTACGTATGTCATGTTATCAAAAAAACTAGCTCTTTTTTTAGGGATTAGCCAAGAAGTTACTTTGGATACATTCAAGAGTATGTTTAATGATCAAGATCAGCATCGATTTATGGATGTCGTCCATCATACTTCTAAGAATGATGATCATATTTATCAATTAAAATCAAATCACACAATTAAACTTATCTTTAATCATCATCACCAATATGGTTATTTTATACCAGTCAATGAAATCAAACCACTAAAAAAGCAAATCGCAACTTTACAAGATGAGCTCAAATCAAAAGAAGTTTTTTTGTTTGAAATGAGTCATGAACTAAAGACACCACTTCAAACGATGATTTCAACTATAGAGTTATTAAAAGAAAGTGATCTTGATAAATCTCAACATGATTTGATTAATAACTTATCTTTGGCATTAGAACAGTCAATCAACTCTACAAATAATATTCTTAATCTAGCTAAACTAGAACATAACGATTATAAACCTCAACAAGAAGTCATTTATATCAAAGCACTTATTGATGAGATACAGCAAATCTTTAAAGCGACTTTAACTCAAAAAAATCTTTATTTTAGAGTCTCACACTATAAGGAAGCAACCATCATTTCTGATAGGAGTTTACTAAAACAAGTATTAACCAATATCATCTCAAATGCTATCAAATTTACACATGATGGTGGTCTATATATTGAAACTAATATCACCCCAGAAAACACGCTTCTTATTTCAGTTGAAGATACCGGTATCGGTATGACTGATGATGAAGTAAATCGCATGTTTAAGCCTTTTTCACAGGCCAACACAAACATACAAAAACATTTTGGTGGAACAGGATTAGGGCTTTCCATATCTAAAAGAATTATGGATATCATGCACGGGGATATAAACATAGAAAGTACTTATGGATCAGGAACAAAATTTACAATAAGTTGTCCAATTCAACTTTCAAAAGAAGTGATTATTAATGTAGCTCAAGAAGCATACAAACCTCGAAGTGGACTAAAAGTTTTAGTTGCAGAAGATAATGTGTTAAGTCAAAAAGTTACTAAACAATTATTAGAAAGCATTGAACTTAAAGTTTTAGTTGCTAACAATGGGATTGAGGTTTTAAATCAGTTTAAAGACTATCCATTTGATGTTATCTTAATGGATGTATCGATGCCAAAAATGGATGGATTTGAAGCAACAAAACTCTTAAGAGAAAAAGACAATGATATACCAATTATTGCGATGACCGCAAACACCTATGATGATCATAAAAATGAATGTTATAGCGTAGGCATGACAGATATTTTATATAAACCATTTAAAGCGAAAGACTTATATCAAATCATAAGCAAGCACACAAAATAAAGAGCCTGTAAAGAAATAAAACAGACCTAAACAAAAACCGAGTCTCCTAAAAGACCCGGTTTTTTGGTATAATTGAAGTATGTCAAGTACTCAATTAAATCAAGTATATTTTAACGCAAAACAGT
>Ga0207832_100146_pt1 | contig 49051 bp, 53 predicted proteins | sample TtanPargueraPR_3_FD_187743 | JGI IMG/M metagenome (GOLD analysis project Ga0207832, IMG submission 187743) | Aerobic enrichment media microbial communities from Bioluminiscent Bay, La Parguera, Puerto Rico - Tt and P1 (4) (SPAdes) | ecosystem: Environmental > Aquatic > Marine > Unclassified ...
CAAGATGGGTAGCAAGGCGAACGCCTGAACACATCACAGGAGAGATTGAATGACACAGATCGACCAGGCCGTAGACATCCGTGAAGGCGAAGAGCTGGATATCAGCGCCGTCGACCAGTTCATGAAGCAGGCCATTCCGGGCCTGGAAGGCCAGCCGAGCATCAAGCAGTACCCCGGTGGTGCGTCCAACCTGACCTATCAGGTGGATTATGGCGACCATTCCTACGTGCTGCGCCGGCCGCCGTTCGGCAAGATCGCCAAGTCCGCCCACGACATGCTGCGGGAAGCGCGGGTGATGGAGGCATTGAAGCCAGCCTATCCCTATGTGCCCAACATTGTTGCGATTTGCGACGATCACAGCGTACTGGGTTGCGACTTCTACGTGATGGAGAGGCTCAAGGGCATCATTCTGCGCCAGGACTTCCCCAGGGATTTCGAGCTGAGCGCTGAAGACACTCGCAAGCTGTGCCTGAACGTGATCGACAAGCTGGTGGATCTGCATACAGTGGACGCCAAGGCCGCTGGTCTGGATAAGCTGGGCAAGGGCTCGGGTTACGTTCAGCGGCAGATTGGTGGCTGGAGCGACCGCTTCCGCAAGGCCCGTACCGACGATGTCGGTGACTTCGAAGAAGTCATGGCCTGGCTGAACGATAAGATGCCGGATGACATCGCTCAGGTGGTTATTCACAACGACTACCGTTTCGACAATGTGGTGCTGAACCCGGACAACCCGTTTGAAGTGATTGGCGTGCTGGACTGGGAAATGGCCACCATTGGTGATCCGCTGATGGACCTGGGCAACAGTCTGGCCTATTGGATCGAAGCCGACGATGAAGGCCCGTTCCAGATGCTGCGGCGCCAGCCCACGCACCGGCCGGGCATGCTGACTCGTAAAGAAGTGGTGGACTACTACATGGAGAAATCCGGCTTCCGGGCGGAAAAGTTCGACTTTTATGAAATTTACGGGCTGTTCCGCCTGGCGGTGATCATCCAGCAAATCTACTACCGCTTTTATCACGGCCAGACCAAAGACAAACGCTTCGCCGCCTTTGGCCACGCCGCCAACTATCTGGAGAAACGGTGCCAGCGCCTGATTAGCGAGAGCACCCTGTAATGGCCACGATTTATCTGGTGCGCCACGGTCAGGCCAGTTTCGGCAAGGAAAACTACGACCAGCTCTCGCCGCGAGGCTGGGAGCAGGGCAGGATTCTGGGCCGCTGGCTGGCGGGCAAGGTGGAGCCGGGTGCTGTTTTTGGCGGTAACCTGCAGCGCCATCGGGAAACTGTGGAGGCGATCACTACCGGTTACGGTGTCAGCCTGCCGGATATGCAGGTGCTGGAAGGCCTGAACGAGTTTGATCATCTGGAAGTGGTGGAGCGCCTGCGTCCGGAATGGGCGGATAAACAGGTGATGGCGCGGGACCTCGCCAGCTTTCCCAAACCTGCTAGAGCCTTCCAGCAGGCTTTCGAGAAGGCAGTGACCCGCTGGGTGAGTGGCGAGTTCGACCAGGAATACAGCGAAACCTGGAACGGATTCCGGCAGCGGGTTGGCCATGCACTGGATCAGCTGATTGAACTGGCCGATGGTGCCGATGTGATTGTGTCCACCTCTGGCGGCCCCATTGCGGTCATTGCCCAGCGCCTGCTTGAACTGTCAGACCGCAAGGCGCTGGAGATGAACAATGTGATTGCCAACACCAGCGTGTCCCGCATTCTGTATTCCGGCCCCCGGCGCAGCCTGGCCGTATTCAACAACTATAGCCACCTGGAAGCGGAAGACCCCGCCCTGGTGACATTCCGATAAGCTGAGGGAATTCCATGAGCAACAAAAACCTGTTCGACCTGACTGGCAAAGTCGCCCTGGTAACCGGCGCCAGCCGCGGTATCGGCGAGAGTATCGCCCGTACGCTGGCTCATTACGGTGCTCACGTGATTGTCAGTAGCCGCAAGATTGACGGTTGTGAGGCCGTGGCCAGCAGCATCCGTGAAGACGGCGGCAGCGCCGAAGCCTTCGCCTGCCACATTGGCGAGATGGACCAGATTGAAGCGGTGTGGGAGCACATCGCCAAAGCGCACGGCAAACTGGATATCCTGGTGAACAACGCAGCCGCCAACCCATACTTCGGTCCGGTGGAAGACACCGACCTGGGTGCTTTCCACAAAACCGTAGATGTGAACATCCGTGGTTACTTCTTCATGTGCGCCCGTGGCGCTCAGCTGATGAAAAAGAACGGTGGTGGTTCCATTGTGAACGTGGCCTCGGTTAACGGCGTAAACCCCGGCCACTTCCAGGGCATCTATTCGGTGACCAAGGCAGCAGTGATTTCCATGACCAAATCTTTCGCCATGGAACTGGGCCAGCAGAATGTGCGGGTAAATGCCTTGTTGCCGGGCCTGACCGATACCAAATTTGCCAGCGCCCTGACCACCAATGAGGCCATCAAGAAGCAGGCCATGGCCCACATCCCGATGAAGCGTGTGGCGGATCCCGATGAAATGGCGGGTACTGTGCTGTACCTGGTGTCTGACGCTTCCAGCTATACCACAGGAGCCTGCATTAATGCGGATGGTGGTTACCTGACGGTCTGACACAGATCGAGACGCAAAAAGGGCCGGATGATACGGATTCATCCGGCCCTTTTTTGGTATCGCGATCCGTGTTTAGCTGCAGGTCAGCGCTGCAAAATCTCCTTTCAGCTCACTGGCCCTGGCCAGCAGCTGATCTTGATGCCGGCTATCTCCAGCCTGCAGAAGATCGTGCATCAAGCCGGCCATCGCCACCCGGCTTTCGGCCAGCATGGCCTGGTATTCCGCTCCTCTGGCGCGCTCTGAGTGAACCAGCAACTCGTTCACCTGTTCAGCAAAGCCGGACTGGCGTCGTCTCTCCAGCGTGTCGAGCAATGCCAATTGCCAGTTTCTCCGCCCTGTTAACCAGATTTCCGTTTGCCGGCCACGGTTCGCTGACCAGTTTTCGACGATGGCCCGCTGTTGCTGATTCAGGTCGCCAAGCCATCGTTCAATACGCTCAATAGTCCGTTCAGAGCGCGCCTGTGCCGTTTGAGCGGGTGTTCCCTCCAGCATTTCCTGCTCCAGCTCCTGCTGCTTCTCCGCCATGTTGTCGGCTAGTTGCGCTACCTGCTCATCCGATAGAGAAGACAGCAGATTAACGGCTACCGGAGTGGCCCGTTCCAACAATCCGGGTAAGAAGTCCATGAGTTGTTCCTGGTGGAACAGAACCGTGGCCTCGCTCGGCGTCCCTTCCGCCAGATCTGATTTGAGGACTGCCAACCATTGCTGGTAACGGGGCAACTCTGCTGAGCAATGCCATTGTCTGAGCGCTTCCAGATCCTGACTCAACTGAGCTTCTTGTTCACCGGTCAGGCTGATGTAATCCTCTACCCACCAGACGACGCCCCAGTCGGCGTAGCGGTAGGCCAGGCGAGTCTGACTGCAGCCCGCTAAAAACATCAGCAACACCAGCCCGACGATCCAGCGGGCGCGGCATGTTCCGGGCGTTGGGTCATCCATTACCTGTGCTCCTTGGTAAAAAGCCGTATGGAAAAATGTTGCATGCTCACTAAGATGTTGCGATCCAGCATCGGTGGCCGCGTCTTTTCTCCTACGCTGCGGTCGCCTGAATGGATTCGGCAGTGTTCCATACGTTAAAACCGGGAAGGAAAACATGTCCAGTTACAAGCAAACGCGTGTGCGCCAGTTTGTTTTTGCCTTTTACATGTCCGGCATCATGTCGCTATTGATGTCCGGGATTATCACCCTGATCAACACCGGCCTGACCGAGGGTTATTTCCATCGCTGGGGCGCAGCATTTGTGGTGGCCTGGACAGTGGCCTTCCCGCTGGTCAGCTTTATCGCACCAATGGCAGGCAAAATGGCGGACTGGACCATGGCCCGATTGTTTTCCCAAGAACGCCGGCCAGACTGATAAGGCCAGTGTATTGCTGCTATTCACCTTACAATTGTTCGCCTAAATGTGAAAGTTTGTAAATCCGTTTCTCTCGCCTCACCGTAATTTGCTTTCGACACTGGTCAGGGACTGAATCAGTGCAGGTTCGAACCACTTTAACCTGGTAATCAACCCTCCAGACGAGGCACGAAAAATGAAAGCAAAATACGCTTTACCGATGGTTTTAGCGGGCAGTGTCATGCTATCCGGTTGTTGGCTTGATGACGATGATAACGACGATAACGGCAGCACCGATGCTGCAACCCAAAGCATTCTGGAAATCGCTGTTGAGAATGAAAACACGACCATTCTGGAAGCTGCCGTTCTTGAAGCCGATCCATCCATCGCGGAACTGCTCGGCGGAGATGATCAGTTAACGGTGTTCGCACCGACCGACGCCGCCTTTGAAGCCCTGCTGGGCGACCTGGGACTTACGGCGGAACAGTTGTTAGCCAACACGGAGTTATTAAACACGGTTCTTACCTACCATGTCCTTGCAACGTCTGTGGGTGAAGTGAAGGCTGCCGCTGCGATCAGCGTTGCGCAAAGCCCGGTTCCACAAAACCTCGTTCCAACCGTGAATGGTGAAAACGTCGCGCTTTCAATCTCCCAGGAAAGCGGTGAAGACGTACTGTACGTCAACACCTCTCGAGTAACAGGCCCGGATGTAGAGGCGACGAATGGTGTTATTCACCTTATTGACAAAGTGCTGCTTCCGCCGCCGAGCGATCTCAGTGATACAGACTCAACGATTGCAGAAATCGTAACCGCGCTGGCAGGGGCTGAAAACGCGGAGTTTACAACGCTACTTGCGGCACTCCAGACCCCTGGTGCGGCAGCGTTGCTCACTGCAGCTGCGGACGTTGATGCAACCTTGACGGTGTTCGCGCCAACAGATGCCGCTTTTGAGGCGTTACTGACGGATCTCGGTATTACAGCCGGCGACTTGCTCAATGATCCGAATCTGCCAGCCATTCTGAGCCAGCATATTCTCGGAACTACGGTCGGCTCTCTTACGGCATACGCTTCTAACGGCGGAACTGTAACAACATTGGCCAGCAACAACTTGAACGTTGATATACAGGACAACGCTCTGGTTATCGAGGGCAGTACCGTCGTCGAAGCTGATGTTGAGGCGTCTAACGGCGTGATTCATGTGATCGACGAGGTAATTTTTACAGTCGACTGACAGACGAAACACGCTTTCTTTGAACAAAGTATGAATGCCAGGCCGGCTGCTGCAGCCGGCCTTTTTATAATGACTTACTGAATCGAAGAAGCCGGATTTTCGTCGGCAGACTGGGATAAGGTCATGCCCACGGGAGGCCGGAAATGCAGAGAGTAGAGAACCCGATCCAGAACCGCCTGACCGTTCCAGGCCGGGTCGTTGTTCACCATACCGACAATGGCCCAGGTGGTGTTGTTATCGTCCCGGGTGAACCCCGCGATTGAGCGAACATTCTCCAGATAACCGGTTTTGATTCGGCCTTCGCCATCCATACCGGTGTTGCGAAGCCGGCGCGCCATGGTTCCGTCCATGGCGATAATGGGCATTGAGGCCATCAGGTCAGAGGCGTAGGGGCTGTCCCAGGCCTGTTGCAGTATCTGGGCGCCTTGCCGGGCCGTGATGCGACCATGGCGGGTGAGCCCGGCGCCATTGTCAATCACCATGCCTGCGGTGTTGATGCCCATATTCTCCAGCCATTCGTACACTGTGCGGATACCGGCTACCCGGTCGTCTTTGTCATCTTCCTTGCGGAACTCGGCGCCAATGGTCAGCAGCATCTGGCGGGCCATGACGTTGCTGCTCCATTTGTTGATGTCTCGCACCATGGAAACCAGATCAGGTGAGGTGGTGCGCATGATCAGCCGTGCGTCTTCCGGTGTGCCCTCAAAGCGGTCGCCACCACTGACAATAATGCCCATTTCCGATAGCACAGAACGAATCACGGAAGCAGAGTACCGTTCGTGCGGTAGCAGAGACAGATAGGTGGTGCTGCGGCAGCCTTGCGGTAACTGTCCGGTTACCCGAACCGTTACTTGATGGTTTTCATGAAATACCGGCTCCCAGTCAAACCGGCTGCGGGCAGGGCAGGGACCTTCCGGTAATGCGGTTACCCGGTTATCAATGGAGACTTCGCCCAGATCCGGGGTTGTCCAGGCCTGTGTTCCACGCTCATCGGCGCGCACCTGAAAATGCAGCAGATTCAGGTTGGTCAGATAGCCGGAGGGTTCCACCAGAAAGGGCGCGTGGGGGTTATCGCCGTTATCCTCGAACGTCGGGAAACCGCCGTCGACGCGGAAATAGCTACCGTCAAGCACCAGGTCGCCTTCAATACGGTTAATGCCCATGCTCTTGAGTTCACGCAGGGTGCTCCAGAGCCGTTCCAGAGTCAGTTTGGGATCGCCGCCGAAGCGTACGTAGAGGTTTCCTTCAAGGCTGTCGCCCACCATCATGCCGTCTGTGAGGAAATCGGTCTTCCAGTGGTGGGTAGGGCCCAGGAGTTCCAGGGCAGCATAGGTGGTTACCAGCTTCATGATGGAGCCCGGGCTCATCAGTGTGTCAGCGTTTACATACTGCTCAATGCCGGGGCCGTTGAGGGGAATAACGGCAACACTCAGAGCTTCATCGCTGTTCAGGGATTTGCTGGCGTAACTTCGGATCTGGCTGGCCCAGTGACGGGAGCTGGCAAAGGCCTCTTCCGCAGAGGTCTGTTCTTGAGCGAAAGCCTGGCTGAGCGGGGCGCTGGCCAACGCGATGGCCAGCGCCACTGCTCCTGACGCAAATCTGCCTGTGGCAAGACCTTTGCCTGCCTGCAACCCCTGAGTATTCATGACCGGAACCCGTTGTTGTGTTCTCTTTGTACAATAGCCCATTCTGTGCGTATGTACTATGCAGAAAAGCTATACATGACGTTAAAAAATGGCAGTAGAGTCTTTGTTTATATTGAGTTTTTGTGACATCGAGTAAGTGGCCTGAAGAATCAGTGAGTTAGTATGACGCCGGCACAGGGGCCTGCGGGCCAATGGGCACAGATTCTCCTGTGGGACAATGCAGAAAATGACGAAAACAAGGGAACGATCATGTTAAAAACGCTGAAGCATCAGGTGAATGTGCTGGAATCGGTGGCCACTTCCTCTTTTGCAGCCTGGCGCGGGTGCCTGGTTATCAAGGCTGTTCCGCAACCTGAGAAGCCGCTGGTTCTCTATGACATTGAAGCCTGTCCATACTGCCGCCGTGTTCGTGAGGTGCTGACGGCATTGCATCTGGACGTTGAGATTCGACCCTGCCCGAAGGGTGGTCGGGTATTCCGCCCGGAAGCCGAGACCCTGGGGGGCAAGCAGCAGTTTCCCCTGCTGCATGACCAGAACACCGGCGAAGTGCTGTATGAATCCGAGGCGATTATCGAGTATCTGTTCCGCCAGTATGCGCATCGTTCCGTGCCTCGCTACTACCAGGGCCGTCCCTGGCAACCGGCACTCGGCGCTGCAGGCTCCGGGGCCAGTGAACTTCGCGGGATGCGTGCGCGGCCAGCCCGGCGCCCTGAGCAGGGGCTTCACTTGTGGAGTTTCGAAGGCAGCCCGTTCTCGCGCCTGATTCGGGAACGACTCTGCGAAAACGAGATTCCGTACACCTTGCATAATCTGGGCAAGGAACACTGGACCGAAGTCGGACCTGCCCGACAGCGCATCAAACCCGGTCCGTATCGGCCCATTCCTGGCGGCAAGCGGGACGCGTTTTTCCAGCAACATGGCCGGGTGCAGGTGCCCTATCTGGAAGATCCCAATAGCGGGGAGGGGTTGTTTGAATCGGCTCGCATTCTTGCTTATCTGGAAAAAAACTACGGGTAACGAGTTTGCGGAACCGGGGCTGCTAATCCGGCTGCCAGCCGGTATCATCTGCGCGAACAGTGAGCCTTCGCGGAGCCAGGAGTGTTATGTATACCTGCCAGTGCCTTTGTGGTGATATCCAGTTTGAATACGATGGCCCGATTGGGCCTATAGCGCTGTGCCATTGCAGCCAGTGCCGTCGCAATCATGGCAGTGCCTTTTCAGCCAGTGCGCCGGTTCAGGCTGTCCGGTTCCGATTTACGGCCGGTGAGGACCGGATCACCGAATTTGAATCCCGACCCGGCAAATACCGGGCCTTCTGTAGCCGTTGTGGAAGCCCTCTTTACAGCCGGGTCGACGCTATTCCGGGCATCCTCCGGCTGCGAATTGGCGTGATCAATGAGCCGCTGGGAAAACAGGCGGCCCAGCACGTTTATGTGGGGTCGAAATCCGACTGGTTCGAGATCACCGACAACCTTCCGCAGTTCGAAAAAACCGAAAGAACCAACGACCCGCACTGAGCCTCAATCCGCCGGCACCATCCGGTATACCTTGCCGTTATCGGAGTCGGTCAGCAGCCAGAGTGCGCCGTCTGGCCCCATACGCACATCGCGGATACGTTCACCCACGTCGGTGAGCAGATCTTCCTCCTCGATGACTTTTTCTCCGTCGAGGGACAAGCGCACCAGTTTCTGAAGCTTCAGGGCGCCGACAAAAAGATCGCCCTGCCACTGCGGGAACAGATCTCCGGTGTAGAACGCCATGCCAGAGGGCGCAATGGATGGGTCCCAGTAATGCAGTGGTTCTGTGATGCCTTCCATCGTGGTACGACTGGAGATCGGCAGGCCCGAGTAGTCAATACCGTAGGTGACCTTGGGCCAGCCATAGTTATTACCCGCGCGAAGGATGTTGACCTCATCGCCGCCCCGGGGGCCATGTTCATGGCTCCAGATCTCACCGGTTTGTGGGTGCCGGGTCATACCCTGAATGTTGCGGTTGCCATAGGTGAAGAAAGACGCGTTGAAGCCGCTTCGATCGGCAAAGGGATTGTCCTCTGCCGGGTCACCGCTGATGGTGATTCTGTGAACGCCGCCGGCATCGTCCGCGGTATCTTGGGCACGATCCATTTCACCCCGGTCACCGACTGAGATGTATAGATTGCCGTCGCGATCAAACTGCATCCGGCCCGCGAAGTGCCGGCTGGTGTTTGAACGGGGAAGAGCCTCGAAGATCACCTCGACATCTTGCAAAGAGTCGTCAGCCAGAGTTGCCCGGGCAACCCGGGTGGTCATGCCCTCGCGATTACGGTGAGCGTAGCTAAGGAACAACAGCCGGTTAGCCTCGAAATCCGGATGCAGCAGTACATCCAGCAGGCCACCCTGGCCCGAAACGACTAGCTTCGGCAGGCCTTTGACTGGTTCACTGCGAAGTTGCCCATCGTCCAGAATTCGCAAACGGCCCTCCCTTTCGGTAATCAGTGCAGATCCGTCGGGCAGGAAAGCGATGGCCCAGGGGTGTTCCAGCCCCGCGGCTACGGTTTCCAGATGAAAGTCTGCCTTATCAGATTGAAAGGTCTGGTTTGCCTGTGTGGCAAGGGCTGCCGAGACCAGTAGGCTGGCCAGAGGCCACTTCCAGAATTTGCGCTTGAACATATCCCTCTCCGCCTCTCTGTTGTTCTTAGAGATCTTCAGCACCTGCAATAACCATAGCAGGTCGTGGTATTGCGGCCGATGCGAGCCTCTGGAGATATAGAGTTTCACGATAATTTCGGATCATTTACATTTGGTGTTTCAAATCTAAACCATTCGCATTAACATAGTGGGGTTTAAAAATGACGTGGTCTTAATCAACCAAGGAGCCGTTAGATGTCTCTGAATCCGGAGCCCCGATTTAGAAGAAAAACCCTGATCACTGCCATGATGTGTGCGACTCTGCCGGGACTGGCAGCAGCGCAGGGCAGCGAACCGAAGGCATTGGAAGCCCTGGATGTTACCGCAACCCGTGGCCAGGTGGCCTCGGAAACGACGGAGAGTTACATCAGCGGAGCCAGCACAACCTCCATGAAGATGGAGCTGTCACACCGGGAGGTCCCCCAGGCCGTCACAGTCATTACCCGCGAACAGATGGACGATTTCGCCCAGAACGACATCAACGATGTTCTGGAAGGCACCACCGGTGTCACCGTAGAGTCGGTGGAAACAGACCGCACGTATTACACCTCACGTGGTTTCGATATCAACAACTTCCAGTACGACGGTGTTGGCATGCCGGCGGTATATGACAACGTTCAGGGTGAGCTGGACACCGCCTTCTTTGATCGCGTGGAGGTGGTTCGGGGCGCCAACGGTTTGATGACCGGTTCCGGCAGCCCGGCCGCGACAGTCAACTTTATCCGCAAGCGCCCAACCGCTGACACCAATGCCTCGGTTGCGGTGACTGGTGGTTCCTGGGACAAAAAACGGATTGTCGGTGATGTTTCCGGTGCCGTGTCTGAATCCGGGGCGGTGCGCGGCCGTGTGGTTGCAGGTTATGAGGACAAAGGCTCCTACCTGGACCGGTATAACAACGAAAAGCAGATGTTCTACGGGGTGCTGGAAGCAGACCTGACTGATACCACGTTGCTGACCCTTGGCCACGCCGTTCAGACGTCTGATACAGACAGTCCGTTGTGGGGTGCGCTGCCTTTGTTCTACTCCGATGGCTCAGCGACGGATTTTGCGCGTTCAACCAGCACGGCTTCAGACTGGTCCTACTGGGACAACACCCAGCACAACAGCTTTGTTGAATTGCGTCAGGAGCTTGCTGGTGGCTGGAGAGCCACGGGCACGGTGTTCCGGCTGGAGAATGAAAGTGAGTCCGAACTCTTTTATCAGTATGGTACTCCGGATCGCCAAACGGGTGAGGGACTTAAAGCCTACCCCAGTCAGTACGACCTGGATGTAGAGCAGTGGGTCGTGGATGCATACGCTACCGGCCCGTTCCAACTGGCTGATCGAACCCATGAGCTGGTTTTGGGGGCATCCTGGTCTCGCTCAGAGACGGTGGACGAGTCTCGCTATGGCCGCGGCATCGGGAATCCCTTACCACCGCTCAATGAGTGGGATGGGAACTACCCCAAGCCTGCTTTTGATAATGGTGTCGGCGGCTCTGACTGGACCGACCGCGAAACGTCCACCTATGCTGCCGCTCGTTGGTCGCTGACCGATCAACTCACTGCCATTACAGGGCTCCGTCTGACCTGGCTGGATAACAAGGGCGAAAGCTACGGAGCGACCAAGGAAAGCAGCTACGATGCCGTGAAAACACCCTATGCAGGTCTGATCTACGACATCAATGACGATCATTCGGTCTACGCCAGCTATACCGAGATTTTCACTCCCCAGACTGAGGTGGACATCAATCGTGATCGACTGGATCCTATTGACGGGGTCAACTATGAGCTGGGCCTGAAAAGTGAGTTTCAGAACGACCGTGTGAACACCACTATTGCTTTGTTCCAGACTGAGCAGAAGAACGTAGCCGAGGCAGAAGGAGTGTTCTCCGGAACCAATGATTCTTATTACACCGCTGTGGATGGGTTGACCAGCCAGGGTGTGGAGGCCGAAATAGTGGGTGATCTCACCGACCGAATTCAGCTCTTCGCCGGTTATACCTATGTGGATATTGAGGACAAGGATGGTAAAGGGGCCAAGTCCTTCGTGCCAGAGCATCTAGCCCAGTTGCGCGCTACCTGGAAGGTGCCTGGGGTCGAAGGGTTGAAGCTTGGTGGCAAGGTACGCTGGCAGTCTGAGATTACCCAGGAACAGGGTGTTGCTACTACCGGCCCGAATGCCGGTGAGACCATCGTCACAGAGCAGGACAGCTATGCGGTGCTGGATCTGATGGCAAGCTATGATTTCGCCCGACACTGGAATGCAACCCTGAACGTAAACAACGTTACCGACGAGAAGTACATCGAGAGCCTGAAGAAATTTGGTGCCTCGGCCCAGGGTTTCTACGGTGAGCCGGCCAATGCCAGCCTGACCGTTTCCTGGGTGTATTAATCACAGGGTGGGGCAGTCGGCGCTGCGCTGGCTGCCCCGGTTTTGTTGATCAAGCCTCAAGGAGAGTGAGCATGAATCCGGAACAGGAAATACTCGATGGATTGAAGCTGGCGGCAGGTTCAGGTGCCGTCATAGGATTGATTGCGTTGGGAGTGATACTGGTTTCGATGGTCGGAGCTAGCTGATCCGCTCTTTCCGATAGATCCCACATGTTCCGCAATAGCCGCCTCCGGGCAATAAATATTTGAGGCAGCACCCTTTGCGCTGAGGGATGGCACACCACTGTTGGCTGAATTCTGCCGGAATCCAGTCAATGTATCGGTTGGCCTCGCATTCGAACTGCGCCAGCCAGCTATCGGCCTGTTTACACAACTCTGCCGGATTGACCCGGTTCCACACCACCGAATAGGGCGCACCCAACGCCAGCCCGACACTGCTCCAGTAGGCACCCGGACTAACCCCGAAATGCTGCCGGAACACACCGTACCAGTCTTGCATCTGTTCACTGAGAATTCTTATGAACGCCTCAGGCTCCAGGATCTCCTGTTTACTGGCCGCATATTGCCAGCGAGACGGGTCCGCTGGTGTTGATGTTGTCGGGCACAGGAAAACCCGCCGGGGATCGAGTGCAGCACTGCTGCCATCCCTGAACAGCCGGATCACCAATGGTCCGATAATCTGAAGTGCCAGGCTCTGGTGCAGGACAGAAAGCCGCGCCTTGCGGAGTCGCGGATGATCGGCATCCTGATAGTCCTTGAGGACCTGTTGCTGCAGAAGGTCTGGATTTGCCAGTAGCTGGGCCAGGGAGAACAACGCGGGTTGTTCGCGGTTGGCGGGTGTCAGTGCGCTGTCCATCAGAGTGGTAGCGTCAAGGCCGTGGCGGGCCAACAGATTGTGGTAATCCGTCAGCCATTGCGTTGCTGTCTCAGCCGCGACCATGACGGCTTAGCCCCCACAAGAAGTACAAGCCGCCGACCAGGGCGGCCAGCAGCCCCGCGGGTAGCTGATTGGGATACACCAGAACCCGGGCCAGGTAGTCGGCCAGTGAAAGCAGTAGCCCCCCCGCCAGGGCTGCGACCAGCATTTGCCGGCCCACGGTCTGCTGCCCCAGTACCCGGGCCAGGTGCGGGGCGATCAACCCGACGAAGCTTAATGGCCCGATCACTACAGTCGACGCCGCGGTCAGCATGGCAGTCAGCACCAGTAGAAGAAGTCGCGCCCGTGGCACCCGCAGCCCCAGGGCAGAGGCGGATGTTTCGCCCAGGGGCAGCAGTGTGAGCGGTCGCAGGGCAAGCAAGAGCAAGGTCGAAAGGCCTACCACCAGTGCCAGTAAACCGATGGCTTCGGATTCCGAGATCAGCCAGGTGGAGCCGTACATCCAGTTCAGCAGGCGTGCTGCAACGGTGCCGCCAGAGGCCATCACCAGTCTCAGGCCGGCATCCATGAAAACGTACAGTGCCAGGCCGCCAAGCAACAGCTGGTTGCCCGCAAACTGGTGCTTGCGGGCCAGCAACAGTAACAGGCCCAGAGCGCCGGCGGCACCCGCCGTGGCCGCCGCCAGTTGGCCAAGCCGGCCAATCTCAAGCCCTGTCAGGACCATAACCACCATCACCAACGCTGCACCGCCGCTGATGCCCAGCAGCTCCGGGCTGCCCATGGGGTTGCCGGTCATCCGCTGAATCAGGGTGCCGGCCATGCCCAGAGCCATGCCCGCAAGGATAGCAGCCATCAATCTTGGGCCTCGCCATACCCAGGCGTCTGTCCACTGCGCCAACGGGGTCCAGTTCCAACCTTCAAGACCCGGAGACCAACTCATGGAAAGAATGATCGTCAGGGCTAACAGAGAGCACAGAGTTCCGGCAACCAACAGCGGGCTTCTGCGGCGCGGCAGAAAGCCCGCAGGTCCGTTGCCCTGGTCAGGCATATGGTGAGTGTTTCGGAACCCCTGAAGCGCCAAAAGGATAACCGGGCCGCCAATGAGAGCGGTGGTGGTACCGGTCGGCACCAGCGAGCCGCCATCCCAGGCAGTCGCCCATTGGGCCAGAGTATCCGCCAGTAACAGCAGGCCGCCACCAGCCAGTGTGCTCCAGAACAGCCGTTCGGTCAGTGTTCTGGCGCCCAGCAGTCTTGCCAATACTGGTGCTGCCAGGCCAACAAATGCGACAAGACCAACCCGGCTCACCACCACGGAGCTCATAAGCACCACCAGGAAAAGCGCAGCGGCGCGAAGTAACGACACCTTTGCTCCCAGCGAATCTGCTGAGGCCTGACCAAGCTGAAGCAGCTGTAGCGGGCGCATCAGGGCCAGCATGAGCGCGGCAATAACCAGCACCCGGGGAAGCAGATCAAAGAATGGGGTCCAGTTGTTCTGTACCAGAGATCCCGCGCCCCAGATAAACAGATTACCGAGCCACTCACCTTTCAGAAGCAGGAAGGCCATGTTGATGGCGCCGAGAAAAAAGGTAACCACCAGCCCGGCCAGAATCACGGTCACGGGTGAGAAGCCAAGCCGCCATGTGAGCACTATTACCAGGCCGATGGCGAGCAAGCCACCGGCTACTGCGGCAAGATCAGGGCTGAAAGCCAGCAAACCTGGTGCAAACAGGGTGGCAAAGGTAACACCGAACTGTCCTCCGGCTTCGACCCCCAGGGTTGTGGGTGAGGCCAATGGGTTGCCAAGTACCTGTTGGGTAACAGCTCCTGCCAATCCCAGTGCGCAGCCAATCAGTATCGCGATGGAGACCCTCGGTGCCCAGCTGAAGTGGGCCAGAACGGAGGCGTACTGATTGCCATCAAAGGTCCAGAATGCGGCGAGAAGCTGTGAAAAGTGCAGTTGGTCGAACCAGGGTAAGGCACTGGCGCTGAATGCGGTAAGCCAGAGTAACGCGACCGCAATCGGGAGCCTGGCTGGAATCTCCGGGCGACTGGCGGTGTGCAGAGCGGATTCAGCGGCGGACATTGTCACTGCCCCCTTCAATCAGAGCGTTGGTCAGGGCAATGGCCAGGCGCTTCACCGGATAAACCCCACCAAAAGGCCAGGCAGCGGGAATCCGGTAGATCTCGTCGTTCTGTACCGGTGGCAGGTAGGTCCAGAAGGGACTGTTAGCCAGACTGTCAGCCAGGCCCGGAACCAGTGGCTCTATCACCACGATGCGGCTGTTTCGTGCATCTGCCACAGATTCAAGGCCTATGGCTGAAAACCCCCAGTAGTTGCCTGGATCTGACCAGGCATTGGTAAGCCCAAGGTTATCCAGGGCAGTCTGGAACAGACCGTTGGGGGCATAGATGCGGACATGGCGGTCGTCCATAAAGTTCACCAGGGCAACCGGCTTCTCGGTAATGCCAGCCCGTTCCAGGCGCTCCCTCTGTTGACGCAAGGTCTGTTCGATATCGGCCAGTACCCATTCGGCCCGGTCGATCCGGCCGGTGATTTCGCCCAGGGTTATCAGCATTTCCCGGGCCCTGTCGAATGGTCGGGCGTCTTTTTTATACACGCTGATGACGTAGGTTGGCGCAATCCGCTCCAACAGTTCGGCCGCGGGAGCCATTTCGGTGCTGGTGACGATCAGGTCGGGTTTCAGTTCTGCGATTGCCTCCAGGCTGGGCGCGACCCTGGTGCCGACATTGGCGACGCTGTCAGGCAGTTCCGGCTCCTGAACCCAGGTGTGATAGCCGGCTTTGTCTGCCACGCCAACGGGGGTGATACCCAGTAATAGCAGCGTCTCGGTGGCGGCCCAGTTCAGCGCGATAATGCGTTCAGGAGGGGCTTCAAGGGTTAGTGTGCCGCCTTCGTGTTGCCAGGTCTGGGCGGTTCCTGCGGTCGGCAGCAGAAAGAGCAGGGCACCGAGCATCATGGCTTTCGTGTTAATGGACATAGGAAACCCATTGCCCCGGCGCCCGCTCCATCACGCCCATGGGAACGCTGTAGATGGATTCAAGAATCTGGCTGTCCATGATCTCTGCCGGAGTGCCATCGGCCACCACCTGGCCCGCTTTCAGGGCCACCAACCGGTCGCAGAAGCGGGAGGCCAGATCGACATCATGCAGTACCACAATCACGGTCAATTCGCGCTGGCGGGCAAGGCGCTGAACAAGGCGCAACGTTTCTACCTGATGCTTTACATCCAGGGCGGAGATGGGTTCGTCCAGCAGCAGGCAGCGTGTTTGCTGTGCCAGCAACATGGCAATCCAGGCGCGTTGGCGCTCGCCACCAGAGAGGGTGTCGACAGAGCGGTGTTCAAAAGGTTTGAGGTCGGTGTCTGCGATAGCCTGATCAATCAGCGCATAATCCGCATCGCTGTAGCGGCCAAGCGGGCCTCGCCAGGGGTAGCGGCCCAGCGCGATCAGCTCCCGGACCGTCAGGCCATCGGTGCCCGGCGGGTGCTGGGGCAGGTAGCCGACAATCCTGGCGAAAGCGCGGGCGCCCAGACATTTCGCAGCGTTACCCTCAAGCCTGACATCACCGGTACTGGCTGGAATCTGCCTGGCCAGTGTCTTTAACAAAGTGGATTTCCCCGAGCCGTTGTGGCCAAGCAGGGCGGTCACCTGGCCTTCGTTAAAGGCCAGGTTAATGTTATGAAGGATAGCCGTGCTACCAATGTGAACGGCGAGATCGCGGACATCAAAAAACGCGGACATTCAGATTCCCCTGTTTCTGTGGCTGGCAGGATAATCTAAATGCGAATACCTATCAATAATAATTGGTAAACAGCATTACCTTCTTACGCCTGACCTGTTTGCACGCGCCACTGCGCGGCGTAGGCTCCGTTATTGCATATCAGGCTGTCGTGATCGCCTTCCTCAACAATCCGGCCATTCTCGACCACGGCAATGGTGTCCGCATCCACAATGGTGGAAAGCCGGTGGGCAATCATAATGACGGTGCGGTTATGACCAATGCGCTTGAGTGAGCGCTGAATGGCGGCTTCGGTTTCGTTATCCACGGCGCTGGTTGCTTCGTCCAGCACCAGAATAGGCGGATTCTTCAGCAGCGCCCGGGCCAGGGACAGCCTTTGACGCTGGCCGCCGGACAGGCGAATGCCTCGTTCACCAACAGGAGTGTCCAGGCCTTCCGGTAGCGCCTCAATAAAGGACCAGGCCTCGGCAGTACGAGCGGCATCAATGATCTCTTCTTCGCTGGCATCGGGTTTGCCATAGGCAAGGTTGTCGCGGATGCTGCCCTCAAACAGGTAGACATCCTGGCTGACCAGGCCAATGGCATCGCGCAGGGACTTCAGGCTCACCCCACGAATGGGCTGGCCGTCAATCCGGATGTCTCCATGGGAGGGGTCGTAGAACCGCAATAACAGCTTGATCAATGTGGACTTGCCGGAACCGGTCGCCCCCACCAACGCCAGGGTATTGCCTGCTGGAACGCTCAGGGTAATGTCCTGTATACCTGCGCCGCTGCCGGCGTAACGGAAGCTCACCTGGTTGAATGAGACCTTTCCGCGAACGGGTTGTTCCAGGGACTTGCCGGCTTCATCCCGGACGTTTACCGGTTCGGCGAGCAGATCGAGAATCCGTCGGGTACTGGCCATGGCCCGTTCAAACAGATCAATCACTTCCGCCAGCCCGGTCAGGGGCCAGAGCAGTCGCTGGGTGAGGAACACCAGCACCCCGTAAGCGCCCACGTTCAGGCTGCCTTCCAGCGCCATCATACCGCCAACGGTAAAGGTGGCCAGGAAACCGGCCAGAATGGCCATTCGAATGACCGGAATGAATGCGGAGCTGATACGAATGGCGCGGCGGTTAGCATCAACATAAGCTTCGCTCGCGTCCTTCAGGCGTTTGGCTTCCCGCTGTTCGGCGGTGAAGCTCTTGATTGTGGCGATGCCACCCAGATTGTTGGCCAGGCGGCTGGACAGGTCGCCTACTTTCTCCCTTACGTCTGCGTACAGCGGGCCGGCTTTGCGCTGGAAATAGAAGGCACCCCAGATGATCAGGGGAATCGGTGTGAAGGCCAACAGGGCAATCAATGGCGACAGCACAAAGAATACGGCACCCACAGCCACTACAGTAACCGCTACCTGAATCATGGCATTGGCGCCGCCATCCAGGAAACGCTCCAGCTGGTTTACATCGTCGTTCATGGTGGCGACCAATTGTCCGGAGCTGTTGGCCTCAAAGAAGCTCATGTCCAGACGCTGGGCGTGTTCGTAAGCGTCTTGCCGGAGATCGGACTGCAGTCGCTGGGCCAGGTTGCGCCAGAGAATCTGAAACAGGTACTCAAACAGTGACTCGCCAGCCCAGATAAAGAAGGTGAGCACCGCCAGGATGGTGATCTGCTCCTGCGCAGTCTCAAAGCCCAGGCCGGCAACGAAGCTCTCTTCCTGGTTCACCACCACATCGATGGCGACGCCGATCAGTATTTCCGGGGCAATGTCGAAGAGCTTGTTGATGATGGAGCAGGTGGTGGCGGCGATGATCTGGCGCCGGTAACCACGCGCGTATCGAAGCAGGCGGCCGAGAGCGGCAAAGCTGCTGGTGTGCTGGGCGCGTGTGGTCATGTTCCGCTTCCTTCTGCTGTCTGGTTGTCAGAGGCGGGAAGGGTAGCGGATTCTTCTGTTTATTAAAACAGAATCATTTTCACTTGCGTGCGTTTCTTTGCAGCCATCGGTCCAGTTGGTCGGCAAACTCTTTTCGATCTCCCTGGCTGAATGGGGCCGGCCCGCCGGTTACCTGGCCGGCGTTACGCATTTCTTCCATGAAGTTACGCATGGCAAGGCGCTGGCGGATATTTTCTTTGGTGAAGGCCTGCCCACGGGGGTTGAAGACGTCTGCGCCTTTTTCGATGGCTTCGGCGGCCAGGGGAATGTCCTGGGTAATCACCAGATCGCCTTTGCTCATCTGGTCCATGATTTCGTTGTCCGCAACGTCGAAACCGTGGGGGACTTGCCGGCGGCTGATGTGTGGGCTTGGTGGCAGGCTGATGGCGTGGTTGGCGATGAAGGTGGTCTGGATTTGCCAGCGGGTGGCGGCACGGCAGAGGATTTCCCGGATGGGAACGGGGCAGGCATCGGCGTCGACCCAGATTGGCATTTCGGTTTTCCTTCGTTGGTTTGGCTGGTGGTCAGTTTAACCTTTCATGGGGTGAGCCTGTTAGTTTGGTTCCGCGTATTGGCTATTAGGCGGTAAGACATTGGGTGCCTGTGTCATTGGGGGTTACTTTCCAAAAACCGCTACGAGCACATCCATGTGCGCTTCTCTCAGGCCATCCATGGCCTTCGAAATTTTTGGAAAGTAACCCCCAATGACACAGATCTGGCACTGGTGATACCGCCGCGATATGCGCGCTGACGGAATCTTTGAGGAATCATTATGAAAGCGTTTGTGTTTTGTTTGATGGTCATCGGCGCTTTTGGGTTTTCTCAAACCCATGCCTCAGAAAAGGACGCCTGGGCTGCCCTTAGAGAGGGGAGAGCCATTTTGATGCTGCGTCATGCCCTGGCTCCAGGTACCGGTGATCCAGTCGGGTTTGTGCTCGGAGATTGCAATACCCAGAGGAACCTGAACGACACGGGACGTGAGCAGGCCCGGGCGTGGAAAGCGTTTCTGGCAGAACATGGAATTGCAGAGGCGAGGGTGTTTTCCAGCCAGTGGTGTCGATGTCTTGAGACCGCCCAGGAAATGAATATGGGGCCAGTGACTGAGTGGCCGGCTCTGAATTCATTTTTTCGCAATCGGGGCGATGGCCCGCAACAGACTCGTGAAACCATCAACTTGGTGAATGCCCTGGGCCAGGGCGCGCCCGTTGTGATGGTGTCGCACCAGGTGAATGTGACGGCGTTGACGGGCATTTTTCCGGCTTCGAATGAAGGGGTGATTCTGGCGTTGCCGTTGTCGGAGAGCCCGGACATTCTGGCGAGGGTGGCGCCGGGGCAATAGTGGTATAATCCTGTGCTCATTCAGTTAACAGGAAATGATAATGTCTCAGTTGCCCCCTTGCCCCAAGTGCAGTTCTGAATACACCTACGAAGATGGCGTTCAGCTGGTGTGCCCGGAGTGCGGCCATGAATGGACGGAGGCCGAGCAGGCAGCGGCTGAAGCAGGCAAGGTGGTTCGTGATGCCAATGGCAATGAGCTGCAGGATGGCGATACCGTCACCGTAATCAAGGATCTGAAGGTGAAGGGTTCCAGCCTGGTGGTGAAGGTGGGAACCAAGGTCAAGAACATCCGCCTGGTGGATGGCGATCACGACATTGATTGCAAGATTGATGGTGTGGGGGCCATGAAGCTCAAGTCGGAGTTTGTTAAGAAGGCCTGACTTGGATTCGGCACCGGGGAGTCCGGTGCCGTCTGCTGTGATTGATTAACTGGCAGCCAGCACTTGTTGTTCCAGTTCTTTGGCCAGATTGGGTTCTATCTTCAGGGCACCGGCCAGCTGTTCCAGCCAGGCACGCTCCATCGGGTTCTGTTCGTCAATCATCACCGCGCTGACCACGTAGATTTCCCGGGCTGCCTGGGGCGAATCGGCGTTGCGTGCCAGAGCACTGGCATCCAGTGGCGCATCGAATTGTTGCTGGATCCATGCCTGGAGTTCGTCGTCCGGGCCCAGTCGCTCGATTTCCTGAGTCAGTAGTTGCCTTTCATTGGCATCGATATGGCCATCGGCACGGGCGGCCATAATCATGGCCTGGAGAATTTCCAGCCCACGACGCTCCTGGTCGGCTCCCTGCAACTGCTCAAGGGGTTGGCCCTGTTGCACCGGGGCGGGCTGTGCCTGGCCCTGGTTGGTGCTCTGGTAGTTCTGATAGGCCTTCCATGCCAGTACGCCGACGCCGGCCAGGGCGCCATACTTCAGTGCCTTGCCGCCCATTTTCCGGCCACGCTTGGAGCCCAGCATGAGCCCCAGTGCTCCGCCGCCCAGAAGACTTTTTACGTCAATGCCACTGCCGCTTTTACCTCCGGACAGCTGGTTGCCAAGGTTGCCCATCATCTGGTTTACGTTCATTCCACCCTGGCTGCCCTGGCGGGACTGACCGCCCTGGGCCTGGTTCATGATCTGGTTCAGCACTGACATTACGTTCATTGTCTGGCTCCTTTTCCGCCTGGTTGCCGTTGGCTTCGGTTTTGATTCTAGCCTCAGTAAACCCTATCCGGCATGAACGCCAGATGAACAGATTGTCTGGATAACGACGGCAAAGTTCCTTTTGGCATCATCTTTTTTGGTAAGGTTGTGTCAAAACAGGGTGCGTATTTGCAGCGTCATCCTATAATCATGGTTAGCGAAATTAACCCATTCACCGGGATAAATGGACTGACTACTTGGCGGCTCTGAAACGCAATATCTGGACGCTGTACTTTCTGATCGTAATCGTCGGCGTTGCGCTTTTAGGGGTGTCTCTCCAGCAGCGCTGGCAGGAGACCCTGTCTGACGAAACTGCGCATCAGTTGTCCAGGGCTGAGCTCATATCCCAATCCGTTCACAGTCTGTTCCGGACTCAGGAGCTGGTGCTCGATGTCGTTGGGCGCGAACTCCTCGACAGTGGCGAACCGCTGGAAGAGCGGAGGGAAACGCCTTTATTGGACAGTATCCTTTCGGTTAACCCGGCCCTCGTTGGTTTTGGCCTGGCCCGCCCGGACGGCACGCTGGTTCGTATCAGCACCAATATGGATGCCAGTCGCCTGCCCAATCTCCTGGAGAACCCCAGTACCGCAGAAGGTTTCAGGCAAGCCCTTGAGTCGGATGTGATGGTGGTAGGGCGTACTTATTATATGGATGCGCTTGGTGCCTGGTTAATCCCGATACGAAAGGCCTTGCGAGCGGACGATGGTTCTGTGGTTGCAGTAATGACCGCCGGACTGGAGATTGGTGCCGAAGGTTCAGTTCTTGGGCAGGATCTGCACGATGGTCCCGAGGACAGTGTCATCCTGTTTCGGGAGGCAGACAAATACGTCCAGTTTATGTCGCGAGAGGGCGCAACGCCTGAGCGATATTCTGCCTCGCAGATCAACGAGGAGCGTTTGAGCGCACAGCGTCGTGAATTCGAGGAGGGAACCGGAAAGACCATGGCGGATATCATGGCCAGTCCGGAGGCGGTTTCTTTTCATATGACCCGCGACCAGCGAGATTATCTGACAGCCGCCACCTTCGACTCTCGGTATCAGATCTGGACAGTGTCCGAGACGCGTTTTGCCCCTCTTTACCGCGATTTTATGGGAACCCTCGTACCCTACGTGATTGGCTTTGTACTGGGTGCCTGGTTGCTCTACCTGTTGTTCCGGGTTATTGATCGTGCCGAGGGAGAGCGTCGGGAAGAGTTACTGTACCGGGCTCGACACGACGATCTCACCGGCCTGTTAAACCGCGCAGGGCTCCTGGACCGATTGGAAGGCAGACTTTCTCAGGCGAGGCCGTTCAGTCTGGTGGTGATCAACATTGATAACTTCAGTGGTATCAATGACCGCTTTGGGCTGGAGTACGGGGATCACACCCTGGTGGAATTCGGGCGAAGACTTGAGCGGTTGGCGGAACGACACGACGATCTGGCGAGGCTCGGGAGCGATGAATTCGCCATCGTTACCCCTAATACCAACATCCCCTCGTTGACCGATGCTTGCCGGGCGCTGGTAGAAGATCTGGCCCAAATCTTTGAAGTGGGCCGGCTTCGTCTCCAGGTGGGCGCGAGTGTCGGGGTGGCCCGGTACCCCGAAGACGGAGACTCCCTCAGCAAGCTGATTCGTAGTGCTCACCTGGCGTTGTATGAGGCCAAACAAAGCCGGAATGCCGTCTGCGTCTACAAGGCAGAAATGGAAACCGCTTATCTACGGCGGCTGAACGTGGAACAGAGGCTGCGCTATGGCCTGGCCTCTCATGCTCTCTATATGGTGTACCAACCGCAGGTGAACGATGCAGGCGATACCATTGGTCTGGAGGCTTTGGTGCGCTGGCAGGATGAAGAGTTGGGATTCGTTTCGCCGGCAGAATTCGTGGATGTGGCCGAGAAAAGCGGTCTGATGATTCCTCTGGGTAACTTCGTGCTGGACACCAGCCTGAGGGAATTCCGGCAACTGATAGACAAGGTGCAACAGCCGCTGGATCTGGCCATCAACATCTCAGTGATTCAGTTCTGCCAGCCAGGCTTCGTGGATACAGTACTCAACGCCCTGAAAACCCACGATGTCTCGCCGTCCTCTCTGGTTCTGGAGATTACCGAAACGCTGTTCATGGGCAATTTCGATCAGGTGCTGCAAACCATCTGCAACCTGAGAAGCCACGGTATACGCCTGGCCATGGATGATTTCGGAACCGGCTATTCTTCCCTCAGCTTGTTGCGCCAGTTACCTCTGGATGAGCTTAAAATCGACAAAAGCTTTGTGGACGGTATTGTTGAAGATGAAAAAGCCGCCAATATGGTGCGCAGCATCGTCGCCATCGCCCGCAGCCACAACATGAGTCTGATCGCTGAGGGTGTAGAAGAGCAGGCTCAGGCCCTGGCCTTGATCAAAATGGGCTGCCTGCGCTTCCAGGGTTACTATTTCAGCCGGCCGGTGCCCATGGCGGACGTTCGTCAGGTGCTCACTGACACGGCAAACACGGACAATACCCCTGCGACCATTCGTCGCTCCTGATGGCTTTGAAGTGGTCGCGGCCGGCCGCTACAGTAGTGACATTTGTCAGAAAACAAGGAACGCCGAATGAAACAACCCATGATTGCTCTGGCATTGGGCGCAGCCCTGGTCGCCCCGGCCACATTTGCCGCCGATCACGCACACGGTAACGACCACCAGAGCCATCCGATACAGATCAATCACCCCTGGAGCCGGCCAACACCGCCGGGTACCCCCATGGGCGTGGGCTATATGGCGATCACCAACCACAGTGAACAGGCCATCACTCTGGTGGACGCAGAAACCCCTAGAGCCGGCAACGTTTCGATTCACGAAACTTCCATGCATGAGGGGGTCATGCGTATGCAGCCGGTAGATGGTGGTCTTCTCATACCCGCCGGCAAAACCGTGGAGTTAAAGCCGCACAGTTATCACCTGATGCTTGAAAGGCTGCCTGAGCCGCTGGTTGAGGGGGAGAGAATTCCGGTAAGACTGGATTTTGATGGCGCGGAAGACCTGAATATCGAACTGATGGTGCGCCCCCTTGACGGTGCCCCGGCGATGAACGACCACGCCGGCATGAAGCACTAACCACTATTCTTCTCAGCGAAATCCGGTAACGCTCAACGCTTTACGCAGACAAACAGTGCGTTTCCGGATTCGCCATCCCAGGGCACGATGCGTTCGTAGTCGTGCTCGAAGATGGTCACGTCGAACCAGGGCTGCAACAGGGTGGCCAGCTCCCGGAAGCTCAGTGCCACCATGGGGTGCTCATCCTGCCAGGATTCACTGATGCCATTGGTGGTGCGATCAATGCTAAGCCGGAGCGACTGCCGTTCACCACTGCCGACGTAATGCCAGCCAGACCGAAAGGTAAACTCACTGCCATCGTGCCGGGCGGAGTGGCTGACATACAGGTTGTTGTTGATTCGGGTCTTGTCTACGGCATTGAAACAGAACAATCCGTTGGCTGATAACGCCTGGTGGGCGCTTTCGATACAGCCCTGAAGCTTCTCGATACCATCGCTGTAATGAATGGAGTACAGGAAGCAGGTAATCAGATCAAATGGACTATCAAACCGGAATTCGCACATATCCCGAACACTGAAGACGGCTTCCGGGCAACGCTCCTCGGCTACATCCAGCATGGGCTGATTAATATCCAGCCCTTCGCACTGGTAACCGAGGTTCAGGAAATGCCGGATGTGCGGCCCGGTGCCACAGGCCAGATCCAGATGACGCCTGCCGCCATTGCCAAATAGCTGATGTAACCGCTGTATCCCGAGACTCTGGGCCGGGTAATCGATATCGGCACACATCAGATCGTAGTAGCCCGACAAGTCGGTATATAAGGCATTGATGGACAAGGGAAAGCCTCTGCAGAAATCAACTGGATCACCTCTGGCGAACAGCAGCTGCAGACGGGCATGGCGCAGCGGGCGGGCGTTTTGAGGGTGGCGTATGGTAGCGAAAAGATATGGGAGCGGGTAGCCACCCTCGTAGATGTACTACACCGGCTTGTCTGAGTGCCCCAGTGAGTGCTCCGGGGCAATCTGATCCCGCACCAGCTGTTTCAGTTGCTTGATATCCGGGAAGCCCCCTTGCTCCTTACGGGACCAGATTCGGGTATCGTTTACCCAGACTTCAAAGATGCCGCCGGAGCCGGGTTTCAAGGTGAGCTCGTCGACCATGCCGTCGAAGGTGGTCAGCAGTTCCTGCGCCATCCAGGCGGATCTCAGCATCCAGTTACAGCCGGTGCAGTAATGGAGAGTAATGCGCGTTGCCATACGGTAATGCTTCCTGCATGAAGAAATCGATCAGCCATGCTATCAAATGAAGGGGACAGTTTCTTTCTCCAGAGGGAATGGTATGGCGTATTGGCTGGTGGATAGCCCCGGTTCCGGTGATGGCTGCCGGGATGCGGATTTCTGGTTGCCCTATCTGCGCGAGCAGGGCATCGAGAACGTAACCGAGTGCAGGCTGGATGAGGCTGAACAGTGGCTGCGCCTGGTGACTGGCAACGACGTACTGTTGGCCGCGGGTGGGGATGGCACTGTGAACGGTGTGGCCGGACTTTGCCTGCGCACCGGCGCGACTCTCGCGGTTCTTCCCTCGGGAACCGCTAATGATTTTGCTCGCAACCTGGGTATTCCGTCTGAACCGGCAGAGGTGGCCCGTCTGGTGGCGGACGGTAGCGCCGAGATGATTGATGTGGCGGAGTTTGATGACCGCATCTATCTCAACGTGGCCCACATTGGCCTGGGCACTTTGCCTTCACGCCAGGCCAGTTCACCCACCAAAAGGTTTCTTGGAAAGTTCAGTTACATGGCCACACTGTTCCGACAACTGGGCGCCCAGCGGGGATTCCACGCCCATATACGTACTGATCGTTCTAATCTGGGGGGGCGTTGGCTATCGATTGCCGTTGCCACGGGGGCCTATTTCGGTGGCGGCCACGAAATACCAGAGGCCTCTGCGAACGATGGTTTGCTGGATGTCATTGCCGTTAAACCGCGCCCGTTGCCGCAGCTGTTACTTGCATTTTTGATGGTGCGCCTGAACCGCAAGACGCCGCGCCGGACCAGCACCGTCATCCAGATCAAGGGTAAGTGGTGCCACGTAGAAACCACCCGCGCCAAGACGGTAACGGTGGATGGCGACGTGGCCGGTAAAACCCCGTTTCACGCAACCTGCCGGCCTGAGGCTATCCGGGTGATCGGCAAGCAGGTGATCCACACAGGAGGGTACGGTGCCAGCAGATAACCCGGCGATTGCCCGGATATACCGGGATCAGTCCCGGCAGGTAATGGCTACGCTTATTCGCCTGCTGGGCAGTTTTGAGCTGGCTGAGGAAGCCATGCAAGAGGCCTTTGCGGCGGCGGTCCGGCAATGGCCAGGCGAAGGTATTCCGGAAAACCCGGTGGCCTGGCTTATCCGAACCGGCCACCGCAAAGGCATTGATCACATTCGCCGTGGACAGACCGCCCGACGATACGCTCACCTGGTAGGCGAGCAGGAAGAAGGCGCAGACTGCGATGATTGGCAGGCCATTGAGGACGACCAGTTACGACTGCTTTTCGTCTGTTGTCACCCTGCGTTGTCCCTGGATGCCCGTGTTGCTCTGACTCTCAGGGAGATGTGCGGTTTGACCACCGAGCAGGTTGCCCGAGCCCTGTTGCAGAAGCCGACGACTCTGGCTCAGCGAATTGTTCGTGCCAAGAAAAAAATTCGAGAGGCCCGGATTCCCTACGAGGTTCCAGAGCCCCGGCAACTACCAGAACGCTTGCCCGGTGTGTTGCGAGTGATTTATCTGGTATTCAATGAAGGTTATTCCCGCAGTGATGGTGAGTCGGTCACCGACATGAGCCTGTCGGATGAAGCCATTCGGCTCACTGAGAATCTGACTCGTTTGTTGCCCGAAGGGGAAGTGTTTGGCTTGCTGGCGCTCATGCTGCTGCACGATTCCCGCCGCGGTGCCCGGGAGGACGAGAATGGCAATCTGGTTACGCTGGAGGAGCAGGATCGTTCTCTGTGGAATCGGAGCCAGATTGACCGGGGGCTGAAGTGGCTAGAACAGGCACTGACGCTAACGCCAGCTTCGCCATACACGTTGCAGGCTTCCATAGCGGCAGTGCATGCCCGCGCTGACGATTCCAATGAAACAGATTGGCGCCGCATTTCGCGACTTTACGCGGCTCTATATCGCCAGCACCCGTCACCGGTTGTCGCCTTGAACCACGCGGTTGCCGTAGCCATGTGTGATGGCCCGGAGGCCGGTTTGGCTCTGTTGGATGGGCTGGTGGGCAACAAGGAAATTCTGTCCTATCACCTGTTTCACGCCGCCCGGGCCGATCTCCTGCGCAGGGCAGGGGATGTGGATGCTTCTGCTCACGCCTACCAGCGTGCGTTAGCACTGGCGACACAAACCCCGGAACGGCGCTTTCTGGAACGCAGGCTTCGGGAATTGAGTTACCCCGTGTAAAAAAGTTGTCTGCCTGTGTCGATTTCCTCCGTTGTTGTGCGACTTATTGGTAAAGCAACCAAGGGAGGATCAGATAATGAAGTACATGCTGATGCGAAAAGCGGATGCAGACACCGAGAAGGGCGTGTTACCCAGTCAGGAGATCCTGCAAGCTATGGCGGATTACAACGAGCAAATGATGCAGGCCGGGGTGTTCGTGAGTGGAAACGGAATACGCCCCAGCAGTGAGGGTTGTCGGGTGGAGTTTCGCGACGGCGAGCCCCGGATAATCCAGGGGCCGTTCCAGAATACTGAAGAGTTGCTTGCCGGCTACAGTATTCTGGAGGTGCAGTCGCTGGAGGAGGCTATCGCCTGGGCCAAACAGTGGCCCCGAGAGGATGCCAGCGGCGATGTCACGCTGGAGTTGCGACGGTACTTCACGATGGATGATTTTGAGCCCGGTAGGGGGTTGGAAAAACACAAAGAACTGAGCCGGCTTCCACTGGAGATGAACGTACATGTGGGCTTTCCTGGCACCTGTCGTGAAGCTATGTCGTTTTATCAGGAAGTTACCGGTGGAAACCTCGAAGCCATCATCACCTATGGCGAGACGCCGGCGGCGGATCAGGTCCCGGCGGACTGGCACGACAGGGTGGTCCATGCCTCGCTGAACTTGAGGGGGCGCCGGCTGATGGGGGCCGACGCTGCAGGTGATTGCTATCAGGCACCGGCAGGCGCTCAGGTGCATCTTGAGTACGACGATCCTGAGCAAGCCGAGTGGGTTTTTAGTCAGTTCGCAAAAGACGGGACGATCATCATGCCTTTTGAGCAGACCTTCTGGGCCAACCGGTTTGGCATGACAAAGGATCGGTTTGGCGTGCAATGGATGGTCAGTAACCAGACCAAAGCGTGCCTGTAAGGTACAGGGAGGAAGATAAATGAAATATGTGGCTCTGGTGTACTACCAGGAGAGCATTATCAACGCCATGACTGATCAGGAATGGCATGATCTGAATCAGGAGTGCGTGGCTGGAGTCGAGCGGCTGACTGAACAGGGAAACTATGTGGCCGGACAGCCTCTGCAGCCAACGGACACGGCGACCACCGTGCAGGTTCGGGATGATGAAGTATTGATATCCGACGGTCCATTTGCTGAAACCAAAGAGCAATTGGCGGGTTTTTATCTGCTGGAAGCCAGAGACCTGAATGAAGCCCTGCACCTGGCCAGCCGGATTCCACCAGCTCGCTTTGGCAGCATTGAAGTGCGGCCGGTGCGGGAACTACCACTGAAGGATTGAATTGGGAGACAGATCATGAGCTATATCGATGGTTTTGTGGCTGCCGTGCCAACCGCTAACAAGGAAAAATACATCAAACACGCCAGTGATGCCGCCGCGGTGTTCAAGGAATATGGCGCACTGAAAATGGTCGAGTGTTGGGGGGATGACGTGCCGGAGGGCGAAACGACCTCATTTCCGATGGCGGTGAAGTGCCAGCCGGAGGAAACCGTGGTGTTTTCGTGGATAGAGTGGCCTTCGCGGGCGATCAGGGACCACGCCATGCCGAAAATCATGGATGATCCACGCCTGCAACCCGATGTGAATCCTATGCCCTTTGATGGCAAACGCCTGATTTATGGCGGTTTTGAAACGATAGTGGCGGGATAACGGCGCCTTGAGGGCACCGCACCTGCCCAGCAGCGGTCAGAGCCCGGCTTTGCGGGCCCTGGCCGCGTGCAGCTTCTTGTAGCTCTCGATCATCTTCAGGTGCCGGTCCAGACCGCGCAGGTCCATGCCGGTTTCTTCCAGGCCATAGAAGCGCACCGCCCCCTCAATCGACCCGACCACCGCATCCATCACCGGGTCACCAAACATGCGGCGGAAGTTGTAGAGGTAATCATCCAGCTCCAGTTCGTCGTTCAACGTGGCTTCCAGAGCCGCGTTCATAGCCTGATAGAACAGGCCGCGCTCAACGGTGTTGTCATTGAATTGCAGGAACATCTCTACCAGCTCCTGGGCCTCTTCCAGCTCGCCCAACGCCAGGTAGATCAACAGTTTCAGTTCCAGAATGGTGAGCTGGCCCCACACGGTGTTTTCATCAAATTCGATGCCGGTGAGGGTGACGATGGTCATGTACACATCCAGCTCGGCCTCTTCCAGGCGCTGTACCAGATCGGCCAGTTCGTCTTCACTCAAACGGTGCAGGTTGAGGATGTCTTCGCGGAATTCCAGGGCCATGTTGGTGTTGTCCCACACCAGGTCTTCCACCGGATACACCTCGGAATAGCCCGGCACCAGGATTCGGCACACCGGAGCGCCGAGGTCTTCGAACACCGCCATGTAGCATTCCTTGCCCATGTCCGCGAGGATGCCGAACAGGGTGTCGGCTTCTTCTTCGTTGCTGCCTGAGAAATCCCATTCCACAAAATCGTAGTCGGATTTTGCGCTGAAGAAGCGCCAGGACACCACGCCGCTGGAATCGATAAAGTGTTCAACGTAGTTATTGGGCTCGGTCACCGCCATGGAGTTGAAGGTGGGCGCCGGCAGGTCGTTCAGACCTTCAAAGCTGCGACCCTGCAGCAGCTCTGTCAGACTGCGTTCCAGGGCCACGTGGAAGCTGGGGTGTGCACCGAAGGAAGCAAACACACCGCCGGTTTTGGGGTTCATCAGGGTGACGCACATCACCGGAAACTGACCGCCCAGGGAGGCATCTTTCACCAGTACCGGAAAGCCCTGCTCTTCCAGGGCCTTGATACCTTCGACAATCTCCGGGTACTTGGCCAACACGCTCTCGGGAACATCCGGCAGGGCGATTTCGTTCTCAATGATCTCTTTCTTGATTGCCCGTTCGAAGATTTCTGACAGGCACTGTACCTGCGCTTCCTGCAGGGTATTACCGGCGCTCATGCCGTTGCTCAGGTACAGGTTCTCGATCAGGTTGGAGGGGAAGTAAACTGTCTCTCCGTCTGACTGACGCACATACGGAATGCTGCAGATACCACGCTCGGGCGTGCCCGAGTTTGTGTCGAACAGGTGCGTGCCCAGCAGTTCGCCGTCCGGATTGAAAATCTCCAGGCAGTAGTCATCCAGAATGCCGTCCGGCAACTCGCCTTCCGGGCCGGGCTGGAACCATTTCTCGTTCGGATAGTGTACGAACTCGCTGTTGGCGATGTCCTGGCCGAAGTACTGGTCGTTGTAGAAGAAGTTGCAGTTCAGCCGCTCTATAAACTCACCCAGGGCCGAACACAGGGCGGCTTCCTTGGTGGCACCCTTGCCGTTGGTGAAGCACATGTGGGCCGCGGTGTCGCGCACGTGCAGAGACCACACGTGGGGCACGATGTTGCGCCAGGAGGCAATCTCGATCTTCATGCCGAGATCCGAGAGGATGCCGGTCATGTTGGCAATGGTCTGCTCCAGGGGCAGATCCTTGCCCTCAATATAGGTGTTGCCGTCGCCGTCCGGGGCTGCGGTGAGCAGGGCCTGGGCGTCTTCGTCCAGGTTTTCCACCACTTCAATCTGGAAATCCGGGCCGGTTTGCACCACTTTTTTCACGGTGCAACGGTCGATGGAGCGGATGATGCCCTGGCGGTCCTTGTCCGAAATGTCTTCCGGCAGTTCCACCTGAATCTTGAAAATCTGCTTGTAGCGGTTTTCCGGATCTACAATGTTGTTCTGCGACAGGCGGATGTTATCTGTGGGAATATCCCGGGCGTTGCAGTAAACCTTTACAAAGTAAGCCGCGCACATGGCGGAAGAGGCCAGAAAATAGTCAAACGGGCCGGGCGCCGAGCCATCGCCTTTGTAGCGGACGGGCTGGTCTGAGACGACGGTAAAATCGTCAAATTTGGCCTCAAGCCTCAGGTTGTCGAGATAATTGACTTTGATTTCCATGGGCAGCTTACCGGATTCAGAAATATGAGCAGTTTACGCGGAACAGACGAGGTAATCCCCGATGCGCGGGATGGTCTCACAAAAACGGAACGGACGATACTTTACGTCCTGAGCGAGGCCCAGAAGGAGTTAGGCGGGCGTAATGTACCTACCGTGATGCTCTATGGCCGGGTAATGGAATACGTGAATATCAGCGAGGAAGAGCTGCATCTTTACCTGGATCGTCTCGGCGTCAAGGGAAACGGCCTAGGCGGCTGATCGTCAAGGCTGGCAGGCACGCATGTGCTCCGGGTCGATCCGGTAAAAACGGCACAGGGCAGCGTAGACGTCAGGTTGTTCACGTTTCAAGTGCTGCGGTTGTTGATAGAAGGCCTCGGTCAGCACCGCGAAAAACTCGGCTGGTTCGGTGGCGCCGTAGGGGTCAAGCCAGGGTTTGTGGTGGTGTTCCAGCCGATGCTGCAGGTGGTCCCAGGCTTCGGTCATGGTTTTCTGCCAGTGCGCCGCCTCATCGCCACTCAGTGGTGGCGCGCCGTCCGCGGTGCCATCCAGGTAGTCCAGCTGATGGGCGAATTCATGGAGAATCACATTGTGCGGGCCATGAGGATTGGCGATGGCTTGTTCACACTGGCTCCAGGCCAGAATCACCCGGCCGTGGGACCAGGCCTCTCCGGCCCGGGTTTCGTCACTGGCGCTGACCACCAGGCCATCGCTTTCGGTGTCCTTTACCCGGTAGATATCGGGATAGACCAGGATGCTTTTGACGTCATCGTATTCGTAAAATCCGCGTTCAAGCAGTAAAAGGCAAGCATGGCCGGCAATGGTCACTCGCACCCGGTCATCGATTTCAAAACCGGCACATTCGTAGAATTCCTTCTCCGAGATAAAGAGCTGCACCAGATTCTCCAGCCGGGTTTTGTGGCTGTCGGCGAGCCGGTTGTAGAGGGGGACACTGCTCTGGAGGTGTTGTCTCCATTGCGCAGGAAACTGTTGTTGCAGTTCGCGTTGGCGTCGCCAGTTGCGGTAGAAAAACAAATAGAACAGCGAGCCGCCAATCAGGGCACTGGCGATAACAGCAAAAACAAGCGGTGCGGACATTGGTGACTTCCCTGTGAATGTCCGGCCAGTCTACCGCAAGGCTCAGCGAACCACGAACACCGAAATGTCGCTGTGTTTGACGATTTCTGCCCCGTTAGACCGCAAAAGGTGCAGAGTGTCGCCGAGGCCCGGTGCATGGGAGGCCATGATTACCAGGTCGGCCTTGGTATCCTTGATCGCGCCCAGTAGTATTTTATCCAGCTCAACGGCGGTATCGACCGATTCCAGCACCCTTGATTCGGTCTGAATGCCGTGGCTCTTACCCTGTTCCTCGGCAAACTCCGTGAGTTTGTCTGCCAGTTCCTTCGGGTTGTGGGCCGCGGCTCCCGGGGTACTGTTGGTGACTGTCACGTAGCACAGGCTGGCCTGGTAGTGTTTGGCCATGTCGATGGCGGTGTTCAGGGTTTTGGGTATCTTGTCGAGATGGGCAAGATCGACGGGAACCAGTATTTTCTGATACATGCGTCCGTCTCCTGTGGTCAGAATTTGATCTGTACTCTTCAAGTCTGGACCATGACCTCAGGATGCTGCAAATCGGGAGGATGCGATGAAGTATATTTTCGAGGTCACGGTGAAAGACGGGCACTCTGCCGAGGAGTATGCCGATGCCTGGGTCCGGGCCAGTGAGCTGATTCAGCAGGCGCCCGGTGCCCGTGGTACCGAACTACACCGAAAGATTGGTGAGCCGAACAAGTTGATCGCTATCGCCAGCTGGGACAGCAAGGCCGACCGCGATGCCATGGATGCCCGGAAGGACCCGAGGATCGCGGAGATCATTAAAAGCGCCGCTCCGTTTGTTGAGATTCGGCCTTTGGGTGAATTTGAAGACCCTGAATGGGTGGTACTGCCGCCAGGCCAGAATAGCGACTGATTAGCTGTGATCACCTTTGTGTAGCTGGAAGTCTTTCTCCAGACGGTAGGTGTCAAAATCCCGGGCCAGGAAAAGGTGGCCCTTGTAATGCTGCAACGCCTCGGCGGCAAGCTGATTGATGTGCGGTGTGCCACCCGGGGCCGATTGGTAGCGGGAGCTGAAGTGGGTGAGTACCAGATTGGGCAGCTTCGTTGCCTGTGCGAACCGGGCCACCTGCTGCGCCGAGCTGTGTTGGGGCCAGGGGCCAACCCGGTCTGCGACATCCTGGGTGTAGGTGGCCTCGTGAATCAAGACGTGGGTGCCTTGGCAGGCATTTTTCAGCAGTTCCGGGGTGTCGTTGTCACCGCCGACAATGATTTTTCGCGCGGTTCTGGGAATGTGAGTGTAATCGTCGCTACGCAGCAGGCGCCCATCATCCAGTAGAACATCTTTGCCTTTCTGCAGGTCACCCCATTGAGGGCCAGGCTCTATGCCATCAGCAACCAGTTTCTCCTTTTGCAGCTGACGTTCCAGGTTGCGCTCTGTGAATACGTAGGCCCGGCAAGGTACCCGGTGTGAAAGCGCCACGTTGGTAACACCCAAATGGTCATCCTGCCAGTAAAAACCCGGAGCTTCCGAGTTGATGAAGTTCAACGGATAACTCAGGCTGGAGTCACTGTTTTCGATGACCGCATCGATAAACCGGCGTACCTGTGGCGGCGCAATGATGTCCAGAGGCTCGGTGCGACCCAGCATGGAAGCGCTGGTAAGCAAGCCCGGTAGCCCGAAGATGTGGTCACCATGGATGTGGGTGATGAAAATGGCGCGCAACTGCATCACCGAATACCGTGTGCGCATCAGCTGGTGCTGGGTGCCTTCACCGCAGTCCACCAGATACCAGGGTTTGGGCCCCGACAGGCAAAGCGCCAGGCCGGTGACGTTGCGTGACCGGGTTGGTGTTCCGGCCGATGTGCCAAGGAAAGTGAATTCCATCGTGCCTCGTTTCGCGGTAATGTGCACCCTAATAATACGAAACCATGCTCTCAGATGATACGGGATCCATCATGTCTGAACTCGCCAACTACGAAAGTTTCAATATTGAAGTAAAAGACCACATCGCCCACGTTCAGTTCAGTCGCCCCGAGGCGCTGAATACCATGAACAAGGCATTCTGGCTGGAGCTGCCGCGCTGCGTTCAGGACGTTGAAGCCAATACCGATGCCCGGGTGATTGTGATCTCCTCGATTGGAAAGCACTTTTCCGCAGGCATGGATCTGGGCGTGTTCTCGGATCCGAAATCCGTGCCCATGAGTGGTGACCCTGGCCGTATGGCGGAGAACCTGCGAAGAGTCGTACTGCAGCTGCAGGATACTCTGAGCTCTCTGGAGAAAGTACGTCTGCCCGTGCTGGCTGCCGTGCACGGGGGCTGTATTGGTGGGGCTCTGGACCTGGTGTGCGCTGCTGACAGCCGGTATTGCACCTCCGATGCCTATTTCACCATCAAGGAAACCGAGCTGGGCATGACAGCTGATGTGGGCACGCTGCAGCGGCTGCCTAAACTGATGCCTGAGGGCGTGGTGCGTGAGCTGGCTTATACGGGCCGCAAATTCGGTGCTGAAGAAGCCCATCGCCTGGGTTTCGTGAACTCGGTATACGAGACTCAGGAAGCGATGCTTGAGGGCGTGATGTCCATTGCCGCCCAGATCGCTGCCAATTCGCCGCTGGCGGTGACCGGCTGCAAGGAAATGATCAACTTCAGCCGCGATCACAGCGTAGAAGACAGCCTCCGCTACATGGCCACATGGCAGTCCGGCATGTTCCGCCCCACGGACATGATGAAATCCTTCCAGGCCAAGGCCCAGAAGCAGGCGCCCGCCTACGACGATCTGTTTCCGGTCAAGGGCTTGTTCGAAAACTGAGTTATGGCCCGAGGTCGCGCCAAACTATCCACCACCGCCGCCCTGTTGTTTCAGGGCGGTATTGGTTTGGTAGGCTGGATCGCGATCTGGCTGTTCGATATTCCGTTAATGCTGAACGGCCTGAATCTGCTGGAAATCCTGCTGTATGGGATCCTGGGCGCTGGCACCACCTACCTTGTGCTATTGCTGCTGACTCAGCTCTCCTGGCTGTTCCCTGATGATCTTGGTTCGCAAATGCAGGCCCTTTACCGTTTCGCGGCGAGTTATCGCTGGCCGGTATTGCTGACCTTGTGCCTGCTCGCCGGGGTGGGGGAAGAACTGTTGTTTCGTGGTGCAGTGCAGGGCTGGCTAATGCAGCACACCGGGCCCTGGACAGCCTTACTGGCGGCCTCTGTGTTGTTCGGGTTGGTGCACTATGTGTCGTTTACCTATTTTCTGGTAGCGACGTGTCTGGGCCTGATTCTTGGTGGCGCTTACCTGGTATGGGGCAGCTTGCCCATGGTGATGGTCTGGCATGCGGTTTATGACATGCTCGCGCTGTACTGCCTGCTGAACTATCCCCAGTGGTTCGGCGTGAAACCTTGATGTTTCCAGTCTAAATAATTCAAACGGTCGTATGAATTTTCGTTGAAAATGCAGTGTGGCTGTAAGAAGATAGCCAGCTACACAGTTTTCAGGCTGATTCTCAACCGTTTGGATGTTCCTATGAATTCAACCATTCGCCGCTGGTTTGCCAGTGCCGGCGCCCTGCGCCGAGTGCTCTCTACTTTCGCCCCTTACCTGGGGGCAGGTATTAAAGTCACTCACATTGCTGATGACTTCAGCTCTGCAACGGTGGAAATGCGTCAGCACTGGTACAACACCAACTACGTGGGCACGCACTTCGGCGGATCTCTCTACAGCATGGTTGACCCAATGTATATGCTGTTACTGATGCGCCGACTGGGCAACGATTACATCGTGTGGGACAAGTCCGCGAGTATTGATTTTATCCGCCCCGGCAAGGGCGTGGTAAAGGCCCGCTTCGAGCTGACCGATGCGCGTCTTGATGAAATACGCGAAGCCACCGCCGATGGCGACAAGTACCTGCCGGAGTGGTATGTCGACGTTGTGGATGAGGCAGGAACGGTCGTTGCCCGAGTCCATAAGGTGCTGTACGTCAGGCGAAAGCCGGCTGAGTAATGCCGGCACCAGCCCACTATGGTTGTTCCACTTTCTTCAGAAAAGCCGCGATGTCGTCGAATGCCTCGTCTGCCTCAGGGAGAAGTGGCGTGAAGATGTGCCATACATGCACCATGTTCTGCCAGGTGTGAAGCTCCACCGGTGAACCCTGGGCTTTTGCCTTGGCGGCGTAACGCGTGGCGTTGTCCAGCAGCATTTCCGTGGTGCTTGCGTGGATAAGCACGGGTGGCAGCTTGTTAAGCTCACCCCGCAGAGGTGATGCAACCGGGTTGGTGGGAGAGATTCTGAACGCGGCAAGTGTTCCCCACCACAACACGGGCAGCGGGATTTTGGACAAACCACCAAACACCGGGCCCAGCAGTGGGTCCGTGCGAATATTCTCGCGATTGCTAGGCGCCGTCAGCGTGAGATCCGTGGAGGGTGACAGGGCAACGGCGGCATCGGCCTGCCGCAGGCCATTGTCGCGAATCCACGCCAGCAGGGACAGGGTATGGCTGCCGCCCGCTGAATCTCCGGCAACCACCATGAAGTCGACAGGCGCTTCGCCGTCCGGGCCATGATTCAGCAACCATGCATAGGCCTGGCGGCAGTCCCGAATGCCATCCATGAACCGGTGTTCGGGCATGAGCCGGTAATCAACCGCAAAAACGGCAGCATTGGCAATCCGGGAAAAACGGTCGGTAATCGCCCGGTGACTGCGAGGGCTGCCAGCAGCCCAGGCACCGCCGTGAATATAGAGCACACGTCGGCGGGGGTCGGCCCCGGGCGCCAGTACCCATTCTCCACGCGGGTGATCCTGGTGATGGATGTCCGATTCGATATTCACACCTTCACCCAGGCTATCGAGGTGATTGCGGAGGGCGATCAGCCGGGCTTTGCCTTTCAGGCCGCGGGAGGCGCGCCCCATGTCCTTGATGCGTTCTATGACCTCATCATGAGCCGGGTTTGGAGCAACCTCCTTCATAACCCAGTCCTGGCCGTCGTACTCGGAAAGATCCTTTACCCGGAAGATCAGCAATGTGATCAGGACAACAAGAGTAACGACAGCGAGCAGAAACCAGAGCATGGACAATCCTTGGGGCGCGAGACACAGGGCATTGGGACGACTATAGTCGAAACAGCGTTAAGCATATAGGAGTGCGCCGTTTTGCAAATAGCCTATCGGGCCCGGGATATTACCGAAGCTCACATCATTGCTGGCCTACTGCGCGCCAATCACATAGAGGCGCACGTAGGCGGACATTATCTGCAGGGCGCGCTGGGCGAGATCGGCGCAGCCGGCTTTACCAACGTGCATGTCGCTGACAAAGACTGGGTTCTCGCCAGAGCCTTGATTGAGGACTACGAGGCAAACCGGCTTGAGCAATCCTGAGGCTTCAGGTGGTTAACGGATAGCGTTCCAGCACGGTATAGACCGAGCCGCTCTGGCCTGGAGTACTGTCAAACAGCGCAAAGTCCTGAACCGACCAACTGCCAAACCGGGTGCTCCGATAACGCTCGATCAGCTCGGCCACCGAGCCCGCGCCAGCCCGAAAGCGGCTCAGTGTGATGTGAGGTTTGAATGAAGGATTCTGGAGAGTGAAGCCGTCGTTGGTGAGCCCTTGGGCAAGGGTGCGTTGCAGTTCCCTCAGTTCATCCTCGTGAGAGACCCCCGCCCAGAGGATTTTCGGGCTCTCCTCCTTGCCGAAGCAACCCAGCCCGGCGGCTTCCAGCTCAAAAGGCGTATGGGCCACCTTTCTGGCGTTATCCCGAGCCTGGGTTACCTGTTCGCTCTCCACCTCTCCCAGAAACGCCAGGGTTAGGTGAAGCTGGGCCTCGCTTTGCCAGCGGGCACCGTTAATGTCAGTTTTTACCGTTAAGACGCTGGTCTTGATCGACTCAGGAATTTCCAGCCCGAAGAACAGTCTTGGCATAAACTCCTCCTTAGTCGGGACGTAGCCCGGTCTGGTCAATGTTGTTATAGTATAACGTTTTTGAGGCCCGAATTATGTCCAGCATTTCCCGACCGATTCCCACCAACCTGATTCTGGGGTTTCTTGGCGTTGGCAAAACCACTGCCATTCTGGACCTGCTACGCCAGAAGCCGGAAGGGGAAACCTGGGCGGTACTGGTGAACGAGTTCGGCGAGGTGGGCATTGATGGTGCCATCCTGGAGACCGAGGGGGCGGTGGTGCGCGAGGTGCCGGGTGGCTGCATGTGCTGCGTCGCGGGGCTGCCCATGCAGATCGGCCTGAACCAGCTGATTGCCAGAGCCAAGCCGGATCGTCTGCTGATTGAGCCCACGGGCCTTGGTCATCCTTCCCAGATTCTCGATACCCTGACCGGAGAGCATTATCAGGATGTCCTGGCGTTGGGGCCGGTGATTACTCTGGTGGATCCACGCAAGCTCGAGAACCCGAAGGTGCTTGAGAATGTGCAGTTCCGGGATCAGATCGAAGCTGCCGATATTCTGGTCGCCAACAAATCGGATCTGTGCACGGCACAGCAACTCTCGGCGTTTGAAGACTGGATTGCCACGCTGCCCCTGACGAAGCGTGCCGTTTACACGACAAGCCAGGGGCATTTGGCGCCCGGGTGGCTGGACGGTGAGATGGAGCGTCAGCCGGTATCCAGCCCGGCTGCCCATCAACAGCGTGCTGCACTTGATCATCGCCCCCCGGCACCGTCTCTGGACGAGCAGCCATGGCAGTGGATGCCCAACCGTGGTCAGGGGCATTACAGCCTGGGCTGGCGCATCCACCCGGAAATTCAATTCTCTGAGGCGTCTCTACTGGCAACGGCGATGGACGAACGTCTGGTGCGGTTCAAGGCCGTCGTGCACACCCTGGATGGTTGGCGCGTGATCAATCAGGTGGAAGGTGCGTTGACCGTTCAGCCCTGTGAGCCGGGAGAACAATCGCGGATTGAATTGATCAGTTCAGAGCCTTTGGCAGAGAACGATCTGGATCTGGAAATGAAACGCGCCGCCGGGTTGGCAGAGTGAGGGCCCGGAACGGGCCCTCGGTGCATTACTGGTGACCGTAGATTCTCATGCGGGTGTTCTGCACAGAGAGGTTGTCCAGTGTCAGGGAACCGATGCTGGTTCCGCCCACCAGAACCTGGCCAATCTTCATGTCTGCGTCAAACTGCTGCAGATCAATCGCCAGGGAATCGTCCGAGCTGCCGAAGCGTTGGTCTTTGTAGACATCCACTACGATATCCGCGGCAGCATCCAGAATGGTCGGGCCATTGCCACCAGTTGCTTTGTCAGCAACCTTTTCGAGATAGGTATTCTTGGTGAGCTGAAGGTCACGAATACCGATCGCGAGGAAGTCGACATCGATATCCAGATCGGAAATACCGACCTTTGTGTTCAGGGTGAGCTTGTCGGTCGCGGTATCCACGGTGATGCCGACCTTGTTGAAGATACCCCTCATTGAAAAGTTGCTTGCCAGCAGGGTGGAGTCTGTGTTGCCTTGCAGGCTCCATTCACCGGTTGTCACGCCAAAATCGACCGGGGCCGCGGTGATTGGCAGTACGTTGATGATGGCGTCGCCATCCGGGGCAACGTCGATCTCGATCTTGATGTTGTCGATCAGGTCGGTGTAATCCTTGAAGGCCAGGCTTCTGCCAATCTCGATGTCTTTGAACATCTCATCTTCATAGCCGGCGCCAGCACCGCCGATGCTGATGTCCTTGATGGCGAGAGAGCCCTCATCGGTGTATCTGAATTCACCAATGTTTACTTTGGTTTCGAGCTCGATGGTGACACCGGCCTGACCGGTGATGCTGCCCATCTGAGCATCGTCGATTGGTTTAAGTTCTGCCTGCGCGGCAAACGGCGCGCCGATGATAGCCAGTGCTAGCAGATTTCTTTTCAGGCTTTTCATTGCATTGTTCCTTTTTTGATTTTGTTTTTACTGCGTATGAGGTCCACGGCCAGCCGCGCTGACCATGGACCCGCCTCCGGCATTGCCGGAAGTTCTTACTACTCTGGAGTCAGCTCCAGATCGATGGTGTTGCCCGGGCCTGTCATGAACTGATTCAGCAAGCTGGTGAGCAAGCCGCAGTTCTCCAGTGCCGGCAGCTCATAGACACCGCTTACCGTGCCGCCGGTGGCAGGCGAGAAGTTGGAGCCTTCAACGGAAGTGAGCTGGATATCAACTGGCTGGCTGGTCTGGCACTCTTCGCCACCACCAATCTTCACCGGCAGGCCGAACAGTTTGATGGCAACCTTGGGCACCTTCACGTACAGGTGAGAGTTCGCCGTCAGCTTGCCGTCGACCAGAGAACCAGTGGTTACTTCAGCCTGTTCAAACTCAACGTTTGCGGATGCGTGGATCTTGCTGAACAGGAGTTTGATGGAGAAGTTGCCAGAGGTTGGCTCAACATCCAGGTCCGCTTCGAACGTGCCAGAAGCAAGATCAAGGAGTGTGGCAATGCTGCCAGTCAGGGGCAGTGTGCCGCCGGTAGCTTTGATCAGGGTTGAGCCTTCAAGGCCCAGCAACAGTTCCAGGGTCGGATTTCCGGTCTGCTCATAAGCTTCGGCAGTGACCGGAACCTGGATCTCCGGATTCTCGGAATCGCTGGAACGGATCACCAGGTTGGCGTTGCTCACGCCTACCGATGCTGCGGTAAAGGCTACCTGAACAGCGCAGCTCTCGCCGGCCGCGACGGTGGTACAGTCTGTCGACTGGGTGAAGTCGGCCGCGTTCGCGCCTTCCAGTGCAATGCTGTCGATCTGCAGAGCAGCGTTGCCACTGTTGGATACGGTCACTTCGGCACTGGCGGATTCACCGAGGAGTATCCGGCCAAGGTCGATGGACTCCGGATTGACGCCGATTTCGGGAACAGGTGCCAGGACTCCACGGCCGGTCAGCCCAACGTCCACAGACGGTGTTTCGGCGTCGGTAGACTGGATAGTCAGAGTGGCGTTGCGGGTACCTTCCGTGGACGGTGCGAACGTTACGTCGACATCACAGGAGGCACTGGGTGCAATGGTGGTACAGCTATTGGTTTGTGTGAACACTGTGGAATCTGTGCCACCAATGGAGATGCCATTGATGCCCAGCTCCGAATTGCCGGTGTTGGAGATGGTAACGGTTTGCGTGGCGGTCAGGCCGGCCTGAACGTTGCCAAAGGCCAGTTCCTCAACGCCGACATTGATGCGGGGCGCCTCAACCGTATCGCCTTCGACGAGAACGGTCTGGAGCAGGTTGTCCTGGTCAGGAAGCTGCACGCAGTCTGTGGTGATCTCGCCGATAGGCGCCGGGGCTATGTCACCATTGGCGGTGCGAGCAATCAGATCCAGGGACAGGGAGCCGACGCGAATCTCAGCCTCACCGATATCATCATCGGTGAACAGCACCTCGGGAGCCGTGCCTGCAGCGGGAACGTTAAACTCTCCGGTCTCGGACGGAATGTTGGTTGGCGGAATGTCCAGCTTTACGATCTGTTCAAACGTGCGGTTGACCGTCACGATTTCGTTGATGCTGGTGGCAACCCCCTCGAGGGTCTCGGAATTGACCAGCTTCAGGCCAGTGCGCGCGTCGTCATTAACGACGGTAATGGCGTCAACCTGAAACTGCGGTGTGGGTTGTCCAACGGTAGCGACCGGCGGTATATCGGCGCTGATCTGGGCGCGAATGGGTTGGGTGCCGATCAGTGGGAACGGGCATTCAAAGGCCAGTTCCAGGGAAACCTGCTCGGCAGACGCATTACCTGCGCCCCCCGCCATCAAAGCCGCCGCGGCAATCGCGGGGCCGAGCTTGCGGACACTCGTATTGAGGTTCCTGAGTTTCATGAGTTCGTCCTCTGTACGTCGTTATTTGTTGTAGTGGGTTGCAGACAACACCGATAAGGACTGCTCAATCGGACTTGCAAAGATCCCTTTGCCATACGTGTTCACGTATGAGTGCAGCGTTATTAGACGGGGAGAGGGTGCCGCGGGTCATTGCTTGTCGCGGCACCGTTTTTGTTCAAAGCGGAGAGAGGCGAAGGGATTGTCTAAACCGTGAACGGTGTCAAAACGAAAAGTGAGCTGTGTTCACTTTTTTGAGCGGGCTTGCCGCCGAACGTCGCCAGGGGTTGTGCCCGTCCAGGATCGATAGGCTTTGGTAAAACCGGCCTGGTCACTGAACCCCAGTTTTTCGGAGATGGACTCCAACGGTACGTTGGTGTCTTTCAGGTAAAGGGTGGCGAAGCTTTCGCGAATTTCGTTCCGCAGTTCCCTGAACGAGGTGCCGGCGCTGGCAAGATGCTGGCGCAGGGTGCGCGGGCTGATGTCCAGGCGCCGGGCAATGTTTTCGGTGGTGCAGGGGCGGCCGGGTTGGCTCATGATCAGTTCGCGAACCTGCATGGCGGTTTCGTCGGCTTCCAGATTGCCCGGTTTTCGATGGCATCGGGTACGGGCTACCAGAAACTCCAGGTTAGCCTCACTTTTAGGGGCTGGTGAGCCCTTCAACGGCATGGTTACCTGAGCAACCGGTGCCTCGAATTCGAACTCGCATCCGGGGGCCAGTAGTTGCCAGTCGTCCAGCGAGGCAGACGACGGAAAATCAAACTGGAAGTTGAAGTTGCTGCAAACCTGGCAGGAGATACGGTGAATGCTGCCCATATAGATTTTGGTCAGGCAGGGTCTCAAGTCCTCCACGCCCCAGGTATCGATCAGCCGGATGCGGAATGTGGAGCCGGTCGATTCCAGTTCCATGTCCATCAATGGCAGGCCTACGCGCAGGTATTGGACGATCATGCTCACCAGGCGTCGCGGATTTTCCTGACCCAACATGGCGAACCCGAGAAGGCCGTGACTGGGCAGGTCCAGTTGTTGGCCAAATTCGAACGCCGCGCGTTCGTCGGTCATCAGCCAGTCCGCCTGTCGCAGCAAATCCATGACCTGATGCATGGACAAGCTGGCGTCCGGGTTATTCAGCATTTCGTCGGTGATGCCGGTATTGGCAAGAATGGTATGCCGCTTTACACCGCGATGTTCCATAAAACGGACAAAACGGCGGGCATAGCGAGCCGAGACGATCGGCACTTCCAGTGCAAGTTCGGATGACGTTTCCATGTTCCTGTCTCTGAGCCGGGGGCTTCCTGGCACTTAGCCTTGAATTGTTCTGTTGGTATCATTCAAGAGGTACTATCCGGCTCCTCTCTACTCTGCGGCAGTATAGGCAGCGGGAAAGGGGGGCTTTTACGTAGCCGGTCACAAACCTGCCGCATGGCCGGATATGACAATGAAACTTTTGTCAGGTTGAAAGTGCATGATTGAAAAGCCGGAGCCTAAGGAATGTCTTCAAGCGCACTGCCCGGTTTGCCAAACCGGGCAGTTGGCGCCTTTTCGGACGATTGGAGATCAGCGCTATCTTCGTTGCGGTTTGTGTCAGGCAACGGTCATGGCCCCGGAGTGTCGTTTGGCTGAGGACCGGGAGCGGGCCGTTTACGAGTTGCACGAGAATAGCGAGTCTGACCCGGGTTACCGGCGGTTTCTCACCAAACTCGCGGAGCCCTTACTGGCACGTATGGAACCTGGCGCCTGCGGCCTGGATTTTGGCTGCGGGCCCGGTCCGGCATTAGCGAAGATGCTGGAGGAGGCCGGGTTGGCGGTGGCTCTTTACGATCCGTTCTTCTATCCCGACGACCGGCTGTTGACGCAGCGGTATGACTTTGTCACCTGCACGGAAGTCGTCGAACACCTTTGCCAGCCGGCCGAGGTGTTCCAAATGCTGGATCACCTGTTACGGCCTGGCGGCTTACTTGGCATCATGACCTGTTTTCAGACTGACGACGACCGTTTTGACAACTGGCACTACCGGCGTGACCCGACGCATGTGGTGTTCTACCGGGAGTACACCTTTGACTGGCTGGCGCAGCACTACGGCTGGGATCTCGAGATTCCGGCGAAAGATGTTGTACTCCTGAGGAAACCGGTTTGACCGGTTGTTAATCCGTTTCTGATGGACAGGAGGGTATCGCCGGGCATCCCGCCGGATTTGCCCCTTTGGACAGGATGTCATCGCCGGCTGACTCAAACCGGTCCGGTGCCAGCGTGGCCGCACAAGCCGAGGCCTTTCGAGCCTGAGCCGGGCACCCGGCATCGTTCAGTGCTATAGCGAGGTTGTTCCAGCCTTCAGAGAACTCCGGGAATTTGTTGATGACTTCCAGGAAACCGTCAGCGGCCTTCTGATGACGCCCTAGCTGGTACTGGAGATTGGCTTTTGCCATGAGTGGTGTTGGCTGCTCTTGCCACTTTGATATTGCCGTTTCGTAGGCCTGCTGAGCTGCGAGAGTATGGCCTGTTGTTTCAAGATCGTGGGCCGCCCGGAGGTATGGAAGCATTTCACCGGTGGCGGGTATCCGATCCGGTGGCAGAATGACGGTAGCCCAGTGGTCTGCCTTGGCCCAGGTGTTGTAAAACACTTTATACGGCATTTCATAATGGCGCCGGGTGTCCGTGTTCAGAATCAAGACTTGCCTCTCGGTGTCGTAACCGACTACCACGGCGAAATGCCACTGAGGCCACCAGCCCAGGCGCAGGTTCTGCATGATCAGAACGGGATTGCCAGCTTCAACCTCGGCGAGAACTGCCTCGGGCTCTGGTGGTAAACGGTATACCAGCATATCGTGGGACCGCGCACCCGCAACCATTTCCACTTGCAGAGAGCCTTCCTTGCCCGGCAGATAGACCAGTTCTTTCAGAATATCCGGATTGGTCTCCAGCCCCTGTGCGTTCAGCATCATGGCCAGCGATGCCGGACCGCACTGGTATTTTTCTTGCGGATAGAAGGGAACACTCTCAAGCAGTGTGGCAGAGCTTGCTGATTCAGCGCTACGGGGCGTGGTATCTGGCCAGTCCGGGGTGGATGCGCACCCTGCCAGCAGAACGACGGCCGCCAGAATGACGGCCGTAGTGTGTTCAGGAAACCTGCTCGCTTTCAACATTACAAATCAGCGAATGCATTTCACGAAGGGGAACAGATCCGTCGCGCAGAGCATATCGGTTATGATGAACACCACCAGGAACAGAACAATGATGCCGACGACCCCCTCGCCGGTTGGTGCTTCGGCCAGTTGTTGCTCGAACTCGGCCAGTTCGGCCGGCGTCAGATTCTGGATGCGCTCCGCAACCTGGGCTTCTGTCACGCCCAGTTGCTGCAGTTTTGCCTTCACTTCCTGATCTTCAAGCATTTCCAGCAGTTGTTGCCGGTCCAGATCGACCTGCTGTTGCTGGATCAACTCACCGGTACCCACCATGCCTGCGTTGGCGGACATGGAGAAGGTGGTCGTAAACGTGAGGAGTACGGCCATGGTCAGTGAGAACTTTCTCAAGTGCTTTCTGATACCGTTCATGTGAGGCTCCTTTCTCTGTTGTATTCCAGTACAGTAGATAGCGATCTGTACTCATTCAACATACAAAACGTTCACACAGCCGCTCGGGTTCCATGACTATTTGGTCATTGCGCGGGCGTTCAGGTACTCAGCGAAAAGCTTCAGCAAGTGATTGGCATCAGGGGCAGGGCGTACACCCTGCAGCAGGCTCTGGGCGTCCAGGCCTTCGGCGACGATGTCCGGAAATTGGACTTCGAGGTAGGCTTTCATGATGGCTTCGGTGAATTCCGGATGAAACTGCACGCCCCAGGCATGTTCGCCAACCCGGAACGCCTGGTGTGGCTCGAAGGCTGAATTGGCAAGCAGTACAGCGCCCGGAGGGAGCTCAAGTGCTGATTGCTTGTGGGTCAGGTGGGCGGGGAATTCTGCCGGCAACTGACTGAACAGGGGGTCTGAACTGGCGCTGTCGAGCAATCGCACGGTGTGCGTGCCGGTCTCGCGGCCTTTAGGATGGTAGTCTGCCTTGCCACCCATAGCGTGGGCCAGCAACTGGTGGCCATAACAGACTCCGAGAAGTGGAACCCTGGCCTCGACTGCCTGTTTTATCCAGCGGGCGGTTTCTTCGCTCCAGTGCGCTTTGTCGCTGACCATTGCCGGCGAGCCGGTAATGACGATACCAGCCCAGTCGCTGGGAGCAGACGCGGGTGGTGTTTGCACGGCATCCAGCACGGTAAGGTCAAGATCACCGTTGAGGTTGCGGAGGAACCAGGCGTCGAAATCACCAAACTGATCCCGTATCTCCGGGTAGGTTGAGCCTGTTTTCAGGATAATAACCTTTGGCTTTTCCACGCCTGCTACCTCCGCGATGTCGCGCCCCTGTGACTACTTTTTGCCAGCAGAGGTTATTCCTGCGGCAGTTCTGCGTTGTGGAATACGTTCTGTACGTCGTCCAGATCGTTCAGCATGTCGAGGAATTTCTCGAACATCGGGATGTCGTCGCCTTCTACCACGGTGGTGGTTTTTGGCAGGAACTGGATCTCGTCCACATCGAACTCAATGCCTTCAAACGCGGCTTCCAGAGCCTGTTTGGCTTTGGCGTATTCGGTGTTCGGGGTGAATGCCGTGATTTTGCCGTCTTCGCTTTCGATGTCGGTAACGTCCACGTCGGCTTCCATCAGGGCTTCCAGTACGGCCTCTTCATCCTGGCCGGCGAATGCAAAGATGGCGCAGTGATCAAACATGTGGGCCACGGCGCCCGGGGTGCCGATCTTGCACTTGGTTTTGGTGAACGCCAGGCGAACATCGCCAAAGGTTCGGTTCGGGTTGTCAGTCAGGCAGTCCACGATGACCATGCAGTTTCCGGGGCCATAGCCTTCGTAGCGGGCCGGCGCATAGTCTTCGCCTGCACCACCCTTGGCTTTGTCGATGGCTTTTTCAATAACGTGGGTGGGCACCTGGTCTTTCTTGGCCCGCTCAATCAGCCCGCGCAGGGAAAGGTTGGCTTGCGGGTCGATGCCACCAGCCTTGGCGGCCATGTAGATCTCGCGGCCGTACTTGCTGTAAACCTTGGTTTTCGCGGCGGCCGTTTTGGCCATGGATTCTTTGCGGTTTTGGTAGGCTCTGCCCATATTCGCTGCCTCTAGGGTTCAGTGAAAAGGCGGATTTTACTGAACCTGAGCGGATTGCAACAGGCCTGATTTCGCAGCTTTTGCCAGGAGGTGGTTCCGCGTCCCTGCGGAACCGGGTTGTTACACGTATTCCACCGGCTGGCGATAGTTGTCCTGGGATACCAGATCAATGCCACAATCCATATCGCTGACCCAGTTAAGGAAGCGATCAATCATCACCGGGCCTTCAAAGCGTTTGCCATGCTGGGGCACGATCATCGACACGTCCATGTCTCGAACCATGTTGGCCCAAAGACGACAGACTTTCTTGGAAGCAATGTAACGGCGGTGGAAGCCGATCATGTTCGGGATGTGTTTGTCGAAATCTTTCACCGGCTCGTGGTCGTCTTCGCCGCCCATGGACGCGCCGAGGTCACCTGAGAACAGGATTTTTGAGACCGGATCGTAGAATTGAAGGTTACCGACCGAGTGCATGAAATGCGCCGGCAGGCACTGCAGATAAGTCTCCCCGAACCTCACATTGGCGCCGCCGTCAGGAATACTGACGATGCGGTCGTAGACGCTGCCGCTGAGCTGGTTGGTGACGTAGCTGGACACCAGGTGCGGCAAGAAGCGCGCCCACAGCTTTGAGGTAACGATTTTTGCCCGGGTGTGGACAATCCAGCGGTCGATGGCGCCGATGATGTCCGGGTCCTGGTGGGACGCGAAGACATAGTCCATATCGCGGATGTTCATGTACTTGGACGCGGCGACGGAGAGTGGGGTGTAGGTCAGATCTCCGCCGGGGTCGATCAGGGCTTCGTGTTTGCCATCAACAATCAGGAACTGGTTGGACTGAACGCCTTCGCCAGTGACCAGGGAATCGAACATCAGGCACTTGTGGTGTCCGTTGTCGAAGAGAACAATCGGTGCTGCCGCCATTTCTGTCTCCCGCAAAGCAGTAGGGTCTTCGGCTTCAGGCACACTTATAGCCCGATGGCCGGATATTGCAAACTGCGCGGGAGAGTACAGAATTGACAAATATAAATTGTTGCCTCAGGTCAATTATCTGATATTCATCAAGTTACCGATTGTTGCCTGCGCTCCCACAGGCTTACGCCATTGACGGCAGGCGTTTGATACCACGGCGTAATCCCTTTTCCAGCGCGACCTGAACCGCTTTGCCGGTAAACGGCACAATATCCTCAAAACGGATGGAGTACTGAATACGGGTTCTTCCTTCGCCTGCATCGGAGAACAGAATACGCCCCAGGTGATTACGCAAAGGGCTGATGCTGCTGATGGTGTACTCAATCAGAGAGTCGGGTTCAAAACCGAGTACGGTTTCCTCAAGAGACAGCGGGCCAATGCCGATCTTGCGAACCGAGCCAATGCCGTTGGGGTCTGCCTGGTCGCTGTCCTTGATACGCTTGACCGGTGCCCCGACCAGTTTGCCGAAGCGGTGGTGGTCGGCAAAAACGGCAAAAGCCTTGCGCCTGGGGACATCGAAAGTTTCATCAATTTCAATGGTGTACTGTGCCATGGTGCTGCTCTTGTTGTTAGACGGTGTTCAAGGTTAACCGTTCACCGGGTTCAACAAAAGTCGCAGGCGCGGGTTTTCATCACTGAGAACTGGTTAAAACAGGCCATCGGTTTGTTGGTTGGTATTCCGGAGGCTGGTGGTTATAATCGGGACTGCTCAGGATGAGTCAGTTCAACATAATCTTCAGGGATCGAAGTCATGCCCCAGGCAAGCGGATTGCAGTTCACCGCCCGTGTAGGCGAATTCCCCTCGGATCACTTTGTCGTTGTCGGCTTCGCGCTGACCGAACGGCTGTCTGATCTGTT
>Ga0207832_100147_pt1 | contig 48530 bp, 65 predicted proteins | sample TtanPargueraPR_3_FD_187743 | JGI IMG/M metagenome (GOLD analysis project Ga0207832, IMG submission 187743) | Aerobic enrichment media microbial communities from Bioluminiscent Bay, La Parguera, Puerto Rico - Tt and P1 (4) (SPAdes) | ecosystem: Environmental > Aquatic > Marine > Unclassified ...
TCTAGTTTTGAGAGATGTCTGGTGACGATGGCGAAGTGGTCACACCTGTTCCCATACCGAACACAGAAGTTAAGCACTTCAGCGCCGAAAATAGTTCTAAGGAGCGAAGATAGGACGTTGCCAGGCAGTATCTCTATTAATGGGAGTTTAGCTCAGTTGGGAGAGCATCTGCCTTACAAGCAGAGGGTCAGCGGTTCGAGCCCGTTAACTCCCACCATTAATATGCCGAAATAGCTCAATCTGGTAGAGCAACTGACTTGTAATCAGTAGGTTGCGGGTTCAATTCCTGTTTTCGGCACCACTATTTGACCCGTTAGCTCAGTCGGTAGAGCACTTGACTTTTAATCAAGGTGTCGAAGGTTCGATTCCTTCACGGGTCACCACTACATATGCCTCGATGGTGAAATTGGTAGACACGTGGGACTTAAAATCCCATGGATGATGAATCCGTGCCGGTTCAAGTCCGGCTCGAGGTACCATGGTTGTGGGGCCTTAGCTCAGTTGGGAGAGCGCCTGCCTTGCACGCAGGAGGTCAGGGGTTCGAGCCCCCTAGGCTCCACCAAATTTATAGTAATATTTGTCCTCCAAGCAAAAACGACTATAAAAGTATTAATTTGGGTCTTGAATGGTAGTTTTATTTAATACTATTGTTATAGATAGTTTATGTTTTGGCGGCGTAGCTCAGCTGGTTAGAGTGCACGGCTCATACCCGTGAGGTCGAGGGTTCGATCCCCCCCGCCGCTACCAGTTTGGACCCGTAGCTCAGTTGGTTAGAGCTACCGGCTCATAACCGGTCGGCCGTAGGTTCGAGTCCTACCGGGTCCACCAAAAAAATCTTTTAAAATCACAAAATTATGTTATAATAGTGGAGGAATACCCAAGTCTGGCTGAAGGGATCGGTCTTGAAAACCGACAGGCTGTAAAAGGCGCGGGGGTTCGAATCCCTCTTCCTCCGCCATCAGAAGTTTAATAATCTTAATATATCGCGGGATAGAGCAGTCAGGTAGCTCGTCGGGCTCATAACCCGGAGGTCGTAGGTTCAAATCCTTCTCCCGCAACCAATGGTCCGGTGGTGTAGGGGTCAACATGCCTGCCTGTCACGCAGGAGATCGCGGGTTCAAATCCCGTCCGGACCGCCAATTATTAGGCTCTGTAGCTCAGTCGGTAGAGCAAAGGACTGAAAATCCTTGTGTCGGCAGTTCGATTCTGCCCGGAGCCACCATTTGTATGGTGGTAGACCAATGAGGTCTTTTTTTTTATTTTAAAGTAAAAATATCTCCATGTATTTAATATAAATTAGAATTATGGAGGTGATGTATATGTCAATCAAATGCTTATATTTATTTAAAGAATTAAATGAAATTTCGCTACTGTTAAACACTTTGGATCAATTGGAATGGAAAATTGAGAAAGAATACTTGAAAGATAGAGTGATTTTTTATCATGAAATAGAATTATTTGTAAAATTGAAAAAAGATTTTTTGAATAAAAAATTAACGATTTGGCCACTTAAAGATGAAGAAGTAATAACATGGATGGATACTTTGTCCCTTATAAGTAGGGTCATGATGAAACTTTTTAAATCAGGGGTTCAGACAAATAAAATATCTTTAATTATGGAATATCCTATTGTATTTGGAAATCACATGCGAACTGACTATCTTTTGATTTATGATCGACTTATCGTTGTTTTGGAGTTCGGTATGTTCAATCAAGATGAGAAGAGAAGTGAAGAACGTTATACAAAAAAACTTCAAGAATCTATTAGTTATAGACAAATTTTAAATAACTTATTAAAACCTGGTGTTGATGTTGTAAATTACGTAATGATTTATAGACCAGAGTTTTATAAAACCAAAAATATTTATTTATCCGAGAATATCGAGTACAATAATTTAGAAATTGAGAAGTTGACAAAATTCCTTACTAATTTGTTCCAGATACAGGATACTTCCGCACCGTTATATCAATTGGAGTATTTAGAAAGCATATTATAACATATTATGTTTGACATTAATGTTTTTTATGTTATTATATTATTGAATAAAAATTTGATATTCAAAATATTTGAAGGAGAAAACAAATGTCAGAAAAAATTGGATTAGTAGTTTGTGGTAACTCTGGTATAGATTACATGGCACTGAACTACCCTGTAAAAGTGATTAGATCAACATTAAATTTAGATGGTAAAGAGTATGAAGATTACGTAGATATTCAAGCAAAAGATTTCTATAAAATGGTAGAAGAAAACCCAGATATAGATGTATCTACGTCTCAAACATCTACTGGAAAAATAGCTAGTGTTTATGAGGAAATGGTAGCTGAAGGTTATACAGATGTTATAGTTATTGTTATTTCATCCAAATTAAGTGGTACTTACCAAGGTGCGATTCTAGCTAAAGAACTAGTTAAAAATTTAAATGTTTATGTTTTAGACTCAAGAAGTGTTTCGTATGGTGAAGCTTATTTAGCTTTAGAAGCTATTAGAATGATTAAAGATGGCAAAAAAACAGTTGAAATTATTAATCATTTGGAAAGAATTAGAGATCACATTTACATTTATGTACTAGTAGATACACTTAAGTTCTTAGTAAAAAACGGTAGATTATCTGTTACTAGTGGTTTTTTAGGAACATTATTAAAGATTAAACCATTGTTGCATGTACAAAAGGATGGTAGACTTGTTCCACTGGAAAAAATAAGAACAACACATAAAGCTCAAAGTAGATTAGTTGAAATAATTGAAGAAAAAATTCATGAAAAAAATGTTATAATGTTTATAGCATATACAAATAACAAAGAAAAAGCAGAAGAGTTGAAAGAAATTTTCTTAAAAAAGAGAAAAGACATCACAGTCGAACTAGTACCGCTTACGCCAGTTGTTGGAGCACATGCGGGTCCTGGAACACTAGGTGTGGGATATATAGAAATATAAAAAAATGTAGGTGATAATATTGATTTCTGTAAAAGAAGTAATTAATGAATTATTAGTTGATGTTTTTAATCATATATTGAGCATTGAAGCGGAAGTGCTAAGAGAGCGCGGAGTTAAACTATCAATGACTGAGGTTCATGTTTTAGAAGCAATTAAGAATACTCCTGAACCAACAATGGGGAATGTAGCTAATAAGTTGCGTATTACCATGGGTACATTAACAACATCAATCAATGTGCTAGTCAGAAAAAACTTTGTAAATAGATATCGCGACGAAAACGATAGAAGAAAAGTTTTCTTGGAGTTAAAAGATTCTGCAAAAGAAGTTTTAAAAATACATGATGAGTTTCATGAAGAAATGGTATCATCTTTATTAAAGGATTTAGATCTCGAAAAAGATGAAATATTATTGAAATCATTAGAAAATATTAGTAATTATTTTAAGCAAAGATATTAAAACACTCTTAGGAGTGTTTTTTTTCATTAAATCTAAAAAAAGACTCAAAATTACGACATAAAAATGTTATAATAATAAGGATTTAGGAGGTATTTATGAAAAAATACGTGTATGGCGTAGATGTTGGTGGAACTACTATTAAAATGGGATTGTTTGATTATGATGACATGAAAATACTTGATAGCTATGAGATTCCGACACCTACTTTAGAAAATGGTAGTTTTATTTTAAAAACAATATATGAGTCTATATTAGAATGTAATAATCGACATGGTATTGATGCGAAAGAACTTGTTGGTATAGGGATGGATGTGCCTTGTCCAATTAAGAATGGCTATGTAGAAAGTTGTGCAAATTTACATTTAGATGATATAGATTTGATAGCTGAAATGAATAAATATGTTGACAGTCATGTTGTAGTTGCTATAGCTAATGACGCTACTATTGCTGCTTATGGAGAGAACGCCTCCTTAGAAAAGCCATACAAGAATGCAGTTTTGATTACATTGGGTACTGGTGTAGGTGGAGGTATTATTCTTGATGGAGATATCGTAGAAGGTGCTACAGGGTTTGGCGGCGAAATTGGACATATTCGCGTTTATGAAGAGAAAGAACAAGTTTGTGGATGTGGATCTAAGGGATGTCTTGAACAAATATGTGGAACAAAGGGGATTTTAGATTTCACAAAAGAACAATTAAAGGAAAACAAATCCATACTAGATAAAGATAATTTAACTGTTAAAAGCATATTTGATGCTGCTAAACTTAACGATAAGGTTGCTTTATCAACAGTTCATCGAGTTGCAAAACATATTGGAATAGCAGCAAGCATCATATCTATGGTTGTAGAACCAGAGGTCTACATTATCGGTGGTGGTGTTTCTAAAGCCGGATCGTTTTTTATAAATCTGATTGAAAGATATTATAGAGAAAATGCAAGATTCTCAACGGGTAAAATCCCATTTAAACTTGCACAAACAGGTAATGATGCAGGAATGATTGGATCAGCACTATTAGTGAAAAATCACATATAAAAATAAAACATAAAAAGGAAGAAGATGAAATGAGCACTCAATATTTGGGGGATTTTATATCATATGGAAAGCATATAAGCATTGATATAAAACGGAGAAACATAGATTACTCAAAAAAGGAATTAAAGAAGGCAACGAATGAGGTCATTCAAGTTATTGACGACTTCGTCAATGACGTTTACGCAGAAATGGTTGAAGACAACTTAAGTAAAGGTGTGAACGAATACCCATATACATTCGCACCTTTTTTTTCGCCAAAAACATTTGATAAGATGAAAAACTTACTTCTTGCAAGTGATATATCTTTTGGTGAAGCATTTAACAAGGCTGTTTTATGGTACATGAAAAATGAAAATTTAAATATTTTTAATTTTTTAGCTGAACCACATAAAAAAATGGATATGATTAGTCAAACAATAGATATTAAAGATAGAGCTGTTATCGTTTTGAACAGATATTTCATCCATAAATTCACGAATCAAACTGATGAAGATGTCATTATTTCAATAAATAAATTTGAAAAAGAATATTTTTATGAAATGCCAAAAAATCTTAAGGGTTTTGTATGTCGTCATATAGAAGATGAGATGCTAATAAAAGATATGGCTTTTGCATATGAGATACCAGTTGTTGTTACTACTAAAAATGTAAAACAATCAAAATTTTTAGTAATCGATAACATAAATAAGAAATTAGTTGTGGACCCGAATGATAACAATTTATCAAAATGCATGGATGAGTATTCTAAACATAATATTAACTTAGAAGAAGGTCCTAAATATACTTCTGAAATTATAAAATATTATGCTTCATTAGTTGATTTAAGACATTTAGATAGCATAAGTAGAAGTAATTGGTATGCAGGTGGAGTTTTTTATAGGACAGAATATATGTATTTATCTAAAGGCTATTATCCAAAGTATGAAGAAATGTTAGATACTTTTACAGCTTTGATGAATGCTTTTTCTGACCGAGAAATACATATTCAATTACCAGAACTTAATCACTACAAACGTTTAACATATGAAAAAGACGAAATATTCACAGAGGTATCCATAGCTAGTATCTATCATAGGATATATTTTAGAACTGTAAATGCCATTTATGAAGCTTCTCAAAAAACAGGAAAACAGGTCACTTTGGTTATCCCAATGTTAAGGGTAGGCAAAGAAATCTATGATTGGAAGGATAAAATTGATTGTTTCATAGGTATTGATCGAGATCACGACATTGCACCAAAATTTGGTATTGCAATGGAAACTGAGTCAGCCTTTGAGTATTTTGAAGATTATCGAAGAGTTAGTTCAATTATATTTGGCATGGATAATTTTTTAGAAGAAGCAATGGAAATTTCCAAATATGATAAAGTAGAGTATGAATATTTTATGAGAGCAGCATGGCCAGATTTACAGATGACACACCAGTTTTATAGAAAAAACGGTATTAGAATGTTACATATCATGGCAGGTATGATTCTAAGAGATCCATTCTACTTAAAAAAATTTATTGCTAAAGGCTTTAAGCATTTCGTTATTCCACTAAAAACATTGAAAATGGCTGAAAATATACTTTTTACTCATGAATCAACACGTGGAAAATACGTTGGAGTACATGCAGAGAGAAAAAGATCAAATTTGAATAAATAAAATAAAAAAAGAGGGTAAAAAAGGTTGCTTTTATCTTCTTTTTAATATATAATAGTAACGCTCGTGTGTATACGAGAAAAGGCTGTGAAATGGGAGGTTGCCGACACACGGATATCCGTTGTCTATGTTGTTGGGTTTTTCCATGGAGCAAGTCTATACAAGATTATAGGCGAAAGGAGCTATACAAAATGGCAAAAGATGTAATTAAAATTCGTTTAAAGGCTTACGATCACAGATTATTAGATCAAGCTGCTAAGAAGATTGTGGATAGTGCTTTAAGAACTGGAGCTACAGTTCAAGGTCCAATTCCTCTTCCAACAGAAAAGGAAATCTTTACAATCTTACGTTCACCACACGTAAACAAAGATTCACGTGAACAATTTGAACGTAGAACGCACAAAAGATTAATTCAAATCGTTGATCCAAACCCTAAAACAATTAGTGCATTGATGGATATTGATTTACCATCAGGTATTGATATCGTACTTAAAAAATAACTAAAAAAAAGAAAGAGGTAAGAGTATGGCCAAAGGAATCTTAGGTAGAAAACTTGGTATGACACAAATTTTCGATGAAAATGGTGTTTTAGTACCAGTTAGCGTTATTGATGTGGCTGATAATGTCGTGTTACAACAAAAAACTGTTGAAACAGATGGTTATGTAGCAACTCAAATTGGTTTTGAAACCAAACGCGAAAAATTAAGTAACAAGCCTGAACAAGGGCACGTGAAAAAAGCTAATACAGCACCTAAGCGCTTCGTTAGAGAAATCCGTTTCAATGAAGAGCTTAAAAATGAGTTGTTGGATTTAGCTGTAGGAGACCTTGTTAAAACAGATTTATTTCAAGTAGGCGAAACTGTAGATGTTACAGGAACATCTAAAGGTAAAGGTTTTGCAGGTAGTATTAAGAGACACAATCAACATCGTGGACCGATGACACATGGTTCTAGATACCATCGTGGACCAGGTTCTATGGGACCAATCAAAGGTAACATGAAAGGTAAGAATTTACCAGGACATATGGGACATGAAAAAGTAACAATCCAAAACTTAAAGGTTGTTGGTGTTGATGTTGAAAACCAATTATTGCTTATCAGCGGTAGCGTTCCAGGACCTAAAAAAGGACTTGTCATCGTTAGATCTGCTGTTAAGAGTAGTAAATAAGGAGGGTTATCATGCCAAAAGTAGACATATTAAATCAAACAGGTAAAAAAGTTGCTGACCTAACCTTATCAGAATACGTATTCGGTATTGAACCACATCAACAAGCATTATTCGATGTTGTCAATGCTCAAAGAGCAGCAATGAGACAAGGTACACATGATGTTAAAAATCGTGGTGAAGTATCAGGTGGCGGTAGAAAACCATGGAGACAAAAAGGAACTGGTAGAGCTCGTCAAGGGTCAACTAGATCTCCACAATGGCGTCATGGTGGTGTAGTTTTTGGTCCAACACCAAGAAGTTATGCAGTGAAGTTAAATCAAAAAGTTCGTCAATTAGCTTTAAGATCAGCATTATCTTATCATCAAGCTAATGGTCAATTAAAAGTGGTTGACTCTGTAGCTTTAGATGCACCAAAGACTAAATTATTTAGAGAATTCTTAGAAAGTCTTGAAGTTCAAGGCAAAACTTTAGTTGTTGCAAAGACATTTAATGAAAATGAAGTATTAGCTGCTAGAAATATTCCAACAGTTCAATTCTCATTAGTAAGTCATGTCAGCGTATATGATATTCTAAATTGCAAAAATTTAGTAATCACTAAAGATGCTGTTGAATCATTAGAGGAGGTATTAGGTAATGACTAAGTATTATGAAATTATCAAAGCCCCAATTATTACTGAACAAAGTACACAACTTATTGAAAGTCAAAATAGATACACATTTAAAGTTGAAAAGAGCGCTAATAAAGTTGAAATCAAAAAAGCAATCGAAGCAATCTTTAATGTAAAAGTTCTTTCAGTTAATACAGTGAACGTTTTACCTAAGTTCAAAAGAATGGGTAAATACGAAGGGTACAAATCGGCTTATAAAAAAGCTATCGTGAAAATTACTGAAGGCCAAAAAATAGACGCCTTCACATTATAAGTGAAATATTAGAGGAGGTTTAACCAAATGGCGGTTAAAAAATACAAAGCGACCACAAACGGTCGTCGTAACATGAGTGTTTTAACATATGATGAAATCACAACATCTACTCCTGAAAAATCACTACTTGAGCCATTCTCTCGCACAGGCGGACGTAACAGTCAAGGTAAGATTACCGTAAGACATATCGGTGGCGGTGCGAAAAGAAAATATCGTGTAATTGATTTTAAGAGAAACAAAGACAATATTATTGGTAAGGTAGCTACTATTGAGTACGATCCAAACCGTACAGCAAATATTGCGTTGATTCATTATGTAGATGGTGAAAAGAGATACATCTTAGCACCTAAAGGATTAGTAGTTGGTATGGAAATCCTTTCTGGTCAACAAGTAGACATCAAAACAGGAAATGCATTGCCAATTATGAATATTCCAGTTGGTACTGTCGTTCATAACATTGAACTTAGTCCTGGTAGAGGTGGACAAATTGCAAGAAGTGCTGGAGCATCAGCTCAAATCTTAGGTCGTGAAGAAAAATACGTCCTAGTGCGTTTGCAATCAGGTGAAGTACGTAAGATCTTAGGTACTTGCCGTGCTACAATTGGTACAGTTGGAAATGAATCATGGGAATTAGTCAACCTAGGTAAAGCTGGTAGAGTAAGACACATGGGCGTTAAGCCAACGGTTCGTGGTTCTGTTATGAACCCTAACGATCACCCACACGGTGGTGGTGAAGGTAGAACACCAATCGGTAGAAAATCACCAATGACCCCTTGGGGTAAGAAGGCTCGCGGTGTGAAGACTCGCGACAGTAAAAAAGCGTCAAACGACTTAATCGTTCGTCGTCGTACGAAGTAGGAGGAAATTTATGGCACGTTCAGTCAAAAAAGGACCATTTTGTGACTTACACTTGTTAAACAAAGTGCAAAAGCAAAATGCAGCAAACGAAAAGAAAGTGATCCAAACTTGGTCACGTCGTTCAACGGTTTTCCCTGATTTCGTTGGACATACGATCGCAGTTTATAATGGTAAATCACATGTTCCAGTTTATGTAACTGAAGATATGGTTGGACACAAGTTCGGTGAATTTGCACCAACACGTACATATCATGGACATAACAAAGAAGATAAGAAAGCTAAGAAGAAGTAATTGGAGGAGAAAATGATGGAAAGTAAAGCTATAGCTAAAACAGTTCGCATTGCTCCACGTAAGGCTAGATTGGTTATCGACTTAATTCGTGGCAAAAATGTTAAAGAAGCGCAAGCAATTTTAATGTTTACACCACGTGGCGCCTCACCAATTATTCTTAAAGTGCTTAACAGCGCAATAGCTAACGCAGAGCATAACAATAATGCAAACATTGATGATTTATATGTAAAAGAAGCATATGTTAATGAGGGTGTTCGCCTAAAAAGACTTTTACCAAGAGCTAAAGGTCAAGGGGACATCATTAAGAAGAGAACAAGCCACATTACAGTAGTAGTGGCAGAAAAAGAATAGGGGTGAAGAAACATGGGTCAAAAAGTTAATCCAGTCGGTATGCGACTTGGGATCATTCGTAACTGGGAATCAAAATGGTACGCAGATAAAAATGCTGTTCCAGCACTAGTTAAAGAAGATGCAAGTATTCGTTCATATCTAAATGAATTTTATAAAAAAGCCGCTGTTTCTCACATCGAAATAGAACGCGTTAAAGGTAGAGGCGGTAAAGATCGTGTAAAAATTACACTTCACACTGCTAAGCCAGGTATCGTTATTGGTCGTGATGCTGAAACTAAGAAAAAAGCGGTTGCTCAACTAGAAAAAATCACAAACAAAGAAATCGTGTTTAATGTAGTAGAAGTAAAACGTCCTGAAAGAGTTGCAACTCTAGTTGCTCAAAGCATTGCAGAACAACTAGAAAATCGTGCATCATTTAGACGTGTTCAAAAGATTGCTATGCAACGTGCGCTTAAAGCTGGTGCTAAAGGTGTTAGAACCTTAGTATCTGGACGTTTAGGTGGTGCTGAAATGGCAAGAAGCGAAGGTTATTCAGAAGGTCAAGTACCTCTACATACACTTCGTGCAGATATCGATTATGCAACAGCAGAAGCACACACAACTTATGGTGTATTAGGTATAAAAGTTTGGATCTATAATGGTGAAGTATTACCAGGTCAAACAAGAGAAGAAAACCTAAGAAAGTTAGATGAAAGAACTCCACGTCCAAGACGCGGTGGTAGAAACAATCGTAACAACAAGGGAGGCAAATAATCATGTTAATGCCTAAAAGAACTAAATTCCGTCGCCCACATAGAGTAAGTTATGAAGGTAAAGCAAAAGGTAGAAATGAAATTCTTAATGGAGACTTTGCATTAGTAGCTTTAGAAGGCGCATGGATTACAAACCGTCAAATCGAAGCGGCTCGTATCGCGATGACAAGACACATGAAGAGATTAGGGAAAGTATGGATTAACATCTTCCCACATCTAGCAAAAACTAAAAAACCACTTGAAGTGCGTATGGGTTCTGGTAAAGGGGCTCCAGATCACTGGGTAGCGGTTGTTAAACAAGGTAAGATTATGTTTGAAATAAACGGAGTTTCAGAAGCAGTAGCAAGAGAAGCATTACGTTTAGCATCACACAAATTACCAATTAAAACTAAAATTGTTAAAAGAGGTGAGCAAGCGTGAAAGCGGCAGAAATTAGAAAAATCAGCACAACTGATTTAGAAAAACGTATTGTCGAGCTTAAAGCAGAATTATTTAACCTACGCTTTCAACTTGCAGTAGGACAACTTGAAAATACAGCTCGAATTAGTCAAGTAAAAAAGACGATTGCACAAATGAAGACAATCATCAGTGAACGTACTGAATAAGGAGGATACCATGGAACGTAAACAAAGAAAAGTATATACGGGAATTGTTGTATCTGACAAAATGGATAAGACGATTACCGTGGTTGTCGATACATACAAGAAGGATCCTTTATATGGTAAACGTGTAAAGGTTTCAAAGAAATTTCATGCACATGATGAAGAAGGTTTAGCAGGTATTGGTGATAAAGTTACTATTATGGAAACTCGCCCATTATCTAAGACAAAGAGATTCCGTCTCTTAGAAGTCGTTGCTAAAGCTGATTTAGTATAAGGAGGAAGAAAACATGATTCAACAAGAAAGTAGATTAGTTGTTGCTGACAACAGTGGCGCTAAAGAAGTCCTTGTGATTAAAGTTTTAGGGGGAACCCGTCGTCGTTATGCTAATATCGGTGATATTGTCGTTGTTACTGTTAAAAAAGCTGCACCTGCCGGTATGGTTAAAAAAGGTGAAGTATTAAAAGCAGTTATCGTACGTACAGTTAAAGGTCTTCGTCGCGCAGATGGCTCATACATCAAATTTGATGAAAATGCAGCAGTTATTATTAAAGATGATTTAAACCCACGTGGAACTCGTATTTTCGGGCCAGTGGCAAGAGAGTTAAGAGATAAGAACTTTATGAAGATCGTATCTTTAGCTCCAGAAGTATTATAAGGAGGTCTCGTCTATGTACATTAAAGCTGGAGACACAGTTGCAGTGATTGCTGGGCGCGATCAATTTGTAACCGATAAAAAAGGAAATAAAACACGTAAGACAGGTCGCGTGCTTCGTGTTTATCCAAAAACAGATCGCGTATTGGTAGAAGGTGTTAACATGGTTAAAAAACACCAACGTCCAACACAAGCGAATGATAAAGGCGGCATTATTGAAAAAGAAGCACCAATTCATGTTTCTAACGTAGCTATTCTTGATCCAAAAACTAACAAACCAACTCGTGTTGGTTACCGTGAAGTTGAAGGTAAGAAAGTACGTTATGCGAAAAAATCAGGCGAAAGCCTTGATAAATAAGGAGTTTGAACAATGAGTGTAATTAGAGATAAATACGAAAATGTTGTCAAACCCGAACTGATTAAGGCATTCAACTACACATCAGTTATGGAAGTTCCAAAAATTGAAAAAATTGTAGTGAATATGGGTATCGGTGATGCCGTATTCAATCCAAAAGTTTTAGACGATGCAGTTGAAGAATTGCAAGCATTAACTGGTCAAAAACCAGTTGTTACTAAAGCTAAAAAATCAATTTCTAACTTCAAATTAAGAGAAGGTATGCCTATTGGGGCAAAAGTAACCCTTCGTGGTGAAAGAATGTACTATTTCTTAGAAAAATTAATTTCAATCGCACTTCCACGTGTTCGTGACTTTAGAGGAATTTCAGCAAATTCTTTTGATGGCCGCGGTAACTACACTGTAGGTGTTAAGGAACAAATCATATTCCCGGAAATTAGTTTAGATAAAGTTAAAAAAGTTCGTGGTATGGACATTGTTATTGTCACAACGGCAAAAACAGACCAAGAAGGACGCGCATTACTAAGTCAACTTGGTATGCCGTTTAAGAAGTAAGGAGGCGTATTATGGCAAAAAAATCAAAAATCGTAAAAAACGAAAAACGTCGTGAGATTGTTGAGCGCTATCGTGATAAAGTACAAGAGCTAAAAGATAAAGGTGACTATGAAGCATTACAAAAACTTCCTAGAAACGCGTCTGCAACTCGTGTAAGAAATCGTGATTCAATTGATGGTCGTCCACGCGGCTATATGCGCAAGTTTGGCTTGTCACGTTTAAAATTTCGTGAATTAGCACATAAGGGAGAACTTCCTGGTGTTAAAAAAGCAAGCTGGTAATTAAGGAGGAAGAAACATGGTTATGACTGATCCGATTGCGGATATGCTAACGCGTATTCGTAACGCAAATAGAATGCGTCATGAAAAAGTAGAAATGCCTGCTTCTCGTTTAAAATCTGACATTTTAGCAGTAATGAAAAAAGAAGGATTCATCGTTGACTACACAGTAGCTAAAGATGGAGCTCAAGGCAAAATTGTTGTAACTTTAAAATACACGAATACAAAAGAACGTGTAATTAAAGGTTTAAAAAGGATATCGAAACCAGGACTTCGTGTATATGCATCTGTAGATGAATTACCTAAAGTATTAAATGGTTTAGGGGTTGCTTTAATCTCGACTTCAAAGGGTATCATGACAGATCGTGAAGCGCGTTTAGCTCAAGTTGGCGGCGAAGTGCTTGCTTACGTTTGGTAAAATAAGGAGGAAATTATGTCACGTATAGGTAATAAAGTGATTCAAGTTCCTGCTGACGTTACTGTAACAGTTAGCCCTGAAAACTACGTTGTAGTTAAAGGTCCAAAAGGTCAACTTGAATTTCAATTCAATCAAAATTTAACCATCAAATTGGAAGGTAACGAAATTTCAGTTGCACGTCCAAATGATGAAATATTTTCAAGAAAAATCCACGGAACAACTCGTGCCCTTATCCAAAATATGGTCACAGGTGTTAAAGAAGGATTTAAAAAACAATTAGAAATCAAAGGTGTTGGTTATAGAGCACAATTACAAGGCAACACCGTCGTATTAAACATGGGCTTTTCTCACCCAGTAGAATTAGAGATACCAGAAGGCGTTACAGTCACTATTCCTAAAAACACTGAAGTAACAATCGAAGGTGCTGACAAACAAGCTGTAGGCGAGTTTGCTGCTAAGATTAGAAGTGTTAAAAAACCAGAACCATATCTTGGAAAAGGTATTCGTTATGTTGGGGAATATGTACCTCGTAAAGCTGGAAAGACTGCTAAGTAAGGGAGGACATCAATATGATTAAAAAAATATCTAAGAATGAATCTAGAACAAAACGTCATCTTCGTATTAGAAAAATCGTAACAGGTACTGCTGAACGTCCAAGACTAAGTGTCTATCGTTCAAATAAAGCAGTTTACGCTCAATTAATCGATGATGTAAATCAAAAGACTTTATTTAGTGCTCGCAGTCAAGAAGCAGGTCTTGCACATTCTAATTTAGAATCTGCAAAGGCAGTTGGAAAGTTAATCGCTGAAAAAGCGCTTGCCGGTGGTGTAGTTCAAGTAGTATTTGACAGAAGTGGTTATTTATACCATGGACGTATCAAAGCTCTTGCAGATGCAGCACGTGAAGCAGGCCTTAAGTTCTAAGGAGGTAAACGTACATGGCTAGAGATAGAGTAAGACAAGAACAACAAGATAATCAATTCGAAGAACGCGTTGTTGCAATAAACCGTGTAACCAAAGTTGTTAAAGGTGGACGTCGTTTCCGTTTTGCAGCCTTAGTTGTAATCGGTGATAAAAATGGTCAAGTTGGATTTGGTACTGGTAAAGCTTCAGAAGTACCTGATGCAATTAAAAAGGCTATTGAAAGTGCTAAAACTAATTTAATGACAGTTCCTTTTGTAGGGACTACAATTCCACATGAAGTAACAGGCGTGTATGGAGCAGGTAAAGTATTCTTAAAACCAGCTTCTGCAGGTACTGGTATTATTGCCGGTGGTGCCGTTCGTGCTGTATTCGAGCTCGCTGGTATTAATGACATATTATCAAAATCTATTGGATCTTCAACACCAATCAACATGGTAAGAGCAACATTTGCTGGACTTAAAGAATTAAGAACTGCAGAACAAGTTGCTAAACTACGTGGCGTTGATGTATCGGAGTTGGTATAATATGAAATTAGAAATTAAATTAACAAGATCATTAATTGGTAGAAAGCCTAATCAAGTTAAAACAGCACATGCATTAGGATTAAGAAAAATGAATCAAGTGGTAGTTAAAGAAGCTAATGATGCAGTCGAAGGCATGATTAAAACAATTTCTCACTTGGTTTCTGTTAACGAAGTAGAGTAAGGAGGTAGAACCATGTTAAATGAATTAAGACCCGTAGAAGGTGCTCGAAAAAAACGCAAACGTTTAGGTAGAGGACCAGGCAGTGGTACTGGAGGAACCTCTGGTAAAGGTGACAAAGGTCAACTTGCTCGCTCAGGTGGTGGAGTTCGTCCAGGTTTTGAAGGGGGACAACTTCCATTTTTCCAAAGACTTCCTAAAAGAGGTTTTAAAAATGTTAACCGTAAAGAATTCGCTGTTATCAATATGTCTGATTTAAATCTATTTAATGATGGCGATGTTGTGACACCAGAAGCATTAATCGCTAAAAATGTTTTAAAGAAACTAAAATCAGGCGTTAAAGTATTGGCGAATGGTAACTTAGAGAAGAAATTGACTGTTAAAGCTCATGCATTCTCAAAATCTGCTGAAGAAGCAATCGTCAAAGCCGGTGGAACAGTCGAGGTGATCTAAGGTGTGGTTACGTATAAAAAGAATTCTAAGTAACAAAACTGTGATGCTAAGATTAGCATTCACGTTAGCAATTTTATTAGTTGTTAGAATTGGTAGTCATATTACGGTCCCACTTTTCAACACGGACGCAATCGTTGAATTCATGCAAAATAGTGGTAGTTTCGTTGCGATTTTGAATAACTTTAGTGGTCAATCATTAGAGAGATTCTCAATCTTAGCATTAGGGATTTCACCATATATTACAGCATCTATTGCGATACAGTTATTACAAATGGTTATTCCACAATTAAAAGAGTGGAGTGAACAAGGTGAAACTGGAAAACAAAAAACAAATCAATTAACTAGATACTTAGCAATCGGTTTAGCATTCCTTCAAGGATATGCATTAATCATTGGTGTATCAACTGGTCCAGGTACTGTGCTTATTCCAAGTTTAGAAGCGTCAATTACATCAAGTGGTGTAAGATACTTATTCTACATTTATATGGCATTAGTTATGGCTGGTGGTACAGCACTTATGATCTGGTTAGCTGGATTAATTACTAAAAAAGGCGTTGGTAATGGTACATCATTATTAATCGTCGCTGGTATTGTAACAAGTTTACCAACGATGTGGACAACACTTTGGACAAAATACATCACGAATGGTACAACAGGTTGGTCAATCGTTTGGTTTATTGTGATTATGTTATTATACTTTGGTATTCTATTAGGCGTTGTTTACATGCAAATTGCAACAAGAAAAATCCCAGTACAATATGCAAACCGCCAAGGGAAATCAGATTCTAACATTCCAATGAAGTTAAACAGTGCAGGGGTTATTCCGGTAATCTTCGCACAAACAATTATGAGTATTCCATTAACATTCGCTAGTTTATCTGGTGGATCTACAGGAAATACTTGGATTAATAATATCTTTAGTTCACAAAAACCAATTGGTTTTATCATCTATGTGATATTAATTATCGTGTTTACATTCTTCTATTCATTTATGCAAATCAACCCAGAGAAGATTGCAAACAATTTATCAAAATCAAATGCTTATGTTCCAGGTGTTAGACCAGGTCAAGATACTCAAGACTTTGTCGCTAAATTATTATTTAAGATCACTGTTATTGGAACAACTTACTTAGTGATTTTAGCTGTATTACCAATTCTTACATCAGTGGTTTTCGGATTCCAAGGTAATGAAGCTCAAGCGATTACTTTAGGTGGTACAAGCTTATTGATTATTGTCGGTGTTGCGATTGAAACGACTCAACAAATTGAAACAGACGCATCTCAAACAGATTATGCCGGCATCTTTAATTAAGATAGGTCAGCCATTATGAGAATTATTATGATGGGCCCTCCTGGTGTAGGTAAGGGTACAGAGGCAGTTATCTTAGTTAAACATTTTAACATTCCACATATCTCTACAGGTAATATTTTTAGAGAGTTATTTCACGAAGATACCGAAATCGGTAAAATCGCTAAATCTTATATCGATCGTGGTGAACTGGTACCCGATGACATTACAAATGAAATTGTTCACCAACGATTAGCTAAGGATGATGTTAAAGATGGATTTCTATTTGATGGATATCCAAGAAACATCGCTCAAGCAGAAGCGTTAGATAAAATGCTCGAAGAAAAAAATTGGAAGCTAGATGCAGTTATTAATTTCCAGGCAACTGATGAACTGATCATTGAACGCATTAGTGGACGTAGAGTATGTAAAAAGTGTGGAGCTGTTTATCACATTCACAACAAACCTCCAAAAACTGAAGGTGTTTGTGACCAATGTGGTGGACAACTTATTCAAAGAGACGATGACAAACAAGAGACAGTTTTAAGAAGATTAAGAATCTATTATGATCAAACTGAACCTGTCATCGGTTATTACAAAGATTCAGGATTAATTGTGAATATCGATGGTTCACAAACCATTGAAAAGACAAATGCTGATATTATGAAAGTATTAGGTGAGATGAATTGATTCAAATCAAATCAAAACGCGAAATCGAGTTAATGCGAGAAGCTGGTCGCATCTTAGATCAAACTAGACAAATGCTCAAAGAGCATGTTAAACCTGGCGTAACGACGCATTACCTCGATCAGCTCGCCGAAAATTATATCAAAAGTCTTGGAGCTATCCCATCGTTTAAGGGTTATCATGGCTTTCCAGGATCCATATGTGCTTCAGTAAATGAAGTTGTTGTTCACGGTATCCCTTCTAAGACAAAAGTCTTAAAAGAAGGGGATATCATTACATTAGATTTTGGTGTCAACTATAAAGGCTATCATGCAGATTCAGCGACAACTTATCCAGTAGGAAAAGTTGATGATGAAATCTTAAAATTGTTAGATATAACAGAAAAATCTTTATATGTTGGACTAGAACAAGCTAAACCGGGAAATCACGTTTCAGATATATCGTATGCGATAGAAAGTTATGTGAAACCTTATGGATATGGCATTGTTGAAGAATTCACAGGTCATGGTATTGGCAGAGAATTACACGAAGAACCTTACGTTCCAAATTTTGGGCAACCACATCAAGGACCTCTACTTAAACCAGGCATGACATTTTGTGTAGAACCTATGGTTAATCTAGGAACTAAACGTGTAAAAGTCTTAAAAGATAATTGGACAACCGTTACATTAGATCGCAAACCAAGTGCTCATTTTGAACACATGATTGTGATTACGGAAACTGGATATGACATTTTAACATCATTAAAAAAGGAGTGAGCCTATGGCAAGAGAAGATTTAATAGAAGTAGAAGCTAGAGTAATCGAAGTATTACCTAATACAAAATTTAAAGTTGAACTTATTCAAAATGGCCACATTGTGTTGGCACACGTATCTGGTAAAATCCGCATGCATAACATACGCATTTTACCTGGTGATAAAGTAACAGTAGAATTGTCACCATACGATTTAACCCGCGGTAGAATCACATACCGCCGTAAATAGGAGGATTACTTATGAAAGTAAGAGCATCAGTTAAAAAAAGAAGTGAAGACGATATTATCGTAAGACGTAAAGGTAAAGTTTACGTCATTAACAAAAAAAATAGAAGACATAACCAAAGACAAGGTTAATAAGGAGGAACTATGGCAAGAATAGCAGGCGTTGACATTCCACGCGACAAGCGCGTCGTGGTTTCGTTGACTTATATATACGGGATTGGACATTCGACATCGAAAGAAATCCTAAAAAATGCCAACGTTAATGAAGATACTCGCGTAAAAGCATTAACAGAAGATGAGTTAAATCGCATTCGTACAGAAATTGGTAATTTCGTAGTTGAAGGTGATTTACGTAGAGAGACTACATTAAACATCAAACGTTTAATGGAAATTGGTTCTTACAGAGGCATGCGCCATCGTAGAGGATTACCAGTTCGTGGACAAAACACTAGAAATAATGCACGTACTAGAAAAGGTAAACCAAAGGCAATTGCTGGTAAGAAGAAATAAGGAGGAATAAATCATGGCACGTAAAAGAACAACTAAACGTAAAGTTAGAAAGAATATTCCCCTTGGTGTTGCACACATTCATACAACTTTCAACAATACAATTGTAACAATAACAGATGTTGATGGAAATGCTATTGCTTGGAGTAGTGCAGGTGCATTAGGCTTCAAGGGAAGTAAAAAATCAACACCATTCGCTGCACAAATGTCTGCAGAAGCTGCAGCTAAATCAGCAATGGATAATGGCATGTTAAAAGTAGAAGTTTCAGTTAAAGGACCTGGTCCAGGACGTGAAGCAGCTATTCGTTCATTGCAAGCAGCAGGGTTAGAAATTACAGCAATCAAGGATGTAACACCAGTACCACACAATGGATGTAGACCACCAAAACGTCCACGTGGATAATCTTAAGGAGGGGTAACTAGTGAAAGATTTAAAATTTGAAAAACCAACCGCAGTTGAAGAAATATCAAAAGATGGACATAAAGGACGTTTCGTCATTAAACCATTAGATCGTGGTTATGGTATTACTTTAGGTAATGCACTTCGCAGAGTTTTATTATCATCACTACCTGGCGCAGCTATTGTAAACATTAAAATCGATGGTGTAGAACACGAGTTCTCTACGATTGAAGGTGTTTATGAAGACGTTATGGGTATTGTGTTAAACTTGAAAAAAGTTATTTTTAAAGTAGACTCAACAGATCCTGATTTTGAACAAAAGCTTGAATTATACATGGTCGGTGCTGGCAAAATTACAGCTGCTGATTTTAACCATGTTGATGGCGTTGAAATCATTAATCCAGAACAAGAAATCGCGAACCTTTCTGATACAGGTAGACTTTCTATGGAAGTTACTGTAAGAAGAGGCGTTGGTTATGTGAGTGCAGAAAAAAATAAAGTATATAGCAGAAATGAAAAAAGCGTTATCCCAATTGACTCAATCTACACACCAGTAACTCGTGTATCTTATCATGTTGAAAAAACATTGAGAGATCAAGATGAATTAGCGTTAGATATAGAAACGAATGGTGCAATTGAAGCTAAAGACGCTTTAGCTTTAGCATCAAAAATGCTTATTGACTACTTCAATGTGATTGTAGAAATCAGCGAACAAGCACAAGAATCTGATTTCATTTATGAACAAGAAGAAGAACCAGTCAATAAGAAACTAGAATTAACAATTGACAAGCTAGACTTATCTGTAAGACTATACAATAGTTTAAAACGTTCAGGTATTTCTACGGTTGCACAAATTGTTAGTCAAACAGAAGAAGATGTAATGAGATTTAGATCATTAGGTAGAAAATCTTTTAAAGAATTAAAAGAAAAATTATTAGAACATGGTCTTGAATTTAAAAATTCTTCTAATAAAGAATCAAAATTTCATTTAGAAGATGAAGAGAAGGAGTAAATCATGGCTTATAGTAGATTAAGACGCAATAGCGATCAAAGAAAAGCTTTATTACGTGACTTAGTAACTGATATTATCATTAATGAAAGAATCGTTACAACAGAAGCGAAAGCAAAAGAATTAAAAAAACTTGCTGATAAAATGATTACTTTAGCTAAAGATGGTTCTCTAAGTGCAAGAAGACAAGCAGCTGAAACCGTTCGTTTTGAAGAAGTTAAAGAAGGACAAAATGCGGTTCAAAAGCTATTTTCTGAACTTGGACCAAGATACCAAGATAGAAATGGTGGCTATACAAGAATCATTAAAACAGTACCTAGACGTGGCGATGCTGCGCCTATGGCAATTATTGAATTCGTTTAAAAATCAAACAAGCTTCGGCTTGTTTTTTTTCTAGTATTAATTTTCACTTGTTATTTTATGAAAAGTTTAATACAATAGATATGCAAAGCAAAAAGGAAAGAGTGAAGACATGAAGAAAATATTATGGATGGCAACAATTTTATTAAGTGTATTTATACTTTTTAGTTGTGAAGCTCTGGAAACACCTACATATACCACACAACAAATTATCGATGCACTTGAAATTGAATATCAAGAAGGGGATTCAAAAGACCATGTAACAGGAAATATGGTATTTCCATTAACTTCTCCACTTGATGAAAAGATTAAAATATCATGGATAAGTGATGCACCTTCAATTATAGATTATTTTGGAACAGTCAATAGACCTGATGATGACACATCAGTTGATGTTACATATACAGTCGATAATTACGGTTCAACATTCTCAGGCGTTATAACGTTTACAGTGATTGGTGATGATGATACTGTTGACCCAGTATTAAGTCAATATACAGTAAATTATTATTATGAAAATATCCTTGATGATGAGTATACTTTAGTAGAGTCTAATGAAATCTCAGATACAGTTGGAAAAAATGTATTTATCAATCCTGAAAACGTTGAAGGATTTGTAGTCAACAATGAGTTGAGTATAACCACGGGTACGATTTTAGACGATGACTCTTTAACACTATCTGTTTATTATAATAGAAAGATATATACCGTCATGCTTTATGACCAAGATCAGTTAATCAGTGAATTAACAGTTAAACATGGTGCTACATTAACATTAGAAGACCCTTTAAAAGAAGATTATGAGTTCTTAGAATGGCGTAAACAAAACGAAGTAACTGCATATGATTTATCCACACCTGTAACCTCTAATTTAACACTTAAAGCTATATTTAAAGCGATAGATGATCCATATACATATACTGGATACTATGAAGGTGCAGACGGTTTAGAAGGCGACCAACTCATTATATTTTTAAATCAATTAATCAACAGTACATTTGATGGAGTCACTTATGGTGATGCACGTTACATGCTTGATGAAACAGATAGAGATCCAAATCAATCTGGCAATTTGATTTTAGTTTATCTAGGCACGAGCGTTTCTGGTGTTTGGGATAGTGGTAACACATGGAATAGAGAACACGTTTGGCCACAGTCACTATTAGGTGTTAGTGCTGATAACTCAACTGTTAACTCAGCTTCTGACCTACACAATTTAAAACCAAGCGATCCTGCTGAAAACTCAAGTCGAGGAAACAAATTTTTTGGAAACTCCACAACGAGCCAGACGTATGAACCAAGAGATGAAGTTAAAGGCGACATCGCACGTATTTTATTTTATATGGATATGATGTATGATGAGTTAAGTTTAATTTCTTCAAATGAAGGAAATACTTATGAAATGGGGAATTTAGACGCATTATTAGTATGGCATATAGAAGATCCAGTAGATGACTTCGAAATGTATAGAAATGAGAAAATAGAAGCTTTTCAAGGCAATAGAAATCCATTTATTGATCATCCAGAGTTTGTAGATAAGATTTATGGAAACACACAAAATGTAAGTATGAATGAAATCACATATATGTTTGGAAGTATGATTGAAAGTATATATGCTGTATAATAGATATAGAAGTTTAAAGGAAGTGAGAACATATGAGATTTAGAACATTTGGAAAAACTGGCATAAAAGTATCTGAGATTTCACTAGGTACATGGCAACTAGGGTCAAGATGGGGTGATCCATTTAATGAAGAAGTTGCGATCAAAACATTAGATGCAGCTATGAAAACAGATATCAATCTATTTGATACTGCTGATGTGTACCAAGGTGGCATGAGTGAAAAAATTATTGGAAAATATATCAAAACTTTAGATCAGAAACCTTTTGTAATAACAAAAACAGGAAGAAGATTACCAGAACAAACCAAAGAGGGATATTCTGAAGAAAATCTTAGAAAATTTATTGATGATAGCAGAAAAAATCTAGATGTTGAGGCTCTAGACATGGTTTTACTCCATTGTCCACCTACAGATGTCTATTATATGCCAGAAGTATTTAAACTGTTAGATCAGTTAAAAATTGAAGGTAAGATTAAACATTATGGTGTGAGTGTAGAACGTATAGAAGAAGGCTTAAAAGCAATGGATTATGAAGGTGTTGAAGCCATTGAAATTATATTTAACATGTTTAGATTAAGACCGACTGAGCACTTTTTCAAAAGAGCACAAGAACAAAAAGTTGGTGTGATTGTCAGAGTTCCACTTGCAAGTGGATTACTGACAGGGAAGTTCACAAAAAAATCAACATTTGGTAAAGATGATCATAGAACATTTAATAGACATGGTGAAGCATTTGATAAAGGTGAAACTTTTTCAGGTGTAGACTATGATAGAGGTCTAGAAGCTGTTGAGGCACTTAAAAAAGTATTTCATACAGATAATTTAACCGCAATAGCCTTAAGATGGATTTTAATGTTTGATGCAGTATCTACAGTAATTCCAGGTGCAAGCAAACCTGAATATGTGTATGATAATGTGAATGCAACATTACTGCCACCACTAACAAAAGAACAAATGAAAGCAGTAGAGGATATATATAACACATATATTAAAGATCCTGTACATTATATTTGGTAATCAAATGACCAAGAAAAAAGAGTACATTGCTGTACTCTTTTTTTAAATCGATTTTTATTCAAGATCTAGTTCAATTGTCTTTGGTTGTTCTGGTCTAATGTCTAAGTAGAAGTTAGCTTGAGCGAGTTGATAATACGGATAAACAAAGAATAAACCAACACCAAATGCTAACGCACCAAGCAAGAACCAACCGATAAAGCTTAGTTGTAATTTAAACAATCTAAACTTATGACCACGCATCATTTCTTGACTCTTTCTAATTGCTGCCATGAAATCAATTTCAGGTTCATCAGCAATAATGAACGGTGTCATACTGTAAGCATAAGCTTTTATAATCCCTGGAATGATAAATAATAGTGACCATAAGAAAGTAAAAATACCAATAAGTATACTAGCAACAATAGAATTGACTAGGCTTTTTTTAAATCCCTCAATTAAGAGTTCAAAGTTTTTACCTTCATTTTCTTTGATTGCCACATCCATCAAGTAATAAGCTTGACCAACAAGCATTGGACCTACTAGAAGAAAAGCGAGCGGTGCACTTGCAGTTGTAACTGCCATAACAATTAATACCGCAACTAACACTGACCAGTAAGATTTTCTTAGCTGATTCCAAGTTTTTTGACGATACCCTTTACTATTTAAATACATATAATCCCTCCTATCAAGTCTCATTTTATCAAATTAATGATTAAAAAGATATATTATTACATAAAATTATTAAAAATTATAGATAAATATTAAATAAAATGGTAAAATGATGGTAATAAAGACGATAGGAGAAAGTTTATGTTAGTTATAAAGAATATGTCAAAAAGTTATGACGGAAAAAAGAAAGCTTGTAATGAGGTAAACCTAAACATTGAATCTGGTGATATTTATGGCTTTGTAGGTCATAATGGTGCTGGAAAAACAACCCTACTAAAATCAATTGCAGGCATTATTGATTTTGATGAAGGAGATATTCATGTTGATGGTAAATCAATAAAAACTGAACCATTAGATGTAAAAAAAATGATTGCTTATATTCCTGATAATCCAGATGTATATGAATCATTAACAGGTATTCAGTATTTAGATTTTATTGCGGATGTTTTTGCTGTAAGTCAAGACAAGCGAAAAGAACTTATAGAAAAATACGCAGTTATGTTTGAAATACAGGATGTTTTACAAAATCCAATTCAATCATATTCACATGGGATGAAACAAAAAATCGTATTAATCAGTGCACTTATTCATGAACCAAAATTAATGCTTTTAGATGAACCTTTTGTCGGACTTGATCCAAAAGCGAGTTTCTTGTTAAAAGAAGTCTTCAAAGAAATGGTTCAAAAAGGAGCTGCAATCTTCTTTTCGACTCACGTACTTGAAGTAGTCGAAAAATTATGTAATAAGGTTGCGATTATTAAACAAGGAAAAATCGTTGCTAATGGCTTAACTGAAAAAATCATATCAGATCAATCGCTTGAAAATATTTTTATGGAGATTGCAAAAGAGTCATGAAACTCACTGGACTAGTTAGACTTCAGTTAAAAAATAATTTTTCATTTAAGCGATTTTTCGGTTTTGATTTCAAAAAGAATAAAGCAAAAACTATATTAATGGTTCTTGCTATCTTATATGCTTTAGTTGCCTTGTTAGGAACTTTTGGTTATATGTTTTTTGATTTAGGGAAAATATTAAGTGAGATGAATCAAGTACATCTATTACTTAATTTTGCAGCTATTTATGGATTAGGATTTACAATGTTCACCGTATTATTAAGAACAAGTGGTTATTTGTTCTATTATAAGGATTATGAGATATTAGCGCCATTACCTATTCACACAAGAAAACTATTCATATCAAAACTTATAGTGTTATTAATTATGATTTATTTTGTTAATTTCTTAATCACACTACCGATGATGTTTTCTTATTTCTACTGGAATGGATTTAATATTTTAGGATTTGTTTTTTATTTAGTAGGTATCATCTTGTTACCGTTAGTACCATTTATGTTTGTTTCGATGATGTCACTCGGCATTTCATTATTAACATCAAAAATGAGATATGCTAAGATCATTAACATGATACTCATGATTGGGTTACTTGTAGGTTTTTTATTCCTTTCATTTTCAATGAATAGTACAACAGTCAACCCATTAACTGGTCAAATAGATTTATTTAGCAATATCACTAAGTATTATCTGCCATTCAAATGGTTTAATCAGGCGGTAGATGAGTTATCATTCTTAAACTTAAGTTATCTATTAGGATCACACATTGTTTTATTTTTAGTGTATGTATTTTTTGTGGAAAAACTAGCAGCCTTTACAAATAAAAGAGGCATAAGAACTCAACTCAAATATAAGCAAAAGACACTCAAATATCAAGAAAAACCAGTCGTTCTTTCTTTAGTAGAAAAAGAGTTCAAAAAATTCTTTAGTAGCACATTATATGCGTTAAATTCAGGAATCGGTATGGTGTTGTTAGTGATTATGTCAGTGGCAAGTCTGTTTTTCAAAGCTGATATTGAAGGCATTTTATCTCAACAAATCGGAATGAACGTAGATGCTGAAATGATGATACTCATCATTTTTGGATTCACCATTGGTATGACTTACACACCGGCGATAAGTTTATCTTTAGAAGGCAAACAACTATGGGTTTTAAAGAGTTTGCCTATAAAACCTTCAACAGTGATGTTATCAAAAATTATATTTAATCTTTTATTGATTGTACCTATAGCATATATAAGTTTAATTATGATTGGTATATCATTATCAATCAATCTGATAAGTATTTTAATCATATTATTATTAATATTGGTTTTTGCAATATTAGTCTCATGTATGGATGCAGTTATTAATCTTTATTTACCAAAATTTGATTATAATAACGAAACAGAAGTTATCAAACAAAGTGCTGCAGCATTTTTAGGTATATTTGGAACATTCGCATTATTGATTACCCTAGGTTTTCTATATTACTTTTTGAGTGACTATGTATCACTTGAAATAAACATGTTAATAATGACTTTAGTCAGTGGTATATTATGCGTTCCATTTGTTTGGATCATTAAAGAAAAATCTGAAAAAATATTTCTTAATTTTTAACCTATAATAGAACATGTTATAATGTTAAGTAAGACCCAGAAAAGAGGATATATTATGAAATTTAACGATTATAAATATGAGAGACCAGATTTAGAGCAAGTAAAAAAAGATTTAGAAGCTCAGATCAATCAGATCGGTTCTGGAAAAACATACGAAGAAGAAAAAGAAGCAATTCAAAAGGTGTTTGACATCAATGATCATGTTGGAACACTTGCAACATTAGTATCGATTCGTAATAGTTTAGATACAAAAGATGAATTCTATGAAAAAGAACAAGAATTTTTTGATGAAAATGGTCCGTTTTTACAACAATACGAACATACATTCAATCTGAATCTTTTAAAATCTGAACACAAAGAACAACTAGAAAAAGATTTTGGAACCTTGATTTTTAAACGTGCTGAGTTAGCTCAAAAAACGTTTAAACCTGAAATTATTCCTGATATGCAAAAGGAAAACAAGTTATCAACTGAGTATGGTAAGTTGATTGCTTCTGCAGAAATCGAGTTTAAAGGTGGAACATATAATCTAAGTCAAATGGCGCCATTTATTCAAGATAAAGATAGAGAAACTAGACATCAAGCACAATTAGCAGTTTCTAAATTCTTTGAACAAAATGAAAAAGAAATTGATAGAATCTATGATGAAATGGTAAAAGTCAGACATGAGATCGCAAAAAAACTAGGCTATGAAAACTTTGTACAATTAGGTTATGATCGCTTCGGTCGTACTGACTATGATTATAAAGATGTCAAAGCATATAGAGATCAAATTTATGAAGATATCGTTCCAATAGTATCTGAGTTAACGGACAGAAAAGCTAAAAGACTTGGTATTGAAAATCCTAAATCTTATGATTTAGCTCTATCATTTTTATCTGGTAACCCAACACCTAAGGGTGATAGAGATTGGTTATTAGAAAGAGCTAAGAGAATGTATCATGAAATGAGTCCTGAAACCGATGAGTTCTTTACATTTATGCTAGAGAGAAATCTATTAGATTTGGATAGTAAACCAGGTAAACAAGGTGGTGGATATTGTACATATATCCCAGAGTACAAATCACCATTTATATTTGCTAATTTTAATGGAACTTCACATGATGTGGATGTTCTAACACATGAAGCAGGACATGCATTTCAAGTGTATTCAAGTAGAGATTTAATTCCAGATTATAGATGGCCTACCATGGAAGCAGCAGAGATTCATTCGATGAGTATGGAGTTTTTGGCATGGCCTTGGATTGATCAATTCTTTTTAGAAGATACTGAGAAATATAAGTTCAGTCATTTAGCTGGAGCACTATCTTTCTTACCTTATGGTGTTTTAGTCGATGAGTTCCAACATGGCATTTACGAAAATCCAGAATTAACACCTGCAGAAAGAAAAGCTTTATGGAGAAAACTAGAAAAGAAATATATGCCATTTAAAGATTATGGTGATGATCAATTTATGGAAAAAGGAACCTACTGGTTTAGACAAGGTCATATCTTTGGTGCACCGTTCTATTACATTGATTATACGCTTGCTCAAGTTTGTGCATTCCAATATTGGGTATTAAGTAGAAATGACCGTAAAAAAGCTTTAGAAAGCTATTTAGATTTATGTAAGTTAGGTGGTTCGAAGAGCTTTGTTGAACTTGTAGAATCAGCAAATTTAGAAAATCCATTTGAAAAAGGTACGGTTAAAAAAATTGCAAAACCGATAAAAGCATACCTTGATCAAATCGATGATACAAAGTTATAATCATGAAGCACAAAGTTTTACAATTAATAGTGTTATTTGGCCTTGTTGCAACACTTTTATCAAATATATTTAATGTTGATGGCATAAAAATATCTGGTGTTGAAGCTATGTTTAGTTCTGATATCATGCTATTTGGAAATATTATTATGATTGTTATTGTTATAACAACCATCTTGCATTTGATTTATATGATTTATCAAATTTTTCCCAAAGCCAAAACATACGATGAAATAGTAAATGGTATTGTAAGTATTGGATTACTTTTCGGTTTACTGATGGTTACGTTCTTAGGATTGATTTCTAACGTTATGGCATGGTTATGCGTTTTACTGATGGTCCTATCAGCACTTATTAGATATAAATTTTTAGTTAAATAATATACATAGATAAGAAATGCTTACGCATCGCGCATAAGCATTTTTTAATATGTTATAATATGTATGGTTATGGAGGTTTTCATATGAAAATATGTGTGATTGGTGCAGGAGCAAGTGGTTTACTAGCAGCAATATCAGCTAAAGAACATGGAGCTGATGTTTTTTTGCTTGAAAGAAATTCAAAAATAGGCAGAAAGATTTTAGCTACTGGAAATGGTAGATGTAATTATACGAATGTTGATGCAACATCAAATCATTATAATCATCCAAGTTTTGTGAGTTCAATTTTTGAGCAGTTTGGTCCAGATAAAACCATTAAGTTTTTTGAACGTTTAGGCATTGAACCAAAAATTGAAGACGAAGGAAAAACATATCCATTATCTGAACAGGCTTCAAGTATTGTTGATGTTTTAGCTTACGAGTTAGATAAACTTTCTATTAAAGTTTTTTATGAATCTTTAGTTAATTCTATTTCAATTAATTACAACCAGTATTATATAAAGGCAAATGATCAGACATATATAGCTGATAAAGTGATTATAGCAACTGGAGGAAAAGCACTTCCTAAAAGTGGAAGCGATGGTAATGGGTATATATTAGCACAATCATTAAATCACGATATCACATCAATTTATCCATCACTTGTAAAACTTAAGCTAGATTATCCTTACTTAAAACAAATGGATGGCGTAAAAATTAAAGCAAGCGCTGAACTCATGCATAATAATGTGAGTCTACATCATGAGTATGGAGATGTTTTGTTTACCAAATATGGTATTTCTGGTCCAACCATTTTGCAAATATCAAGAAAGGCTAACGAACTTCTCAATCAAAAAGAGGAAATATATATAAAAGTATCAATCATCAAAGAACTTGAATTTAAGGATCTTATCGAACGATTCAAGAATTTTAATGAAAGACCCATTGACATGGCTTTGATTGGGTTGGTTCACAAAAAATTAATTCATCCGTTATTAAAGGAAGCAAATATTCATAATTTTCATGAACCCGTCAAAAAAGTTGAGCATAAAAAATTAATGAAACTCATTCATCTACTACGTGATTGGAGATTTTTAGTTGTTGGCAGTAAAGATTTTGATGAGGCACAAGTGACAGCTGGTGGTATTAAAATTGATGATATCGATCCAATGACGCTTGAATCTAAGTTACACAAAGGTCTTTATTTTACAGGTGAAGTTTTAGATATTGATGCATTATGTGGTGGTTATAATTTACAATGGGCATGGTCTAGTGGTTATGTAGCAGGAAAATATGCATCAAAAACTTAATCAATTATAGAATCATACACCTATTAGCATATAAATAGGTGTTTTATTTATAATCTTTATTAAAACTTATAACTTTATTAGACTATGATTTTTAGTTTTGATATAATCCATTTGTCGAGGAGTGATGACATGAAAAAAATAAGTTTGGATGATACTATATTCAAGATAGTCACTGCATATCCAGAATTAAAAGAAGTTCTTTTTGGGTTAGGTTTTGAAGATATAGTAAAACCTATGATGCTAAAAACCGCTGGAAAAATCATGACATTAAGAAAAGGATCATCATTTAAGAAAATAGAATTAAATGCCATTGTAGAGGAGCTTAAATCACATGGCTTTGAGATAGAGGAGTAATAGCGTGAGTGAATTTATAAACAACTATAGTCAACAAAGACAAGAATTATTAAAAAAGATTATTAGAAGCTTACATGAAGGTGCTAGTTTTGAAGAAGCTAGGGGTGAGTTTAAAAAACATTTTGAAGATGTTACAACACAAGAAATATCACAAATGGAACAAGCATTGATCAAAGAAGGTATGACCATTAATGAAGTTCAAAGATTATGTGATGTTCATGCGGCTGTTTTTGACGGTTCGATTTCTGATATTCATCAAATTAAAGGACCAAAAGAAACACCGGGTCATCCTGTTCAAGTGTTTTTAGCTGAAAATGATCGAATCGAACGACTGCTAAAAGAAGAAATAGAACCATATTTAGATGGATATGGTAAACATAACCAACTTATGTTAAGAGTTGGTATAGATAGACTTGCTGAAATTCATTATCATTATGCACGTAAAGAATATCTGTTTTTTCCTAATTTAGAGAAAAAAGGTATTGATACACCACCAAAAGTTATGTGGGCAGTTGATGATGAGATTAGAGCTGATCTTAAAGCTATTCAAAAAAACTTATCTGAAATTGAACAAGATGAGACAAAAATAAGAGAATATATTCAAAATCTTTTAACTAAAATTAGAGATATGATCTTTAAAGAAAATAATATATTGATGCCTTTACTTATTGAAACATTATCCTTCTTTGATTGGGTATTAGTTGATAGTTCTTCAGATGAAATCGGATACTTTTTAGAAAAACCAAAAAATTCATGGAAAAAAATTGATCAAGAAGAGCAAGAAGAAGAACAGACTATCAAAGGTGAAGTGAAATTTGATGCAGGAAGTTTATCACCAGATGTTCTTAATCAAATGCTTAATACACTCCCATTTGATATGACATTTGTCGATAAAGATGGTCATGTTAAATATTTTACACAAGGTAAAGAAAGAATATTTGATAGACCTAAGACAATCATAGGTAGACACGTTAACATGTGCCATCCACCACAAAGTGTTCATGTTGTTGAGGAAATAGTTGAAAGTTTCAAAAGTGGAGAAAAAGATCATGAAGACTTCTGGATACGTATGAAAGATATGTTTGTCTATATTAGATATTTTGCAGTTAGAGATAAAAAAAGTGAATATTTGGGGACATTAGAAATCACACAAAACATTAAACCAATTGTTGAACTTGAAGGCGAAAAGAGATTAATTTCTAAATGATAAAAATAGTTTATATCAGTTTAGGTTTTATCAGTTTGATATTAGGCGTTGTAGGAATTGTACTACCCGTGTTACCAACGACACCATTTTTACTTTTAACTTTATATGCATTTTCCAAAAGTTCTGAAAAGTTCCATCAGTGGTTTGTTCAAACAAAAATATATTACAAATACTTAAAAACATTTGTCGAACAAAAAGCAATGACAAGAAAACAAAAATGGAGACTCATGATTTTTGTTGATATCATATTATTAATATCATTTTTATTGGTTGACAGTTTAGCAATGAAACTAATCATTGTTTCCATTGATATCATTAAATATATATATTTCTTTACAAAAATAAAGACCATCGCTTGATGGTCTTTATTTTGATTTAAGGTATGTTTTTATATGATCAGAAACCATCATGCCATCATAAACTGCTTTTGCTATTTGGAGTTTACCTCCGATGACATCACCAATCGCAAATAATCCAGGTATGTTCGTTTGATATGTATGATTAACAACTAAACTATTTCTTTCAACGACAACACCTAATTTGGTAGCAAAATCAATTGAGCTTGGTGCGCCGATTGCAACAAAAATACCTTGAACTTGATATATGTTTCCATCTTCTGTTTCGATACCTTCTAATTTATCGGTACCTAAGAATCTAGTTATTTTAGAATTTACAACAGGAAAACTAACCGATTCTAGTAAAGGACTCCCATGAGTGAATACTGTGATATCTTGATTGATTTCTTTTAAAACATCTAGTTCATGGGCCATGTATGGTCCACAACCAATGAGTGCGACTTTCTTTCTTCTAAAGAAATAGCCATCACATGCTGCACATAAACTTATGCCTTTTCCTTTAAATTTATTAAAACCAGGAATAGACATTGTCATACGTTTTTTTCCAGTGGCTAAAATAACTGTTTTTGTTTGGAACTTATGTTTAGTGGTTTTCACTTTAAAATGATCATCAATCTGATCTAAAGCAATTACAGAATCCTGGATAATCTCTATATCAAGCCTTTTTGCTTGATTAATACCTTCTTTAATCAAATCTTCACCTAATATAGGATTACCAAATCCATAATAGTTTTCAACTTTTTCAGGATAGTCACTTAAAGCACCAAAGTCTTGTCCAATAACAACAGGATTAAGACCAGCTCTTTTTAAATAGATTGCAGCTGAAATACCAGCAGGACCTATACCAATAATGATGATATCTTTCATAGACCTAAAAGTTTTAATAACGATTGCTTAGATTGAACACCAATGACTTGTTCCTTGATTTCTCCGTTAACAAATACTACAATTGTTGGAATACTCATAATTTCATATTCATCAGCAATCTCATATTCTTCATCGACTTCAAGTTTACATATTTTAGCTTTGCCTTCAACCTCTTTGCTGAGCTCCTCTAAAATGGGCGCTACTCTTAAACAAGGACTGCACCATTTTGCCCAAAAATCAACAAGTACAGGTACGTCACTTTCTAAGACTTCTTTTTTAAAAGTATCTGTTTTTAAATGTTTTACCATATTATGTCACCTCTAATTTCTCATATCTATTATAAAGAAAATGTATAAAAAACGAAAGGCTTTTACTTAATAAAGTAAAGGAATAAAAAAATTAGTTTAAAAATGATATTCAAAAAATTTCCTGTATCTGTATTCTTTATCTTTATAAACTTTGTGCTGCATGGTATAATATATTAGAATGAAATGTAGGTGAACATATGATTAAAGTAAAAGATTTAAGCTTTTCATACAATGGTCATGATGAAGCTTTAAAAAACGTTACTTTTGATATAAAAAAAGGCAGTTGGATATCTATATTAGGACATAACGGTTCTGGTAAATCTACACTATCAAAATTAATGGTGGGTTTATTAACTCCATCTAAAGGACATATCGAAATTGATGGTTTATTACTAAATGACGAAAATTTACTTGAAATAAGAAAAAAAATCGGTATTGTTTTTCAAAATCCAGATAATCAATTTGTCGGTGTCACAGTGAAACATGACATCGCTTTTGGTCTTGAAAATCAAAGAGTACCTCATAATGAAATGAAAGAAAAAATCAATTATTATGCGAATCTTGTTGGTATGCAAGATTTTTTGAATAAAGAACCTCATCAACTCTCTGGTGGTCAAAAACAAAGAGTTGCGATTGCTGGTGCGCTTGCGATGGAACAAGATGTCTTAATTTTGGATGAAGCAACTTCAATGCTTGATCCCGAAGGTACACTTGAAATCGTAAATTTAATTAAAAAACTTAACCAAACTTATCATAAAACAATTATTACAATTACTCATGATTTATCATTTGCGACTCAAAGTGATGAACTTATTGTTCTAAAAGGTGGAGAAATGATATTAAAAGGCACTCCAAAAGAAGTGTTTAAGGAAGAAGATGTGTTAAAGTCTTCTCATTTAGAGCTGCCTTTTGAATTAAGTGTTTATAATGAAGCACTTAAGGATGAGAAAATCAGTAAAAAAGTGGTGGAGGCATTATGGGCATTCAATTCAAAGATGTAAGCTACATGTATCAAGGCATCAAAGAAAATTATGATGCACTATCTCACATCAATTTAAATATCGAAGAAGATGGTGAATTTATCGCAATCATTGGTCATACAGGGAGTGGAAAATCTACACTTGTTCAACACATGAATGCATTACTTTTACCAACCAGTGGAAAGGTTAATGTTTTAGGGCAAGAGCTACCTCCACAAAAAAAAGAAAAGATCAATCACTTAAGACAAAAAGTTGGTTTGGTTTTTCAGTTTCCTGAATATCAATTATTTGAAGAAACAATTTTAAAAGACATCATGTTTGGACCTAAAAACTTTAAATCAACTGAAGTAGAAGCAATGGAAAAAGCAAAAAAAGCAGCGACTATTGTTGGTATTGATCCAGAGCTTTATGAACAATCACCTTTTAGAATCAGCGGTGGACAAATGAGAAGAGTTGCAGTCGCTGGTATTTTAGCTATGGAACCAAAGATCTTAGTTTTAGATGAACCAACCAGAGGATTGGATCCAAAAGGACGTAAAGATTTGATGAAAATCTTTAAAGATTTACATGAAATTGAACATAAATCGATTGTGCTAATTTCACATGATATGGATATCGTATCAGAATATGCAAAAAGAGTTATTGTTATGGATCGAGGGAAAATTGTTTTTGATGGAAAAAAAGAAGCGTTATTCGAACATCCGGATTTTGATAAATTCCATTTAGAATTACCAACATCTTTGAAGATATTAAAACATCTTGAAAAAGAAATTGGTTTACCATATCAACCTAAATACGATTTTAAGAGCCTGCTTTCATACTTAAAGGAGGTAGACTATGAATAATATTACAATAGGTCAATATATTTCAGGTGATTCTTGGCTACATAAATTAGATCCTAGAATTAAGTTGTTTAGTTTAATTATTTTACTTGTAGCAACTTTTATTGTTCCAGTATCTGCAAACTTAGTGCCGATTCTTACCATGACATCCATGTTAGTGTTAATCATTATATTAACTATTTCAACAAAAATACCCTTAAAAAAAGTGTTAAACGGATTGAAACCGATTGTGTTTTTATTAACTTTTACATTTATCATTCAGTTATTTTATGTGAAAACTGGAAATCTTGTGGTTAATCCAATTGAAATGTATATCTCAGTTTCAAGTATTGCCGCAATCATTTTATTCATAGTATTTTATAATCTAACAAAAAAGCATATTAAATTTAGAATTTTATATTTCTTTTTTGCAGTGTTTGTTGTCTTCCTACTTCAAGCGCTATTACCTTATGTATCATTAACTTCATATACATTAGAGATATATGATCAAGGTCTATTGCGTGCAGGATTTATATTTTTAAGAATTACAAACGTCATTATCTTAACATCATTATTAACATTTACTACAATGACTACTGATCTCAATTACGGCATTGAAGCTTTATTAAAACCATTAAAAATTATTAAAGTACCAGTGGATATGATTGCGATGATGTTGTCTTTAACCTTAAGATATATACCAACACTATTAATCGAAACTGAGAAAATCATGAAGGCACAAGCTTCACGTGGTGTTGACTTTAAAGAAAGTACATTTAAAGAAAAAATAAGCCAAGTGATATCACTCCTTATCCCAGTCTTTGTGATTTCTTTTAAACGCTCTGAAGATTTAGGGAATGCGATGGAAGTTAGAGGATATGTCATTGGAGCAAAACGCACAAGAATTGACGAGTACATCATTTCGTTTAAAGATATCATCACAGTTGTTTTATCTATTGTTATACTAGGTGCAGTCATTTATACGAGAGTGATGTAGATGAGATATAAAGCGATAGTAAGTTATGATGGCACAAGATACCACGGCTTTCAAAGTCAAAAGAATGCTTTAGGTATCCAACAAGTCATTGAAAAATCATTTAGATTAATGACTCAAACTGAAATTAAAATCCATAGTGCAGGGAGAACCGATAAAGGTGTTCATGCAGTTGGACAAGTCTTCCATTTTGATAGTGACTTAAATATTGATATAGATAGCTGGTTAAGAATAAATGACCGGTTACCACTAGATATTAGAGTAAAGTCTATCGTTAAAGTTTCTGATCAGTTTCATGCAAGACATAGTTCTGTATCTAAAAAATACAAATATGTTATCGCTAAAAAACCAAGTTCTGTTTTTGACGCGAATTATGAAGTTTATATTAGAAATCTTGATATAGAACCTATTAAAGAAGCAATACCATTTTTTATTGGTACACATGACTATAGAGGGTTTTGCCAACTTGTCAAAGGTAAACCGACAACAAAAACGATTTATAGCATAGACTTAAAAGAAACAAAGAAACATTATATATTTACATTTCATGGCAACAGTTTTTTAAAATACATGGTTAGATCGATGGTGGGTACATTAATACAAATCGGGTTACACCGAAAACAACCAGAAATCATCAAAGAAATTTTAGAAACTAAAGATCGTCATTTAGCAGGTAAAACTGCAGAATCAAGAGGTCTATACTTATACAAAATTTACTATAAATAAAAGGAGAAAAATCATGTTTATCACATTTGAAGGCGGCGAAGGCACAGGGAAAACAACATTAATTGAAAATATTTATGAGCAACTTAAAAAAACACATCATGTGATTAAAACAAGAGAACCTGGTGGAAGCATGATTGCGGAAGCCATTAGAGACATCGTTTTAAATCCTAAATATCAAGGTGTTACTCCATATACTGAAGCACTTCTTTTTGCTTCATCAAGAGCTCAACACTTAGATGAAGTTATACTCCCAGGTTTAAAAAGTGGTGCTATTGTCTTATGTGATAGATATATTGATAGTTCACTTGCTTATCAAGGATATGCAAGAAACTTAGGATTTGATTTCGTTTTAAGTGTTAATCGTTATGCTGCACTCAACATGCCTGATTTAACATTTTATATTGATTTAGATCCTCAAATTGGTATCAGTCGTATTGAAGGAAGATCAAAATATGATCGTTTAGATCAAGAAACTAATAATTTCCATTTGAAGGTTAGAGAAGGATATTTAGAGATTGCTAAAAAGTATCCTGAACGCATCATCACAATCGATGGAAACCAGACACTAGAAGATATTTCATTACAAATGATGAGTATCATAAAGGAAAAATTATGAAACGTGCTTTACACTTTTTTAATCAAGCCATCAAAAAGAATAGGTTATCACACTTATACTTAATCAGTGGACCAAGCGGAAGTGGGAAAGTTAAACTTGCTGATGAAGTAAGTTATTTAATCTTGAATCAAAATAAACCTGAAAATAAACATCTAAGACATCAAATTAAGCAGCATCAACACTCAAATGTTATGTTTATTGAACCAGATGGATTAACCCTTAAAAAAGAACAAATCTTAGACCTTCAAGAAGAGTTTTCAAAAACTGCTTTAGTCAAAGGTCCTAGAATATATGTCATTAATCATGTAGAAAAAATGAGTCAAAGTGCTGCAAATTCACTTCTGAAATTCATGGAAGAACCACAAAATCATGAAGTCTATGGATTCCTATTAACGGATAACCTTCAAGATGTGATACAAACCATTAAGTCTAGAAGTCAAATGTTACATTTAAAAGAAGTTGATGAGCAAACATTAAAAGAAAGATTGATTGAAGAAGGCTTAGAAGAAGATGTAGCAACCTTAGCACCTTATTTAACAAAAGATTTAGAGAAAGCTTTACTGCTTGCCGAAGATCCAAATTTTATAGCAATGGTAGAGTTTATTGAAGAAATCGTAAAAAATTGGAACAATAGAAATATCTCATTTCCTGTTTTTATCCATAAAAAAGTTGGATTAGTGTTACAAGATAGAGATATATTCCAGAATTTCTTAGAATTATTATTACTATATTTTGTTGATTTGATTCATTATCGAGCAAATCAACCCATTACATATGTGTATTTAAAAGAATACATTCAAAAACAAAGTGACCAAATGAAAGTCAATGAAATTAATGAACTCATTGAAGCTATTCAAACCATCATTAAAAAACAAACTTACTTCATCAATACAGAGTTAGCACTCGATGAATTAAGTTATACACTAGAAAAAAAGAGGTAATCGTATGCATGTTGCTTTAGTACAATTTAAAGAAGCAGGAAAAAAATACTTCTTTTCATATGATAATTTATCAATCGAACAAGATAATTTAGTTGTTGTTGAGACAACACGCGGTGTTGAGATTGGTAGGGTGTACATGTTAAAAGAAATTGAAGCATCAGAACTTACAAGCGAATTAAAACCTATCTTAAGAGTCGCAACCGAAGGTGACATCAAAGAAGAGGCTTATAATCAATCACTTGAACCAGGTGTTTTAGAAACTGCTAAAAAACTAGCAATTAAAAATGAATTAGAAATTAAAGTGCTTGGAGCGGAATATACATTAGATCGCAAAAGACTTCTCATATATTTTGAATCAGAAAGTCGTGTTGATTTTAGAGGACTTGTTAAAGATTTAAGTGAAGTTTATCACACAAGAATTGAACTTAGACAAATCGGTCCAAGAGATGCAGCGAAAATGATTGGCGGCATTGGACCTTGTGGTCTTATCTTATGCTGTACAACTTTTATTGGAGAGTTTGATACTGTATCCATTAAAATGGCTAAAAATCAAAACTTAGCATTAAACCCACAAAAAATATCAGGTGTTTGTGGAAAGCTTTTATGTTGCATCAAATATGAAGATGATGCGTACACAGAATTAAAAGCTAAACTCCCTGATTATCATGAAAAAGTTAAAACTGAAAAAGGAATGGCACTTGTCATTGATGTCAATATACTCGGACAAAAAATCAAAGTCAGATATCAAGAAGAAGATATCATTGAATGGTTGTCAATTGAACAGTTTACAAGGGTCTAACATTGAAAAGAGCATTAATTGGATCAAATCTTGAGATTGATCAAGATAGAGGTCATGCATTTAATTTAGATACAGTGTTATTAGCTGATTTTGTAAAACTTCCTTATCGCATCAAACACGTGATAGAAGTAGGCACTGGTAATGGTGCAATTGCACTTTATTTATCCGAAAAAACAAAAGCGAAAATTACTGCGATTGAAATCCAATCATCACGATATGAAAAAGCTGTTAAAAACATAAAACTTAATCATCTTGAAAAACAAATTGAAGTCGTTCATCAGGATTATCTAGAAACCAAATATATGCATGTAGATGCAATTATTTGTAATCCGCCATTTTTTAAAGTTAGTGAGACTTCGCTGCTAAACGAAGATGAGGCGATAACGATTGCTAGACATGAAATCAAACTCAATTTAGAGAGTTTAATGAAAAAAGTAAGTGAACAGCTGAAATTTGGTGGTAAATTTTTCATGATTCACAGACCAGAGCGTCTCTCAGAAATATTTGAGTTATCCAAAAGATTTCAATTAGAGATTAAACGCTTAAAGTTTGTTCACCCATATATCGATAAAACCGCTAATCATATACTTGTTGAATGTGTTAAACAAGGTGGTAAAGAACTGATTTTAGAACCACCATTAATTTTATATCAAGAACAACATATCTTGACTGAACAAGCAAATAAAATATTAGGAGGAAATTTAAATGTTACTTAGCTTATTAACAAGAAAAGAAAAACTTAAATTTTTAGATTTAGTGATGCACATGGTTTCTGTAGATGGAGAACCAACTGCAATCGAACAAAGATTATTAAATATCATGCTTGCTGAAGTCGGTGATGGTATTGTTAAAGAATACACATTTACCTTAAGTAAAGATTTAGAAGAAACCATTGATTATTTTAGAGAAGCAAGCCCATCTGTAAAAAACATCGTTTATTTAAACCTTCTAAAAGTCACTATGATTGATGATTTTTATAATACTGCTGAACACTTTTTCTTAGAAGAAATTAGAAATGAGTTTGGCATTACTGATTTTAAGAAAAAACAATTGATGCGTCTTGTGTATAACGAACGTGATTTAAGAGAACGCGCGAAAAGAGTTGTTTCACATTGATCCAGCGCAGTTTTCAGGATGAGCATCCAAAACTTTATATCGTCTCAACACCTATAGGACATCTAAAAGATATCACCTATCGTGCTGTAGAAATATTAAAAGAAGTTGATGCAATTTTATGCGAAGATACAAGAACATCTAAAACATTACTCAATCATTATGATATCCATAAACAACTGATCAGTTTCCATGATCATAATAAAACAGAAAAAGCACAAGAAATTCTTTCTTTAATGGATGAAGGAAAGCATCTTGCACTCATCAGTGATGCAGGAACACCAGGCATTAACGATCCTGGTTATGAACTCATTCAAGAGGTTATTAAACATGGTTATCATGTCGTTGCAATTCCTGGTGCTAGTGCTATTTTATCCGCATTAGTCGTATCTGGTTGTTTAATTCAACCTTTTACCTTTATTGGGTTCTTACCAAGAAAGAATTCTAGTAAAAAAGAAGTGATTGAAAGCTATCATCAAAGAGTTGAGACCTTAGTTATTTATGAATCTCCACTACGAGTTAAAAAAACTTTAGAAGATTTATTTGCTATTTTAGGTGATAGAGCAGTTGTATTAGCTAGAGAACTAACAAAAATGTTTGAAACCATCACAAGAACGACTTTAAAAGAATCTTTATCTTTAGATATAGACACAAGAGGAGAATATGTTATCGTTGTTGAAGGTAGCAAAGAAACTTATGATTTATCACTATCTATCAAAGATCATGTCATCCAATTGATTGATGAAGGCTATGATGAAAAAGATGCAATGAAGATGGTTGCAAAAAAAAGACAAATCACCAAAAGTGATGTCTATAAAGCATATAAAATAAATGGATAAATGACTTGCATTTTTATCAATTTATAATATAATATAATGGTAATAGGCTATGAGAAAAAGAGTAGTATCATTTTTAAGGTATTAGAGAGTTCGTGGTTGGTGAAAACGAATCCTAAAGGATATGAACATGGTTTTCGAGCTTCTTGGTCGATATGTAGGCTAAGACGTATCTCTGCGTTAAAGAGTTGAGGGCTAGATTGATATCTAGAACTAAGGTGGTACCGCGATTTTGTCGTCCTTAGAGTTTTCTTTGGGCGCTTTTTATTTGCATAAGGAGGAAGAAAAATGAAAGAAAAATATTATATAACAACCGCAATTGCATATAGTTCAGCAGTTCCCCATGTTGGAAATGTTTATGAAGCTATATTAGCAGATGCAATCGCAAGATTTAAACGTTTATCAGGGTATGACGTGTTTTTTCAAACAGGTACTGATGAACATGGACAAAAGATTGAAACAAAAGCACAAGACAATGAGTTAACACCAAAAGCATATGTTGATTTAATTTCATCTGAAATCAAAAGAATATATGACAAGGTTAATATCAGCTATGATAAGTTTGTCCGTACAACAGATGAAGATCATGTCAAATCAGTACAAGCTATTTTTAAAAAGTTATATGACCAAGGAGATATTTATTTAGGAAAATATGAAGGTTGGTATTCTGTAAGTGATGAATCTTTCATTTTAGAAAAAGATATTGTGGATGGTAAAGCTCCAAGTGGCGATACACCCGTATGGACTTCTGAAGATGCATATTTCTTAAAGATGTCTAAATATCAAGAAAGATTATTAAAGCATATTGAAGAACATCCTGAGTTTATTGAACCAGAATCAAGAAGAAATGAAATGATTCAAAACTTCTTAAAAGAACCACTGCCTGATTTATCTGTTTCTAGAACGTCATTTAAGTGGGGGATTCCTGTTGAGTTTGATGAAGGTCACGTTGTTTATGTTTGGATTGATGCATTATCAAATTATATAACAGGATTAGGATATCATCCTGATTTAAAACAACAACCAGAATTATTTAATAAGTACTGGCCAGCTAATGTTCATTTAATTGGCAAAGATATATTAAGATTCCATACGATTTACTGGCCAATCATATTAATGGCAATCGGTGTAGAATTACCTAAACAAGTTTTTGGACACCCTTGGGTATTATTTAATAAGAATAAGATGAGTAAATCTACAGGAAATGTCATGTATACAGACGATATTGTAAAATATTTTGGTGTTGATACACTTAGATACTATGTACTTCATGAAATTCCATATGCACAAGACGGAAACATTACTTATGAGTTATTAATAGAGAGAAATAATACAGATTTAGCAAATACGATCGGAAATTTAGTAAATCGTACGATTGGTATGGTTCATAAATATAGAAATGGTGAAGTTAAAAAAGTTATGTTAGATGAACCATTTGAACTGAGCTTAAAAGAAAAAGCACTAGAAGTGCTTCCAGAAATGAACAAGCATATGGATGATCTAAAAGTCAGTGATGCGCTAGAAGAAGTTGTGAAACTAGCAAGATTTGCGAATAAATACATCGATGTATCAGAACCTTGGGTTTTAAATAAAGATGAGGATAAACAAGATGTCTTAGATCATGTTCTATATCAACTACTTGAAACTATTCGCTATGTTGGTGTTTTATTACAACCATTTATGCCTGAAACTGCTAGTAAGATTTTAGAGCAAATTGGATCAGAAGATACGCGTTTTGAATCACTTGAAACATTTGGACAATATGAAGCACAAACATTAAATAAACCATATGTCTTATTTGAAAGATTTGACATGAATAAAAAAATTGAGGAGATTTTAAAAGACCAAGCATGAAAAAGTTATTAGCATGGTTTAAAACTGAATCTTACCAGGATAAAATATACCCAGAAGTAAAACGCGTTTTATTCGTTATTATTTTTACGTTTATTTATGGTATTGGTGTTTCTTGGTTTTTAGAAGCATCTGTTGTGCCACTATATACAGGAGGAATCCCTGGTGTTGCACAGCTTGTTAGAGATGCATTTTATGTATTTTTTGAAATAGAAGTTGGACAAAGCTTTTTAGGGTTATTCGTCATTATCGCAAACATTCCAATCTTAATTTTAGGATGGTTTGGTGTATCTCACCGTTTCACCATTTATAGCATTATCTCTATTTTAATTCAAGCGTTTATTTTAAGCTGGATGCCCGTCATTGATATGGGACTTGGAGAAGTTGAACATGCATTTACTGCAGCTGTATTAGGTGGATTACTCATAGGTATCGGAGCTGGTGGTGCACTTAGATATGGCACTTCAACTGGTGGACTAGATATTGTTGCACAATATTTAGCATTTAGAAAAGGAAAATCTGTTGGGTTCTTCTCAATGGCTATGAACTTAGCGATTGCGATTTTAGGTGGATTAATCGTGGGTGGTAAAGTTGGTCCTGGTGGAGAAGTGATTGCTGGTGGTATCATTATTTCTTACACCGTGATTAGAGTGATTGTTTCAACAATACTAACTGACCGCATGCATACAGCATACCAGTATTTAGCAGTAGATATCATCACCGCAACTCCACAAGCACTTGTTGATGAAATCTTACACCGTATCTATAGAGGTGTAACCTTAATGAAAGTTGAAGGCGCATATTCTCATCATGAAAAGACATTAATTTATGTGATTATATCATCTTATGAGTTACATGCGATTACTACATTAGTCAAAAGAATTGATCCCCATGCATTTATGGTGGTTAAACCAACTAAAAATGTTTATGGTAACTTTGCAAGAAAAACAATTGCTTAAAAGACCTATTTTAGGTCTTTTTTTCTGAAAGACTTAACAAATCTTTATTTTTTGGTATAATCGAGTTGATAGGATGATAAACATGAAAGGATCTAATTTATGGAAATAGCAAAAATGATTAAGAAAGCTTATATGAATCTTGAATTAAAATCTGATTCAAAAGCTCAAGTGTTAGAAGAACTTGTGAAAATCCTTGATAATGCTGGGATTGTTACTGATTTTGAAAAACTTTTAAATGATGTGAGAATAAGAGAATCATTATCAACTACAGGTATTGGTTTTAAAATTGCAATTCCACATGCGAAAAGTAAATATATTAAAGAACCTGCGATTGCGTTTGGAAGATCTAATGAAGGTATTGAATATGATTCAATGGATGGAGAAAATGCACATTTATTCTTTTTAATTTGTATGCCAGAAGATGCAGGTAATCTTCATTTAAAAGCATTAACAGCTTTATCTAGACAACTCATTCATGAAGAGTTTAGACTTGCACTTGAAAAAGCTGAAAACGAACAAGAGGTTTTAAATATCATTAAAGCAATCGATCAGGAAGAAATTCGTGCCTAAAATCATTTGTGTAACTGCATGTCCAACGGGTATTGCACATACATATATTGCCGCTGAGATGCTTTCTCATACAGGCAAAAAAATGGGCTATGTTATGAAAGTTGAGACTAATGGTGCAATCGGTGTTGAAAATAAATTATCAGAAACTGATATTAAAGAAGCTATTGGTGTGATTATTGCATCAGATGTTGCACTTGATTTAAAACGATTCGAGGGACTTAACATGATTGAAATCACAACACAAGAAGCAATTAAAACCCCTGAAAAATGGATTAAAGAAATTATAAAAATGAGTCAAGGATTATAAAGATGAGTATAGTGACCAAACTTTATAAACAATTGATGAACGGATTTACTTATATCATTCCACTTGTTGTTATTGGTGGAGTGTTTTTAACTTTACATGAAAGATTGGATAGATCTATATTTTTTACTATAGGATCAACTGCTTTATTTTTAGTTTATCCTATTATATCTGCATTCATAGCTTATGCAATTAGTGATAAACCAGGATTTATATTAGGTCTTTTAGGAGGTGCTCTATTAACATCTAGCGATAGCGGGTTTTTAGGTGCAATTTTCATGGGGTTTATATCGGGGTATTTCATCATAATTCTTCATGTTATATTTAAAAAGTTTCCAGTTGGTATTAAAGGACTTATTCCAGTTTTCTTATATCCAGTTATTGGTTCTATTTTAGTGATTTTCGTTTATTTAGGCATAGATGCTGTATTCCCTGCTTTAAATGGGTTTATCATAGATGTTTTTGAGTTTACCGGAGATATCGGTATTGTATTGTTATTAATGATATTATCTATCATGATGGCCTATGATTTAGGTGGTCCAGTAAATAAGATTGCTTATATTGTAGCGATAGCAACCATTTTAAGCGGAGCATCATCTTTGTATATGACACAAGTGATGATTGCAGGGATGATTCCACCATTATCTATATTCATCGCATCTTTATTTTATAAACGAGCATTTGAAGAAGAAAGTTTGAGTTTAGCTAGAAAAAATATTTGGATGGGATTAGCCTTTATTAGTGAAGGTGCAATTTCATTTGTCAAAAAAGATAAAGAGTTAATTATTGCTTTTATATTAGGTGGATTATTATCCAGTGTGTTTGTTTTTATTTTTCAAGTTGAATCACGCATAGCACATGGTGGTATTTTATCAGTTTTTTTCATCAATAAGTGGATTGAATTTCTTGTCATTTTAATGATAAGCAGCTTAGTAAGTGCATGGTTTGTTTTACTAATTTTAAGAATGAAAAAAAATGTAAAAATTTCATCGTGAAATCTTTACTTATTAAAAGAGCTTTGTTATAATTAGGAAGTATTCAATATATCGTATAATCGACCAAATGTGGTGGTCAAGTTTCTACCGTGATGCCGTAAAATTCACGACTACGATATGAAAGCATCTTTTTTTATTGTTTTCATATGTAGAAACCACATAATCTGTGGTTTTTTTATTTTTTAATATGCATATTGAATACAAAATAAAAAAAGGAGAACGAGGATGGAAAAAATCAAGAAGTTTTTTAAGGTTGAACAAAGAGGTTCAACATTGACGAAAGAAATTTTAGCAGGTGTAACTATTTTCTTAGCTATGGCATACATTTTACCAGTAAATAGTTTCATGCTTGCTGCAACAGGATTACCTGTTGGTGGTGTATTTTTTGCAACAGCAGTATCAGCAGCTTTAGCAACACTTATTATGGGGATTTTTGCAAACCTTCCAGTAGCACTTGCTCCAGGTATGGGATTAAATGCATTTTTCACTTATACACTTGTTAATTTTGGTTTAGGATATTCACCTGAAGCAGCTTTAGCAGCTGTATTAGTTTCAGGGATCTTATTCTTAATCATTTCATTAACTGGATTAAGAAAAGTTATTATTAATGCAATTCCTAAAGGCTTAAAATTATCAGTTGGTGCTGGTATTGGATTCTTTATTGCATTTATTGGATTAAAGAATGCAGGGATTATTGAAGGCGATGGTGCTACTTTAGTTACCTTAGGTAATCTTGCTCATCCAACAGTATTACTTGGATTATTCGGTTTAATCTTAGTTGTTGTCTTATATGCACTTAAGTTTAGATTTGCACTGATCACAGCTATCATTTCAACAGCTGTTCTAGGTTTAATTTTAGGCGCACTTGGTGTTGACATGATGCCAGCTTACGATGCTCAAGGTATGAGTGGTGTTTGGACAGGTGCAAGTGAAACAGTTTTTGCAGCTTTTGGTGGTTTTAAAGAATTATTCTCAAGCTGGCAAGCTTTAGCAGTAATTTTCTCATTATTATTTGTTGACTTTTTTGATACAGCTGGTACACTTATGGCTGTTGGTAATCAAGCTGGTTTAATCAATGATGAAGGTGTTATTGAAGGTGGAGACAACGCTTTAATCGCTGACTCAATTGGTACAATCGCTGGCGCAATGTTAGGAACTTCAAATGTTACAAGTTATATTGAATCATCTACAGGTATTGAACAAGGTGCAAGAACTGGTTTAGCAAGTGTTGTTGTAGCTATATTGTTTATTTTATCAATCTTCTTATATCCAGTGTTATCAATCTTTAATGGAGTTGTTGTAGGATTTAATGATTTCGGTGATGCAATCGTATTTAGCCCTGTAACTGCAATGGCATTAATCATGGTTGGAACATTAATGTTTGCACAATTAAAGGATATTGATTGGGAAGATACAGCAATCGTTATTACTGGATTCTTTACAATTATCGTTATGATTTTATCTTATTCAATCGCAACTGGTATTGCTGTAGGATTTATTTTCTATCCAATCATCATGCTTGCTCAAGGTAAAGCTAAAAAAGTTAATCCAGTTATGTATGGATTAGCATTGTTATTCGTCTTATACTTTGTATTGCATTTCGCAGTATAATCTATATATTTCATCTCTTAAAAAGCTGTGTAAGTCTTGTGCTTATGCAGCTTTTTTTTGCATTTAATTTGAACTTCAATACTCTTTCATGATATCTTAATGTTGTTCTAAGATATAGGAGGAAATTGATATGCAACTTAAAAAGGAAATCGGTCTATTTGGTGGTATCGCAGTCATTGCTGGTATCATGATTGGATCAGGTATATTTGTTTTTGGTAGTTTGATTTTAACAAGAGTAGGGTATGCATTAGGGTTATCATTGCTCGTTTGGTTACTTGGAGGGGTTATCACTTTGTTTTCTGGTTTAACATATGCTGAACTTGGAACGATGTATCCTGAGACAGGTGGCTATTATGTTTATTTAAGAAAAGCTTATGGCAAAAAAATGGCTTTCTTAAGTGGAACCATGAATTTTGTATTAGCTTCTAGTGGGTCTATTGCATTACTAGCTTTAGTTTTTGGAGATATACTCACCTATATATTCCCTGGTGTTACAAGTTATGTTAAATGGATTGCTGCATTAACGATTATTTTATTATCTGTCATTAATTATTTAGGAGTTAAGTTTGGCTCTATGGTTCAAAAAATATTTTTAGTAGCTAAACTTATTCCAATTGTAGGTATCATCATTATTGGGTTATTTTTGGGAACAGAAAGTGTTGTCTTAGATTTTGTACCACAAGGTGGAGAACCGATTACTAAAATATTTACAATGATTGGCTTTGGTGTGGTTGGTACACTTTGGGCTTATGAAGGTTGGACAAACTTAAATACAGTTTCTGGTGAAATGAAAAATGTATCTAAAGATTTACCTAAAGCGATCATTTTTGCGATATCAGGAGTAACACTCATTTATGTGTTATTTACATTTGCAATTTATCGTTTAATTCCTTTAAATGATCTAATCGCTTTATCTGGTGATGGTGCAGTCCTACCAATCCCAGCGATGATGGCTGTTTTCGGAAATACAGGTATGTATATTGTGTTTGTTGCAGTATTAGTATCAGTCTTTGGAGCACTTAATGGAAGTGTGATGGTTTTTCCAAGAGTATATTATGCAATGGCAAAAGATCAAACTTTCTTTAAGTCATTTGAAAAAGTTGATAAGAAATATCAAACACCAAGTGTTGCGATCTTTGGATCGATGGCGATGAGTTTATTATTATTGTTCTTTAATGTAGAATCATTATTAACATTTGTGGTCTTTACAGGTTTAATATTTAATACTTTAATCTTTATATCCGTATTCTTATTTAGAAAAAGAGAACCAAATCATCCTAGACCTTATAAAGTATGGGGGTATCCATATGTTCCAGCGATTGCGATTGTTGGCATGGTCGGATTATTCGTTGCGACATTAGTTGAAGATTTAGTGCCTTCACTCATTGGTCTTGGTGTTTTAGCAGTTGCATATTTAATATATACATTTATTATTGAAAAGAAGATGAAAAAAGGCGAATAAAATTGAAATGATAAGATGTTAGTAGACACACAAAAAAGTCTACTAGCATCTTTTTTATGTTTAAATATATATAAAGGGAGGTATTGAAGATGGGAAGACCAAAAGGAACACCTAACAAAAAGCCTATGAG
>Ga0207832_100178_pt1 | contig 41073 bp, 28 predicted proteins | sample TtanPargueraPR_3_FD_187743 | JGI IMG/M metagenome (GOLD analysis project Ga0207832, IMG submission 187743) | Aerobic enrichment media microbial communities from Bioluminiscent Bay, La Parguera, Puerto Rico - Tt and P1 (4) (SPAdes) | ecosystem: Environmental > Aquatic > Marine > Unclassified ...
GGTCGATGCCAATCCAAAACTGGGGCATCATCCTGAATCAGTTCTTAGTCATATTTGAAAAAAGGGTCCAGCTATAAATAGCTAAACCCTCGGTATTTTTTACTTACACACTTTGTGAAACAGTGTCTGTCTTAAAATTATATGACAACTACGGCGTCATAATGAATTGCTTTTTAAATGTCAATAATGCTTGGGAACAATTAATTGTCAATCTTCTATATCCTTATTCTGATGTAATTATGTCTTTCAATTGTTAAGCTCAATACTTTAATATAAACCTCATTGGAACTTTCCGATTAATGGAGAATTGAAATATTCCCGTGATATTTCAGTATCTGTTGAATCCTGAAAAATAACCATGGGTTGCATTTTGTCAAGAACATCTCCTGCATCAACAGGATCATATTCAAATTCAATATCACGAACAAAGAGCTCTCGGTATTGATAGGCAGTCTCATAATTATATTTTCCGTATACATTCCCTTTAATATCCTTTATCTTCTTTATACGGATTTTCAAAGCAGCTGTATCAGTTATTGGCTTTCCAGAAAAGGTTTCCTTATATTTATCCGTATACAGGTAGACAAAATTCCCTTTGATATCTAGGGAATCAAATTCTATTTTTCTGTTATTAAATATCAAACTGCAGAATCTTGCATCATGAACTGATGATTCATCCAGCCAGTTATTAAATTCTAAACCTACTCTTTTGTTCTGTCTGTCAAAAACTATATTCTTCAGGTAAAAGTATGAATCGTCAGAATAATCTGGAAATTCCACTGCATTATTGTAAGACAGGTATGACAATTGAGCTGTATTATTTATCATCTTATACTCTACAGCAAGTTCCCAGATCTTATATTCACCATGAAACCAGTCTGATACATATACCTGGTACTTTATGTTGAGGATTGAATAAGTCTCAGCATCAATAAATACCGAGCCTTCAGCACGGGCAGTAACCTCTTCATCCTGAACTCCTAAATTATTAAAAGAACCTGTCTGAGTACTTAAGAGATCCAATTGTTCAGGTTTAGACCTGAAACCTAATTTGTAAACAGGTCTCTCTTCAATATAAACAACATCTTCAAACCAGAAGGTGTGATGCTTACAGAAATCTGTTCTTATATTATTAACATAATCTATGGTTTTATCATCCCTGTTACGCAAGGGATCCACCAATCTCAGTATCGCCAACTCATTCCCTCCTTTATACCTCAGAATACCGTTTGGAATCTTTTTAATACTTTGGTCATCATAACCCATTATCATTGTTTTATCAATCTCGAAGTCAGGGTTGAATCCTCCGTTAATTAATCTGATATGACTGGTATTATAATCATCACTCTCAAATCCCATATCTTCTATCTCAACATGAGCCTCATACAAATTCACATATTTATCGTTTACTTTCATATAATCCCTGTAATAGGCATCTATAAGAAAAGAATCAACGGGATAATTCTTCTCAAGCAGCGAGACAGCCTTAAGTATCATTTTTCTTGCAGGTAGGCGACGGGCTTTTTTACCTTTTACCAGAACCTCCTTTATAGAGTAGTATTGCTTAGGAATTACTATTGTTGAAATAACTCCATCCGTAAAAGATGAAACTGCCACTTTAACAGTTTTATATCCCAGTGAGCTTATTCTCAGAGTATCATTTCCTGAAACCTTATCAACCGGTAAGGAGAAGGAGCCATCTTCATTCGTAATTACACCATAATTTTCTCCCATTACAGCAATTGTTGCAAAAGGAACTGGTGTATCGTTGCTCTCGTCTATTACTTTGCCTTTGAGAATATTACTATGCTGTGCATTAGCAGGACAAACAAGTACAATGAATAATACAATACATATCAAACTCTTAAATATATTGCTTTGCACAGGCATGGTAAAATTTTTATTTATTGTGGCTATCTGAAGTTAGAGTCAGAATATTCCTGATATTCCGTCCAATTAAGATAAGCATCTTTTGAAAAATTTGCAATATTGTTTCTCGAAGCTACTATTTAAAGTGAGCAGTTATAATTTATTTCCTGAATAAACTGTGGATTAAAGGATCTTCATAATATGAAACAACGTGGAATGCTTTGATCTGCCAGCTGCTTACCACCTATAACGTGCCAAATATTTAAGCCTAAAACAGTTGTTTTATTATGCTCAATTATCTAAATTGTAGATTGCATTACGGGGTTTGGAGGTGCGCCATCTGCGGATTCTCGTTTCGCGGTTCCATGTTCTTCGGACAGGAACGCCCGCCTGAACGAACGGGCAGGCTCTTCGAAATCCCGCCCGATCATATACAAGTGACCACTATGCCAAATTATCAAACAAAATATTTTATTAATGAAATTCCAACTATTATCTAAAACCATTTCAAATGAATACTACTAAATATCAGCTTAAAGATCATCCCTGGATGGCTCTTTTCGTTGTTTTATTCTCGTTCGTATTTCTTATAAATGCTTGTTCCATTATACTCTTTGAGATTTTACAATTAAATCCTCAAGACCGAATCACTGGAATCCTTCCATCAACAATTTCAAATTTGTTATTAATACTAATAATTACTCCTCTCCTTTTTAAAATTCCTGGTGGAAGTTCCAATCTAAAACATTATTTCAATGACATTGGATTACTTAGGGTTACTCCATTCTATAAGTTGCTTGCAATAGGAGTATCGTGTTATCTGATTTTTCTTTTGAGTCAAGCTATTGGAACCATCATCTACGGTTTGTCACAAGATGAATCAATAAATTTATATTTCTTAAGTGAGTTATTTAGATTTTCTGACGAGTTCCCTCCAAATTCAAATGGTTGGTTAATATCATTGCCCTCCATTCTTGAAGAATTTATTTTCAGAGGAATTATTCTTGTCGTGTTTTTAAACAAGTATTCGTCAATTAAAGCCATACTTTATTCTGCCATTAGTTTTGGTTTGATTCACTTGTTAAACCTCGCAAATGATAAAGAAATAATATGGGTGCTGGGTCAGGTAATTTATAACTCTATTGCAGGATTATTTTATGGATATTTATTTTTGAAAACGAGAAGTCTTTTACCTGTAGTTCTAATACACTATTTGAATAATTTATTTATAGGGACTATAACCAGTTCTATTCAATCACATGCATCGGCTGAAATTCAGTCATTTTATGGTATTGTTTTCTTCTTTGGTATAATCCCAACGACCTTGTCCATTATCTGGATAAGATACTTCTTAAAGAAATGGCCTATTTAATGATGGTTTGGGAAAGACCCATATATTGCACGTTGGCATAGCAAATTTAATGTTACAGGCTATTGTCCGTTAAATACAAGTGAACGTTAACAAAATATCTTCAAAAAGGGCAAACATCTGATTGCTCTTTTTCATTTTTTCAGTGGATTTTAATTTCACATACACCTCAGGATAAAACCCGTCTCAAATAATGTAAAATGCAGCATAAAGACCTTGCTGGTTGGTGCATGTATTGCAACCTTAATGTGAATTAGATGTTTATTACGTAACTTTTATCTTCTTTTCCCTATTCAGCGGTGATTTCAAGATTATTTTTAAACCAAAAATGAACTAGATTATCAACTATTTAGAATATAGTTCTTTGACGCAAAGCAGTCAAACTTGACTATCCCAGCCTTTCCATCCTCCATTTGATCCATTGATCCCGTCATGATCGTTAGTGATGGTATAAATATCCAAAAGCATAATTTCAAGTTCGGTGCAAGGTATTGGAAATTGAAGCAAGGTACCCTTCTGTAACCGATCTGTTCGTCGCATATCAAAATAAGAAATTCCTGCTCCGGTTAAAAAACATTCAATTTCCTTTTCATCAAGAATATAACGCAATACATCTTCGTTTTCCTCCACATCCGGAAGATTTCCTCTGACTTTCCTGGGCCCTTCCGGATCATTTAAAATAGCAAGTGCACCTACAATATTTCCTGTTCTGAATAATGCTTCAGCTTCTATCAATCGGACTTCCCATGCCATAAAAGTTGGTCTGGGGCCTATACCATACCAGGCCTGATTTCCTATGGAATCATAGCGACTAAATCTGTAATGTGACCAGCGATAATATCCTCGATCAGGAGGAAAATTGTTTGTATCCAGATATTCAAAATCTGTTTCAATACGCGAATCAGTAGCAGCAGCTGGACCTGGATCGTTACCATCTGGCGTATTCCATGACTTATTATCAGCCGGCCAGCGGGAAGGATAATTATGATCTAAAAGGTTCACTACTCGCATATCTACACGATGCCATCCTGGGTACGTGGTATATACCCAAAAGAAATCATACCATCCGTATTCATCTCCCAAAACTGGAGAGAAATCTTTCTTGTGACCATTTTGAGCATAATGAAGGATCTTGTTCCAATCGAGTTGCTCGTTCTGCTCTTTTGTTCTGGAACTGCTCATTAGGATTCTTGCAGCATATGCAGAGATGAACTGCCTGAATTCCAAGCTTGTCATTTCCTGTCCACCCAGCCATGTATGAGGTACAATAAAATTATTACCTTCAGCAATATCAATAGCTTGATCTAGCATCACCAAGGATTCTTCGATGAGTTTTTCCCATCCAACTATTTCTAACTGAGGCAAAACATCGGTATACTTAATGATAATTCCCTGGTCAAATATTAATCCGAGGTAGCCATGTGCTGCACCGCTTACAAACAAACTGAATGATTTTAATAAAGCTTCTTTTTCACTTTCTATTACAGGCCTTTCAGAATCACTCAACCATTGGAGGATCGTATTGGCCTGGTCAATAGCTTTATAGGAATTTTCCCATTGACCTAATAATTGAAAGTAATTACAATTATATATATTGTTAGGAAAAGAGTTGAGTCTTGGTTCCCCGGAAAGGCTAAAGCTTCGACACCAGGCACTTGTGGTATGGTCGGCCATGGCCGACATGGGAATAGCGAGACTTTCATATTCCTGAATACAATTGTGGAAAGTTCGAAAGGAAATCATTGCCAGATCTATGATATCTTCTTCTGCATCAAAAGATCTTATTAAATCAGGATCATTCTTATTCGGTACATCAAGCTCAATGCAGCTGATAATAAAAATACTGCATAAAAAAACGGCCATCCATTTAAATGATTTGAATATCATTATCAAACCTCTGATAAGAAACACTTTAATTTACAAAATTATTGTATTGAAATCAACATGTCTTGTTTCAAAATTTGATTCGTAATTCTATTCAGGACCGACCCCAACACCTATTTTGTGTTATAGCTTCGAACTTGTTGAGGATATTTAATGGCAAAATTATATTTATATACCGGTAGTATAAAATTGTATCAACGTTGTATGGATACTTATCTTTTGATTTTTATATGATCATTTTTACCCTCCCAATGATGGTGAGTGTATGGATCCTTTATAATTCATCTGACCAACTATCACCTGTTGCTCCTTAAAATAGTCCAGTTCCGCCCATAATTTCAAATGGTTCTCTCCGATAGTTTATAACCGAATCAGGGTGATCCTCTCAAGGAGCTTCGACCACAGCTCCTTCATAAGAACCATAATCTTCATATCCGTTAGCAAAACAAATATCTTCAAAAAGGAAACCACGTGATTGCCCATTCATTTTTTCAGTGGATTTTAATTTCACAGACATCACAGGGAAAAATACGTCTTATCGGTTATTCAGGTAATTGCAATAAAAAACGGAGGTGATTATTCCTCCGTTCTGAATGTGTTTTACCCAACAAGGATAAAAATAAGTTTAACAGCGCAATTCAGTGCTCTTATTTAAATATCCCTGTTTTTCAATGAAGGTAATCCCTCATTCAAGCATTTGTCCGTAATTTATTTTCATTTTAAATATCTTACAGGTGTTTCTTGTATTCCATATGGTTATTTTGCCACAACACTATTTAAAAATACATTAAAACGCATTTTACATTAAAAAGAGAATAATAAAATATGGGAAATGTTAATTTTATTGGCGTTTTTTAAAAATTAAAACCTAATGTTATGATCAAACTGATAAAACGTATAGAGAATATCCTGGTATTTGGGATATTAATTGTTATTTCAGTTATTTTAATTCTTGCTTTTCTTGATATTGCTTATGAAATCAAACAGGAGATAATTTCCACTCCAAAATTTATAGTGGATGCCAGTGGATTAATGGATCTGTTTAGTTTATTTCTTGTTTTGCTAATTGGTCTGGAGTTACTAGAAACAGTTAAAGCGTATTTAAAAGAAGATATTGTTCATGTAGAATTTATAATACTTGTCGCGATAATAGCCATTGCGCGAAAAGTAATTGTTTGGGATTTTAAAAAGTATAATAGTGAAGAACTATTAGGTTTGGCCGCAATGATTGTCGGATTAGGTTTAACATACTTTTTAATAAAAAAAGCAGATGTAAAAATCCGATTACACAAAAATAAACCAGCTGATCAAAAAAAATGAAGCTGGATTAATTCAGCTTAAACTAGCCTCTGAACAACTTGGATTTTGAATGAGTTGTAAAGCATGCTGTAAGGTAAACAAGAGTATATCTACAATATTGCTAACATTTAATACAATCAAGACATTTATTGTTTTTTATGAAGCTCGCTTTATCTGTATTTTTTCTGTTTTTATTTGGAATGCTTTACGGGCAGACATCACAGGGCAAAATCCGTCTCAAAAAACTTGTAAACCTGACTGCCGTCAGGCAAGTAATACAGCATAAAAACCTGTACACTTGATGTATGTCTTGCAAGGTCATTGTGTTTTAGGGGATTATTTTGTAACTTATTTATTCATTTTTCTTTTCCTGGTTATTTTGTGATTGCCAGTTATTAATAAACCATTATTAACTGCCATGAAAAAACCATTAATCCTTTTATTTAGTTGTATATTCAGCTTTTGTATTAATGCCCAGATTACTAATCCAAGTTTTGAAGAATGGTATTTTAAGGACATTGCACATATTCAAAGATGGGAACCTGTAGGGTGGATAGTTAATGATCCTGCAGGATTCAATTTTTCCCAATCATCAGATGCTGTGGATGGTTTAACTTCATTTATGAGAACTTGTGATAAAGGTTGCATTACACAACTTGAATATAATGGTCATGAATCTCAATACATTGAACCATTTTATCATATTGCTTTATGGGTAAAATTTGAAGGATTTGCCAATGCTGAAAAATTTGAAGTAGTACCTTATATTCAAATAACATATAAGGATGAATCAAATAATTATTGCTATTGTAGGATAGATTCTGAAGACCGGGTAGAGGTTAAAGGTTCTGGATGGCAAAGAGTTACTTTCCCATTAGACTGTGATTGTTACCTGCAAGATTCAGTAACTTTTCTTAGTTGTGTAATGAGATTTGCAGCACGTGTAAACTGGGGAGATGCAGGTCCTGGAACAATCTGGATAGACCATGTTCAGGTTTCTTCCACGCCATTTCAAACACCATTTATTAAACCTAAGGCTGGAGACCATTTCCTGACAGGAAGAGAGGATACCATAAAATGGGATGTTGGGCTTGCGGGGCAAAAGGCCAAACTGTTTTTCTCCACCGATAATGGTGCAAACTATTCATTGCTTGCCGATAATATATCAGCAGATACAGGAGTGTATATCTGGGATGTACCGGATACCTTATTAACAGCTAAAGCAAAATTGCAGCTTACCAACCAAACCACCGGTGATATTCTCGCTGAAAGCGATAAATTTCTCATAAAACCGTATGTCCTAACACGGTTGGAAAGCAACGGAGATATGACCGAATACAACAACTTGACAGATCCTTGGAGTTTTGATAATAATGATTCTGCTGATGTATGGCCAGAATGGTATTACGACCAGTTTGACTATCTGGGATTTGATCCACTGACCAATTTACCATACGATACGAATTTTATAGATGCGCTTCCGGAGGACTTTCCGGGTTGGAACAGCTTCACAGACGCCTTTTCAGTGGGCAAATGTTATGATAATATAATGACAGGTATATATAATCAAAAGGCTTCGACTTTATGGAAAAGAAAGAGAAAGACTTGGCGTGGTTCATGCTTTGGAATTGCTGCTTCAAATGCATTAGCCTTTGAATCGAAAAATGATTTTCTGAACAATTTCCCGGACTTTGGTGCATTTGCACAACCTGCATTTGTGGATCCAAGCAATGGGACAGTTGCAACAGTAACAGAACTGTTTGCACACCAGTATGGCAACCCTACTATACATAACCGTATTGCAGAAAATGGAATAAAAACACCAACACAAACTATACGGGACATAAAAAAAATGTTCAGTACGCCTCATACAGAAATCAGAACACTTTCAATGTATAATAATTCTGGATCTGGTGGTCATAATATATTGCCATATAAACTGGAACAAGACAAGGTTAATGAAAAGTACTATTATATCTATGTTTACGATAATAGTTACCCGGATATAATTGATGCCCGTATCAGGGTGGATGTTTCTTCGAATGGAGGGAAAGGCAGCTGGGAGCCACTGTATGGTTGGTCTGGTTGGGGAGGAAACAGGAAATTTTTTCTGGAAGTTCCAGCAACTTACTTTTATGTGAATGCTACCCTGAAAAAAGCTACCCGCTCATATGCACTACTGGATAGTTTAATAGATATAAGTCCGAACGATGGAGCTTTTATTCGAATTAAGGATAGAAATGGAAATACTATTGGTTATGATGAAGGTCAATTGTTTGAAGAAATATCGGATGCACATGCTTTAATGCTTTTAGATGGTTCAGAAGCACCTCCCTACCGTTATCTCGTTCCATCAGGCGAATACACCATCGATATTTCCAATCCTGAAAGTGAAACTGCGGAAGGATACATTTTTACAAAAGACCAGCTGTTTTATTATGAACGTAAAAATGCTACGCCTGAACAAACAGACCGGCTGATATACAATGGCTCACTTACAGCAATAAACCCGGATGATGAGGACAGGAACATTAAAATGAAACTAATTCTGGAAGAAGTGAATGAGGAAAAAGTGTTCAAACTACAGTCATTTAAACTGGAAGCAGATGATTTGGTAAAAGTTGAATCTCCCGACAATAACCATGTGATTTTATCCAATTACGGAAGTGGCAAACAGTACAAGGTGGAGCTAGACCATGTATCATCCTCAGGATATAAACGGTTAGTACAGGACAGCATTCCGATTAAAGCAAATACATCGCACATTTTTGATGTAAACTGGACTGACGTGGAGGAGAGTGTACTCACCATTTATGTAGATGAAGAAATGAATGGTGCAGATGAAGATACTCTCCGTTTCAATCAAGAAGTAACAGGTTTTCAGGAGCGTTTAAACGATGGGATACCTGTAAAAGTTTGGCCAAATCCAACAAAGGATAAGCTAACCTTCAGCTACACTCTTGATAAAGCAAGTAAGGTTTCTATAAATATTTTTGACACTGATGGCAAACAGGTACTATCTAAGATGAATCAATTGCTTCAGGCATCGGGAAAACAAACTGTTCCTACAGAATTGTCAGGATTACCGGCAGGTATTTACTATTATCGAATTACTATTAATTCTCAAACGGATTATGGAAAAATAATTAAACTTTGATGTACTAAAGGAGGCAATCACCTCCTTTTCTTTTGCCATTTTTTCAGCAGTTTTTATTTCATCATACATCAACAGGAGAAAAACAGTCTCAAAAAATGGGCGTAAAAAATCCAATATAAAAACCTGTTGAATTGATGTATGATTCGCGAATATTTTCGTGTAAATGTCATCTATACAAAAGGAAAGACCAACCCATAAGTTGATCTTCCATTTCTCAGTGCTACTTGTTCAATACAAGTGTACGTAGCTTTTTGTCTGCTAATGTCACTTCCGGATCCCCTTCGAAGATTGCTTCTTCCAGGGTTGCTCCTTCGGGCAAATACACCCATCGATGGGATAATTCTAACACTTTACCGGATTCCTTGTTGGTCCATTCATATGGATCACATGGTTTCTTCACCACATTTCCGGGGACACGCTCTCCAATCCTACCTTTGGCTGTTTCTTCGTCAAAGGTTGATGGGATGCTACACTGTTTCACCGTGGCATAAAAGTTTCCGGTGTTTTGAGACTGTACAAGGCTCAGTCCACCCAGCAGGATTAGAGCTACAAACGTAGTTCCGTCCTTCCTTTGCCTTTCGGCAGAATCAATTACAGTAACCATAATTCAAATTATTAAATTAATACTTGATTTTAGCAATCCAGGGGATAGGTCAGTTTGCTTGAGCTTTATGGGGGGTATTGGAGGAAGTACCCTTACGTTTTACGTATAAAATACTTTTTGAAGATTCTGTTTATCCTTAGGAGCAGTTGTATGTTGATTGACTCTTTGATTTTTTGTAACTTATAATGTTAAAAAACCACACTACCCTTTACGTATGTTTCAGAGAAGAATTTCTGAAACTTTAAAAATCCGTTAGATGAGCTACTATAATAAAAAACTGTATTTCCACACCCCAATTGGGAGTAAAAGTATAGTCGACAATAGAGAAATAAATGCAATTCTGCATTTCCTCTCACACTATTGGCAATTAAAGCAATAGTCATTAATGATATTAATACGTTTTATCTTGAATCCATTTTAAAAGTATATGTTATGAAAAAGAAACTTATACAACTATCTGTTGCTATTCACTTCATCTTAATCGCAACTATTCCGAATATCTATGCTCAGAATGATTCCTTTAATAAAATAAAAATTGCACATCTGCAGATATTTGCCTTCAATAATAATATTGAGGAAAATATGCAAAAGGCAGAGCTATATTTTAGAAAAGCAGATTCTATTGGTGCTGATTTAGCAGTTCTTCCTGAAATGTATAGTATTGGCTGTGGTTATGACGAGCCTGCCAATATCGAAGATTGGTTAAGCCAGGCAATATCCATGGACCATCCATTTATCAACCATTTTGTTGCTTTGGCAAAAGAGCTGGATATGGCAATTGCAGTGACTTTTCTTGAAAAGGAAAATAGGGAATATTATAATTCGGTTTGTGTAATTGACAGGTCTGGTGAGATTTGTTTGAATCACAGAAAAGTTCATTTATGGGAGCCTTCTCTTGTTGAGGCTGTTTGCACATCTGGGAAGGAATTTGATGTATGCAACCTGAACACGAAAAATGGTACATTTAAATTAGGTGCAATGATATGCGCCGATTATTACTTTCCCGAAAGCGCCAGGATATTAATGCTAAATGGAGCTGAGATCGTTATCGTACCCAATGCTGCACCTTTGAGTGAACATTTGCACGCGATGTTAAAATCAAGAGCTATTGAAAATTCTTTTGGTATTGCCCTGGTAAATTATCCAGGTGAAAAAGAATGCCCTGGATATTGCCATACAGGCAGATCAATAGCTTTTAATCCATGGTACTGGGGTGAATACCAAATTTTTGAGGCAGATGAAAAAGAGGGGATTTATATTTCAGAATTTGACTTATTGGAAATCAGGAGATATAGAAATGAATCTTATTTTGGAAACGCCTATCGTCATCCAACATTATATAAACCGTTGATAGATACTGTAGTTAATGAACCATTTAAGGGTAGAAAGACCGGGCTAGGAGTTGATTTTACTCAAAAGAAAAGATAGATTCCATTTTTAACGGCCACTGACATGGTATACAATGCCTTGGCATTACCAATTGGTATTGTTATTTCCGAAGACCACTTCTTTCACTCCCAGGATGGAGAAAAATATTTTTCACGACAGGACCAGTTGGTGGTAATGAATATTCTGAAATATACTCATGTAATATTGACGGCTCTAATGTCTCCAAGATATTCTCAGTTTCAGGTAGTGATGAGAATTTAATTAGCGATGTAAAATAGTGACTTGCTGAAAGAAGTGTTAAATGGTCAGATTTAGGTCGGATGTTCATTAAAGCCGCAAATTGCTTTTCTGGCTGGATCGTAAAATAATTCAGAGTTTTGGTTTGTGTATGCAATTTTACCAGGGTTGAACTTGCTGCGAAAATAACTCTTTCGATGTTATTGTTCTCCTTGAGATAATTTGATAACTTTTCCTGTTATTTTCTGTTCATTATCCGGGGAAGGAATAACAAAAAAGGCTATTTAATCTCAGGACAATAACTGAAACTGTTATTCAATAAAACGCTAATCATTACTTTCATTACATGTATGAAAGCTATATAGGAAAAAGCACCTTATTAGTTGGCACTTTCTGTAGCTAGTCATCAAAATTAAACCATTAAACAAAGTCAAAAGATTTATCAGGGTTACAATAAATGGAACTTCTACTGTTTAAAGTTCCTTTGCGCAGATTGCAGATAAATCGAAAACTCAAGACCTGTTTACATGTGAGAATCTTTAAAGGATTGATATAGAGCTCAATATAGATAAGGTTGGAGACCCAGCTGAGTCACTGCTTTTCAAAGAGCAGTTCGTAAGAGTTGCTCTTTTTTAATGCAGATACTTTGCACTTAGCTCATCGTAGATTTTTATTTCATCGGTCGTGTTTCCCTGCCGGTCGATAAAGCGGCTCCAGGTATTCAGTGGTTCCCAGATTGCGGTCCCATTGCCCCGGTTATCAGGGAGGTTAAAAACCAGTTCATGAACTTCGCGTTTAAAGGCACTGTATTCTACCACGTTTATATCTTTTTGGTAACGTTGAATGAGGTCGTGCATATTTGCATTCAGATCGTCGAGGGTACAATGCCAGCGTGGATAGTATGAAAGCCCGATCAGATCGAAATTTACCCCACGGGCGATCATGTTATCGAGCCAGAATACGCATTCATCGTTTTGCCCGCCCAGTGCGAGATGCATCATCACCTTTATGTTTGGATCCACTTCACGACAGGCACTGGTTCCGGCTTTCAGCAATTCTGCCAGGTTGCCGAGGTTCGAGATATGCCCGTCAGGCCAAACCAAACCGTGATTGATTTCGTTACCAATCTGAACCATTTCCGGCAGTGTACCCTGTTCCGCTAACTTCATTAAAACATCTCTTGTATAATCTTTCAAAGTTGTTGTAAGGGTTTTGAAATCCTGTCCTTCCCATGCTTTGGGTTTGAACTGTTTTTGTGGATCGGCCCAGGTGTCGCTGTAATGAAAATCGAGCAAAAAATTCATTCCGGCTTCCTTCATGCGTTTGGCCATGGCAAGTGTATGACCAAGGTCGCAGAATCCTTGTTCAGGAGAATAGCCTTCCGGTAACTCCGGATTAACAAAAAGCCGCAATCGGATGTAATTAAATCCATGGTCCTTCAACAGGTGAATGGCGTCTTTTTCTTCCCCGTTATCCCTGAAGATCATTCCTCGGGCTTCGAGTTGCGGTAAAAAGGAAATATCGGCCCCGATCATTTTAGGTGTAATACTGGGTGATGGGTGCAGTTGTTCAGCAGTGGGTGTCATTAGTTTTACATTGCCGGGAATCACATGTATTTCGTGGCTACCTGACCAAACGCTTTCCGCGCTCACTTCCACGTTCAGTTTACCCGGAGTAGTGCCGGCTTTAAGAATTAGTTTTTTAGTGCCATCCTTGAGTTGTGATTTCCAAACGATCATCGTATCACTTTCCGAGATCAAATCGGGTGATGATCCATCTGGCTCTGTGATTGTTGCATCGCCTTTTAAGGTGATTTTAAAGGGCAGTTGGGCGTCCATAATCTCGCGATCGGTGCTGTCGGCCACCGAAATCCTCAAAAGAGTTTCGTCTTGGCCATTGGCGATCATGGTGGTTTTATAGCTGGCAAAAACAAGGTTTTGTGGTTTTCCCGTGGGGATCTGATACCATGTTGAAAGATCGGATTTGTCAGATTTATTCGTTCGAGGCTGGCAGCCGTACACAACAACCATGGCGGCTATGAAGATTAAAATATTACGCATTTTTTCGTTAAAGTTAATGACTTTTCAGAATTCAGAATTCTTGTGTTCCTTTTTTTGAAACCATCAATTTCAAATTATTTGCAATTCAGTTTTAAAACTTCCTGCAGTAATTTTGTTAGATCGATGCCTTCCTTATCTTTAAGGAAGAATTACAGCGCTTGTGAAAAACATTTTATTGGCCATATTTCTGCTACTTGCAATCCTGAATTCCGGCGCCCAGGAGAACCTGATAATTGACAAAATCAAGTTTGAAGGGAACGATCATTTTCCTGCCTCAAAGCTTAGGGAACAGATCGTAATGGAGCCGAATTCATGGTTCAAGGAGAAAATCCTTCGAAAAGAACCAATAATATACAGCGAAACGTTGTACAACGGGGATAAAAAACGAATTCGCAGGTTTTACCAAAAAAACGGATATCTGGATGTTGCTTTCGATACCCCAGTATTACTGATTAACAAGAAGAACCAGGTGGAAGTCACAATCCGGATAATGGAAAATTTACCGGTTACGATTTCTGAGATTACTTATGTGGTTGATTCCGTATATTCTGTTGACCAGGTTTTGAAAAATCGGGATATTCGTAAAATCGATCTCCAAACCGGCTCCACCGAAGATCGCATATTTCGTGATGAAGATATAACCAATGACAAACTGGTAATTGCTGAAGTTTTTTACAATCAGGGTTATCCTTACACGCAGGTAGAACCTAAACTGACCTTGGATACTTCGACTAATACTACCGATTTGGAGTGGTCGATTACACGTGGTCCGCAATCGTATTTTGGAGAAACATATGTTACCGGTAATCAGCGTGTTCCGTCTAAAAGTATTTTACGTCAAATCAATTATGAGACCGGAGAACTGTGGTCGAAAAAGAAAATTGATGAAACCCAGGAGCAGATATACAACCAGGGGAATTATCGGGTTGCTTCGGTTCGAACCCAGCTCACCTCGGAAAAGAATGATACACTTCCGGTGTACATTCGTATTCGCGAAGCACCACGTTGGTCGACACGTTTCGGTGTAGGTTACGGTCGCGAGGATAAATTCAGAACCTTCTCAGAATTGCAATATTTGAGTTTTCTGACGCATACAGGAAGATTGAATTTGTATGCAAAACATTCGGGGCTCGAACCTTACAATTTTTACCTGAAATTCTCTCAGCCTTCTTTTTTGTTCCCTTTCAATACATTTACGGTTCATCCATTCCTGCTAAAACAGAACGAACCGGGTTACAAGCTCAACAAGTGGGGTGTAAATCTAACCTTTCTTCAAAATTTTTCCGATGAACTAAATACATCTATTGGTTACGTTTTTGAAGACGTACAACTCGATACACTCAATTTAAGTGAAGGCGAACTAACGCCGGAAGATCGTTCATTTTACCGGAAATCGGGCATTGTTCTTGGTGCGATCTACAACAACTCAGAGCCCATTCTTGATCCTGTGCAGGGTTACATCCTTTCGTTGAACGTAAAGACCAACGATCTTTGGAAAGAAAGGGAAATTCCTTATATGCGCATCATTGCCGAAACAAAAACATACATTGGGATTAGCCGGGGCCTAACTTTGGCGCTCAAAGCAAAACTGGGAGGAATAATACGGACCGATGATCAGGAGTTTATTCCTGTCGAGGAGCGCTTTTTTGCCGGTGGTAGTTATTCCGTGCGCGGATGGTCGCGCGGATATTTGGGACCTAAAGATGTCAATGGCATACCGATTGGAGGAAAAAGTTTGTTGGAAGGAAGCGCCGAGTTCAGGTTCGATGTGGGGCGTCGGTTTAAGCTGAGTCTTTTTTCCGACGCAGGAAATGTATGGCAAAATCCATTTTCGTATCATTTAAACGATTTGCATTACGCCGCAGGTTTTGGAATTCACATTAAGACCCCGATCGGGCCGGCTGGGATTGATTTTGCACGACCCGTATTTGATAGTGAGGATAAATGGCAAATTCATTTTAATATAGGACACACGTTTTAGTTTTATGAGGAAGGCAATAAAATATATTCTGATAATGGTGGCGGCTTTGCTGTTACTGCTTATTGCTTTGCTCATATTCACCCAAACTGCCTATTTCAGGGAAAAACTGAAGAACCGGCTTATTACTGAAACGGAGAGATACATATCCGGTGAGCTTTCAATTGATAATTTGAACGGTAATTTGTACAAAAACATCGAAATTGACGGAATAGATTTGACACAACAGGATTCGTTAATCGCGCATTTCGATGGTTTAAAATTGACCTATCGTCTTTTACCTCTATTGAAAAAAGAAATTCTGATCGATTCGGTTTTTATTGATTCGCCTGAAATTTACCTCGAACAAAAAAGCGACAGTTGCTGGAACTTTGGTAATATTTTAAAGGATAGCAACCAAACTTCAGTAAAATCCAAAACAAAAAATACGTTCAGAATTAATATTCGATTGTTTTCGTTGCGCGATGGAAAACTTACGATTCGATCACTTTCAGAAATGATCCCTCGCAAAATCTCACAGCTCAATATACGTGCAGATGCTGATATTCGTGGAGACGATATTGCGATCAACCTGCAAAAACTTAACCTGGAGGCCGTGGATCCCAACATCCACATAAATGAATTGAGTGCAAATTACCGTATGAACGAACAGGGTATCCGGATTGATAATTTTGTTCTGCGCTCCGGCGGTTCCAGTATTGATGGCGAAACCGGTTATCGTTCGTTGCAAAATATGGAAGGGATTATTCAAGCCAATAAGATCGATCGCAACGAGCTGAGAATCGTTATACCATCGCTTCATTTGCTTTGCTCTCCTCAAATTCAAACCCAGTTTGAAACACGCAACGATAAGCTGACAGCCCAGGTTGAAATGAGCCATGACAATGAGAAGGTTACGGCCAAAATTGAGATCGACCCCTTCTCAAATATTTTTTCCGGGCAGGGTGCAGTGCCCTATTCAGCCAGTCTGAAATTCTCGAATTTCAGCACTGAAAACTGGATTGAACTGGCGAATATTCAATCGATACTCGAAGGAACAGTTGATCTGAAAGGAGAAAACTTGCTGGACCTGAATGCAAGATTGGAAGCGCGCGCCAATCTTCGAAACTCGTCTTATAACGAAGTTCGGTTTAATGCGTTGAGAATTGATGGGAAATGGCAGGATGATAATCTGACAGCAAGATTAAATGCCCGAACCGATTTTGGTCATGTACAGGCCGATGGAAAAATTGCGGATTTATTAACCCGCGAGCAATTTTCGGTCAACCTGATGACCGAACAATTCAACCTCAGTGCCTTTTTCCCGGCAATTGAAAAAACAATCTTAAATGGTCGTATCAATGCAAAAGGTAGTGGTTTCGATCTTGCAAAAATACGTGCTGATGCTGATTTGGTGTTCTCGGAAAGCAGGGTATACGGTTATGCTGTTGAAAGTTTGAACAGCACTCTTCAGTTTTCAAAAGAAGGAGTTAAGCTCGATTCAATCCGGCTTTTTGTGCCAGGCGCCAAAGCTGCAGGCCGTGGCAACATTCAAATCGATTCAAGTCGCATCGATCTTCAATTGCAGGCACACATTGATTCACTTACGGTGGTCGATTCGATCGTGCAACTTCCTCTGCAGTTTGATTCCATAAATACTACTGTGCGGCTTCAGGGACCTTTTTCTGAGTTACAAATAGCCGGCGATGCAGATATATACAATGCGAAGGGTTATGATGCAGAATTATACAAAGCTTCGACCGCATACAAGGTGAATCTGAACCCGGATTCAATAAATGTTATGGCAAGTTTACGGGCTGATACCGTTAACTATTTAGGTGTTCGATGGGATTCAATGTTTGTCGATTTTAATTACCTGAACAATGAGATCGAATTAACAGGACGTTTAGTAGAGAAAGATACTCTCGATTTAAAAACTACAGCATACATCTCCCTTGGCGACACCTTGAGTTTATCCGTTCCACAACTTGAAATGAACACTTTCCTGTCGGATTATTACTTGGGAGATACACTTACTGCTTTCGTTTTCGGAACCGAAAACATAGAACTCAATAATTTCCTTTTACTTGAACGAAATAATCCTGAATTCAGGTTGAGTGCTGATGGATATATTTCAACTTCCGATACCAATTCATTCCATCTGCTGGTTGAAGAGCTTGATCTGGCAAAATTTAATCGATTTATTCCCGTCGAAGATTCAGTCACAGGTGTTCTAAACACTGAAGTTAAACTGGCTGGAAGTTCGGATGATCCCATTATTTCGGGTACTTATGACCTGCAAAAACCGGGATACAGTGAGTTCAGTGTTACGGCACTTGCGGGTGATTTTTCGTATAAAAATCAGGAGTTCGAAGGCAAAGTCAGGAATCCCGATTTAGCAGAGTCGTTTTCTGCCCGTTTCTCGGCACCTTTCAAACTGTATCTCGATTCACTTCAATTTGCATTTTCACCACCTGATTCCTTTAATGCCCAGGCACTTCTTGTTGATATTCAGATAAATAAATACCTGGCTGAAGCAATGCCAAATGATTCGGTCAGTGGTATTCTGAACATGGATTTAGAGGCAATGGGAGATTTTAAACAGCCACAGATCTTTGGGAAGATCAGGTTCGATGATGTGGTTTACCAGAATAAAAAACTGGGACTCGACTACAGTAATGCAAAAGCACTTGTCCATTTCAATGGAAATAGGATGAAACTTGATACGGTTTCCATCACACAGAAAGAAGGAATGATCTCCTTGAGTGGCGAACTCGAATTCGACTCAACCCTGATTTCGGGAAACATCATTTCTTCGACGCTGCAGGCCGACGCCAATAACTTTTACGTAGCCCGAAACCGCAATTACGAGTTGCTGATTGATGCGAATAGTTTTCTGAAAATGGGGCAGAGCAACCCTGAGTTTGGTGGTAAAATAAAGGTATTGCGCTCTGATATTTATCTTCCGGCAATAATGACGCGCGAAATGGAGGAGGCTGATGAAAATGAGCCGATGCTGGTTCAGGCGCTGGAGGAGCAACATGATACGATCGCTCTGAATTCTGAAAGTATGAAGAGAGGAAAGCAAACCGATAAAAATAAATCTTCGTTGTTCGATGATGTGACGGGGCGATTAAATGTGGAAATCCCGAGAAATACCTGGATCAGGAGTAATCAGATGAGGCTTGAGTTACGGGGCGATGTGGAAATTGTAAAAACAGGACCGTATTTCGAACTTTTTGGAAACCTGCAAATACCGCGTGGTCATTATGTACTTTATGGCAGAAAACTAAATATCAAAGACAGTGAGTTGATATTTAATGGTGGAGAAGAGTTTGATCCCAACCTTAATTTTAATGCCGAATACGTTTTTAGGGGACAGGATCGTGAGAAAAGTTACCTCGAGCTACTGGTTACCGGAAAACTTTCGGACCCGCAAATCAACTTTAAGCTGGATGATGCAAGCATTACTGAAACGGATGGAATGTCGGTGTTGATTTTCGGGAAAACCTCTGATGAACTTGGTTTTAGCGAGCAAAACGGAATTGTTGGTTCCATCGGTTCCAATGCAGTGGCCGGTCTGATTACATCACAGTTGAGTCGTACAATCGGCGCACAATTCAACCTCGATATGATTGAGGTAACCGCTACAGAAAACTGGAAAAGTGCGGCTTTTGTGGTGGGAAAATACATTACAAACGACATTTTTGTGATTTATGAACGTGGATTTGGGGAAGAAGAAGGAAATGAAATTACACCGGAAACAATAACCGTGGAGTACGAGTTGAACGATAATCTTTTCCTGCGACTGCAAAGTGGTAATTCCATTACTTCGGGTGTTGATATGATTCTGAAATTCGAACAGGAGCTGGAAAAATAATTTGTGAATGTTGAAGCAATCATTAATACAAAAAGATTGAAGCCGGCAATCCGATAGATTTCGCAGCCTTTCTGCTAAGCCAGTCAGGCTTTACTTTTTCTGGTAACGAATCAGATAAGGTCAACTTCTGCAAGAATTATTTTGTTGTTCCTCAAATTTTGACGTTCTTAATTGGATGCGCAATCTAAAGGTGAGAAGCGACAAAAGAACGCTTTTCGGTATAAAGGCAAATGGACCAGTTTTTATTTCAGCACTATTTATTGTGGCAGCATTGGTTATAGTCACCTTGGTTGTTGGTCAACCAATGGAACAATGGTTCTTGAATACACAAACAAAAATTTCGAATGCTTCGGGATGGTTTTTTATATTGGTTGTCAATGCCATGTTAGTTTTTGCCTTGTTTCTGGGCTTCGGAAATTTTAACCAAATCAGGATTGGCGGGCCGGATGCAATTCCCGAATTCTCAAAGGTTGCCTGGTTTGCTATGCTGTTCAGTGCCGGAATGGGAATTGGCTTGTTATTCTGGGGGGTAGCGGAGCCCATCCGTCATTTTAATAACAACCCCTTTGCTTCCGGGACCATCGAACCGGTTGAAGCGGCAAAAACCTCAATGGGCTTAACTTTTCTTCATTGGGGAATTCATACATGGGGATTATATGCAGTAGTAGGTGTTTCGCTCGCATTTTTTACTTTTAATAAAAAACTGCCTCTCACCATTCGATCCATTTTTTATCCACTTATCGGTGACAGAATTTATGGTCCGATTGGAGATATAATCGATATCATATCTGTGATTGCTACCATATTTGGTCTGGCAACTTCCCTTGGATTTGGAGCACAACAGGTAAACGCCGGTTTGCATTATCTTTTTGGACTAAATATCAGTACACTAATACAGGTAGCAATTATCGCCATCATTACTTTCTTCGCGACACTTTCGCTTGTTTTGGGACTCGACAAAGGAATACGTTTCCTTAGTGAGTGGAATATGCGCATGGCCCTCATTCTACTTGTTTTTGTTTTACTTTTGGGACCAACGGTCTTTTTGCTTAAATCATTTGTCCAAAATATTGGGCATTATATTAATAACTTCTTTGAATTAAGTTTTTGGGCAAATACTTACGATGGTTCGCTAAAGAACCAGAGATGGCAGAATTCATGGACCATTTTTTACTGGGCGTGGTGGATATCATGGTCACCGTTTGTGGGTATTTTTATTGCACGCATTTCCTATGGCCGAACGATTCGGGAGTTCATTCTGGGCGTACTCCTTGTCCCAACGGTTTTAACTTTTTTGTGGTTATCAGTATTTGGTGGAAGTGCTCTTTTTCAAGAACTGCATGGCAATCATGTAATCTCTGAGATGGTGAATCAGAATGTTGCAACAGCGATTTACTATTTACTGGAACAATACCCATTTGCAGCGATCTCGTCCGTTTTGACCGTGATTTTGGTAGCAAGTTTTTTTATCACGTCTTCCGACAGCGGATCTTTTGTTGTTGACACCTTAACTTCCGGGGGAAGACACGATGCACCAAAAGGACAAAAGATATTTTGGGCATCCATCGAAGGGATTGTGGCAGCGATACTTCTGGTAGGCGGTGGATTGACAGCACTTCAAACAGCATCAATTATTTCCGGTTTGCCTTTTGCAATTTTGATTGTGATTATGTCCTACAGTTTCTACAGAGCTTTGAGAGATTACAAGCAATGATATTATGAGAATCTGGAAATCTGGAATTTTACGGGCTCACAATTTTTTTTTATTTTGGCAACACATGCAAATTATACTGGCGGTACTTTAATAAGGCATTTTGATTGCAGATGCCTTCGGTTCGTTTCTTAGCCATTCAGCATTCTTGTGTTCCTGTGACCGGTTTGAATATACCGAATGATTGTTTTCAAATAATTAAACCAAATTTAATGAGCACTAAATCAAAGCATCTTTTCTACGCTGGAAAACGTCAGCATTCGACTTCTGGCAAGGGGTTTATAACCATCAATCCGGCCACTAATCAGACCATTGCTGAAGTTGGTCAAGCTTCGAAATCAGATGTTGAAGCAGCGGTTGCCTCAGCAAAAGAAGGATTTAAAGTATGGTCGAAGATGTCTGGAACAGAACGAGGGAGGATATTGAAAAAGGCTGCAGATATTCTGCGTGCAAGGAACGAGGAACTGGCTGGAATTGAAGTATCGGATACTGGTAAACCCATTTCTGAAGCTATTGCTGTTGATATCATTACCGGTGCCGATTCTATTGAATATTATGCCGGGATAGCTCCTTCAATTAGGGGTGATTTCCACGACCTGGGCGGATCATTCGCCTATACACGTCGCGAACCACTGGGTGTAACCGCGGGAATTGGTGCCTGGAACTATCCTTTTCAAATTGCTTGCTGGAAATCGGGGCCTGCATTGGCCTGCGGAAATTCGATGGTATTTAAACCGGCAGAGCTGACACCGATATCTGCAGTTTATCTTGCGGAAATTTATAAAGAAGCCGGTGTGCCGGATGGTGTTTTCAATATTGTGCAGGGCGATGCAGACGTAGGCAAAATGCTTACCGCGCATCCCGACATCCGAAAAGTATCGCTCACCGGTGAAGTGGGTACCGGTAAAAAAGTAATGGCAGCTGCGGCTGAAACATTAAAACACGTAACACTTGAATTGGGAGGTAAGTCTCCCCTTATTATATGCGAAGATGCTGATTTGGATGAGGCGGTTCAAGGTGCCATGATGGCTAATTTTTACACACAGGGTGAAATTTGTTCAAACGGAACACGGGTTTACATAGCTGAAAAAGTGAAAGATAAATTTCTGGAAAAGCTGATTGAAAAGACCAAAAAAATGATCATTGGTGATCCAATGGACATGATGACTCAGGTAGGGGCTCTGATCAGTCAGGAGCACATGGATAAAGTGTTGGGATACATCCAAATGGGCAAAAAGGACAGCCACTTGCTATATGGAGGGAAACGTTTTCTTGAACACGAGAAACCCGAATTGAATAATGGTTTTTTTGTGCAACCAACTATATTTTATACTGAAAATGAAGAATGCCGGATCGCAAACGAAGAAATATTCGGACCCGTGATGACGGTATTGCCTTTTAAAACAGAGGAAGAAGTGATCCAAAGAGCCAATAATACGATTTACGGGCTGGCGGCTGGTGTTTTTACACAAAATCTGCAGCGCGCCCATCGGATGGTAGACCAGCTCGAGGCAGGCATGTGCTGGATCAATAATTACAACATAAATCCCGTTGAAATTCCGTTTGGCCCTTATAAGCAATCGGGCTTTGGAAAAGAAAACGGATTGGCAACGATAGAATACTATACCCAGCTCAAATCGGTTTATGTAGAGATGGGTAAAATTGATTCACCATACAGATAAAACGAGTGCTCATGCAATACGATTACATCATAGTAGGAGGGGGAAGTGCCGGACTGGTTCTGGCTAATCGCCTAAGCGCCAATCCCAATAATCAGGTTCTGGTACTTGAAGCCGGACGTCCCGATTACAAACTTGATTTTAGAATTCACATGCCGGCCGCATTAAGTTACCTGCTCAACGGAACGTTTTATAACTGGGCGTACAGTTCTGATAAGGAACCACATATGAAAAACCGGCAGATTGCTCAACCAAGAGGGAAATTATTGGGAGGATCGAGCAGTATCAATGGAATGATCTGGATACGCGGTCATAAAATGGATTACCAGAAATGGGCCAAAGTAAAGGGACTTGAGAACTGGGATTACGCCCATTGCCTGCCATATTTCAAGAAACTTGAAAACCGGTTAATTGGAGCAGATAAATACCATGGCGATAAAGGACCGCTTAAACTGACCACTCCGGAAAATAAAAATCCACTGTTCAAGGCTTTTTTTGAGTCTGTTCAGGAAGCCGGTTATCCACTCACGGAAGATGTTAACGGAGCACAGCAGGAAGGTTTCGGTAAGTTTGACCAATCGATTTACCGGGCACGGCGGATGAGCACTTCACAGGCTTACCTCACGCCTGTGAAGCATCGCAAGAACCTAAAAGTAATAACCCGCGCAATGGTACATCGTATTCTTTTTGAAGGGAAAAAAGCGGTAGGTGTCGAGTTCAGGCATCGGGGAAAAGTCATTAAAGTATACGGTAACGAGATCATCAGTTGCGGCGGGGCCATTAATTCTCCGACATTGTTACAATTATCGGGAATCGGAAATGCGAGCGAATTGAAAAAAATAGGTATTGATCCGGTCCATCATCTTCCCGGTGTAGGAGAAAATCTGCAGGATCATCTGGAAGTTTACATTCAGTGGAAATCCAAGAAACCCATTAGTGAATATCCATCATTAAATCCATGGCGGGCGCCTGTTATAGGTTTTAACTGGCTTTTTCGAAGAAAAGGCCCCGGAGCTACCAATCATTTCGAAGCCGGTGGTTTTATAAAAAGCCACGACGATAAAGCTTATCCGAATCTTCAATTTCACTTTTTGCCGCTGGCCATCCGTTACGATGGAACCGTCCCGGTTAAAGGGCATGGCTTTCAATTGCATGTTGGGCCCATGAATACCGATGTTCGTGGTCATGTGAAAATTAAATCGGCCGATCCATACGAATATCCAAGCATTCTGTTCAATTATTTATCGACCGAAGATGAAAAGAGAAACTGGCTGGCTGCCATTCAAAAAAGTCGTCAGTTAATTGAAACAAAGGCAATGGAAGGCATCCGTGGAGAAGAACTTTCACCGGGGAAAGAAGTACAGACTGACGAGCAGATCCTGGAATGGATCGCCCGCGATGGTGAAAGTGCTTATCATCCGAGTTGTACCTGCAAAATGGGATACGACGAAATGGCGGTGGTGGATAATGAATTACGTGTTCATGGAGTGGAAAACCTTCGGGTGGTAGATGCATCAGTAATGCCCTATGTGACCAACGGAAATATATACGCACCGGTGATCATGATCGCCGAAAAAGCTGCAGATCTGATTCTCGGGAATGAACTACTTGCTCCTGAAGACGTTTGACTTAGTAAGAATACTTAAAAAAGAAAGGAAATCTACATATCGGTTTTAAAAAGAACCTAACATATCAAACCAACTATTTCTACTCCCAAAGCTGTCGTCAATGGCTTCGACAGAACACCCCAGGTAAAATCGATCTTCATACAAAATTTATTCGCGTTACTGCATGGCATATGGTTTCGCATGGTTTAATAATTACTCAGCAACTGAATTCACTTGCTTATGCTTTCTAAACTATTGAAAAACCTGATACCAACCTTTGTATTAATGGCAGCATTAACACTTGTAGGTATAATTCTGCATAATTTTCAGGATTCGGATATTTTTTGGCCGGGTTATTTTTCAATGGTTGCGTTTTATGGCCTCATATTCTTTATGGGTACTTATGCAGCCAATCTCAAGAAAGGAAACTCGATTGCTGAAGTTATGCTGGCGGGGCGCAATATTCCTCTCTGGATCGCGGTATTTACGATGAGTGCAACCTGGGTTGGTGGAGGATACATTAATGGCACGGCTGAATATACCTACAATCCCAATTATGGATTAATATGGGTACAGGCTCCCTTTGGCTATGGCCTAAGTCTGATCATAGGAGGTTTGTTTTTTGCCCGTAAGATGAGGCACTTTCAGTTTAAGACCATGCTCGATCCTCTGGCTCAACGCTTTGGTGTGCGCATGTCAGCTATTTTATTTTTGCCGGCCCTTCTCGGTGAAATATTCTGGACTGCAGCCATTCTAACGGCTCTTGGAGCGACGTTCGCAACTATTCTGGGCTTGGATATTCAAACTGCAATCGTGCTTTCAGCAATAATTGCGATAGCTTATACAGCGATTGGCGGCTTGTGGGCTGTTGCACTTACGGATGTAGTCCAACTCTTTTTCCTGCTTATAGGATTAGTTGTGATAATTCCGTTTGCCGCTAAAGGAGTTGGTGGCTGGGAAAATGCATGGGCCGCTTACCAGGAAAAGATGGGCGACCTGGCTACTTTCTTTCCTGCAAAAAGCACCCTGGGCAATTATTATTTCAACTGGTGGGATAATATGTTGCTTTTGGTTTTTGGCGGAATTCCATGGCAGGTTTATTTCCAGCGTGTTTTGTCATCAAAAAATACTAAAACGGCAGTACGTTTATCTGTTATTGCAGGGATTGTTTGTATGCTTGCTGCCATCCCCGCCATAATGATCGGAATTATAGGAGCGGCTGTTCCTTCCTGGGAAGCATTGGGAGCTGATGGTGCACCCAGCGATGCGGCCTTGATTCTACCGTATGTAATTCGATACCTTACACCGGGAGCTCTGGCAACGATTGGTCTTGGAGCTATTGCTGCAGCCGTCATGTCGTCAGTCGATTCGTCGATTTTATCCGCATCCTCAATGGCTTCATGGAATATTTTTAGACCACTGATAAAACCGGATATTACGAATAAGAACCTCTTGAAGGTTATAAAGCGAAGTATTTGGATTATTGGAATAACAGCAACAATACTTGCACTTAAAATAAAAAGTGTATATGCACTGTGGTTTTTGTGTAGCGACTTTGTTTATACTTTGCTGTTTCCACAACTTTTAACTGCATTGTACGATAAAAAAGCCAATGCCATTGGTTCGTTGGCAGGTTTTGCAGTTGCTTTTATTCTGAGAATGGGGGGAGGGGATCCTACTCTTGGAATACCCGTAATCATTGATTATCCAATGATCCAGGATGGAATGGTTTTATTTCCTTTCCGCACCCTGGCTATGCTGAGCGGATTGATAACGATTATTGTGGTATCGCGTATAACCCAGAAGTACGCACCGCCACAGTTACTCTACATCGAAAAATCGAATTAAGGACGAAACTGAATTCGAATATTCGGATGTAATGTTCAAAAACGTGATTGTTTTAATATTCGTGTATAAATCCTGATTCTGAAAAAGAAATCAATGGTTAATACTGATTACTAACTGAATGTATTGGTTTTAATCTGTATAGGATTGTCTGTCAGTAAAATATGGAAATTGTTTTTTTCAATAGACAAAAGAACGAATCACAAATTGTGCTAAGAATGGTTGAATCAAGGAATATAAATATAGAAACATATGAAAAATATTCAAAAGAATGATTCAGTTATATTTGTTTTTTGAAAAGTTGTTTATTTTATTTGAAATTAATTAGTCAATTTGAGAAAAATGTAATATTATATTAATGGAAAGTTAAAATTTTTAAAATGTCTGCTTGTTTACTTTGAACAGGTTTTAACTAAAATAACACTCTATGAAAAGAAGTCTATGTAAAAACTGCCTTAAGTCAAGGGCAGTGAGGAGTTTATTAATGCTCCTTGTATTGCTTTCGTTTATTGTGCCTGTTTTTGCACAACAAACTGAAGTTGGAGGAACAGTGACCTCATCGGATGACGGGACTCCACTTCCCGGAGTATCGATTGTATTAAAAGGAACGTCAACAGGAACGGTTACAGATGCCGACGGTAATTTTAGCCTGAATGTTCCGAATGACGGTATCCTGATCTTTTCGTTTATCGGATTCCAGGAACAAGAAGTGCCGATAAATGGTCGAAATCAGATCAATGTCGTCATGCAACCTGACGTAACTGATATCGAAGAAGTAGTAGTAGTGGGTTACGGTGTCCAAAAAAAGGTAAATCTTTCGGGTGCTGTGAACGCCATAGATACAAAAGAACTGGAAAGCCGACCCATCGTTAACCTTTCTCAGGGCTTACAGGGTGTTGCACCTAACCTTAACATCGATTTTGTTAGTGGTGAACCCGGGCAGGCTGCCCGAATTAATATTCGAGGTATAACATCGATCAATGGCGGAGAACCTTTAATTCTGATCGATGGAGTTCCTTCTTCGTCCGAGGAATTAAATCGTTTATCGCCCGAAGATGTTTCAGATATCTCAGTGTTAAAAGATGCATCTTCTGCCGCTATTTATGGAGCAAGAGCAGCTTTTGGGGTCGTATTGATCACCACCAAAGCAGGAACCAAAGCAGGAATAAACCTGAGTTATACCAATAATCTTTCATGGTCAAAACCAACTTTGCTTCCAAATAAAACCAGCGATCCTTATATTTATTTACGATTACAGGACCTGTCAACCGATAATACGCCCTGGAATAGTTTCAATCCATCAGACGAAACTTATGCCTGGGCAAAAGAACGTTCGGAAAATCCGGGCGGAACAGATGGAGTTCGTATTAATCCAAACGACCCAACCCAGTGGGAATATATGGGAGCACGCGACTGGACACCCTATTTCCTGAGTGATTATACGTTCTCTCAGAAACACCATTTGCAGTTGAATGGTAAAACCGACAGAGCGCGTTTTTATTTGTCGGCAGCTTACGATAATGAGAATGGTGCACTGAAAATCGCTGATGACCTTTTTAACCGGTACAACATCAGGAGTAAAGTAGATTACGATGTGTTTGATTGGTTGACCATTGGAAATAATACCTTGTTTACTATGACCGAAAGAAAAGAACCATCGTATCTCGATATATGGGACTTGTACAATGTTGCACCAACTGCCTGGGATGTCAACCCGGACGGATCGTGGGCCAATTCGGAGGTCGGTATCGAAGCGGCACAGTTAAAAGACGGTGGAAAAGTTGATAACCGGTATAACAGTACCCAATCCACATTTACGGCTGAAGCCCGCTTTTTCGATGATGCACTTCGGGTCAATTCTGATTTTACCATCAGAAAAGGAACCCACAATTATGGCTGGTATTATTCAAAATACAAAATTGGATACGGTCCGGATGATATACGCGAAGTTGGTACGAATGAAGCGTATCGCAGTGCAACGTTTGATACCTACAATGCATTCAATATTTATTCAACCTTTACAAAACAATTTGGCGATCATCAAGTTACCGCTCTTGCAGGTTTTAACCAGGAAGAAAGTCGCTCGGAGTGGTTCATGGCTCGCCGGGATCAGGTGATATCCGGCTCACTTCCTACCATTGCGCTGGCTACCGGCGAAGATTATGTCGATGAATCGATAACCAGCTGGGCTATACGAGGCGCATTTTTCCGACTGAATTATATTTTCAGGGACAGGTACATTGTTGAATTCAACGGTCGTTACGACGGATCATCCCGTTTCCCGTCCGAAAGCCGTTTTGGATTTTTCCCTTCAGCATCCGCTGCATGGCGTGTGGATAAAGAAGGTTTTATGGAATCTTTGGAACCAACGCTAAGTACCCTGAAATTTCGGGCATCTTACGGATCGTTGGGAAACCAAAACGTTTCTGCCTATGGCTATATTCCTACCATGCAACCATCTATAGCAAATTATATAGTTGGGGGTGAATTACCACAAAAAGTTTCCCCTCCTCAGCTGGTATCGGATAATTACACCTGGGAAACGGTGGAAACGCTCAACTTTGGAGTTGATGTAGGTTTCTTCGATGACCGGTTGTCTGCTGAATTTGATATTTATCGAAGAAATACAACTGGTATGCTGACAGGTGGTAAAGATCTTCCGGATGTACTGGGAGCTTCCGAGCCACTGGAAAATGCAGCTGATCTGCAAACCAACGGATGGGAACTCACGCTCAGTTATCGCAACAGTTTTAACCTGGCTTACGATCGTTTCAATTTCGATGCTCGTTTAATATTATCCGATAGCAGGGCCTGGATTTCCGATTTTGATAATCCCAATAAAAACCTGAATCAATATTATATCGGAAGAGAATTTGGTGAGATTTGGGGATTTGAAAGCGACGGATTCTTCCAGACTGTGGAGGAAACGCAAGCTCTTGACGAAACCCAGATTATTCCATGGGGAGCACTCTCGATTGTACCCGGTTGGCCCAAATACATTGATCAGGATGGAAATGGTATTATTGAAAAAGGCTATACGGTCGACGATCCTAAAGATTTGAAGATCATAGGGAACTCATCGCCTCGATATCGTTTTGGTGTTAACCTGAATTTCGACTGGAAAGGATTTGATGTGAGAACCTTTGTTCAGGGGGTTGGAAAGAAAGATTATTACCCGCTTCATTATCTGTACTGGGGTTTTTACCAGCAACCGTATGAAGGTGGTTACATGCACCTGATGGATTTTTATCGTCCGGAAGATGACAGTGAAGCTTTGATGGCACAACATTCACAGGCATACATCGATGCCGGTCTTGCAAGCCAAAATCTGGAAGCCAAATACCCAATTCTGCAAGCCTGGCTGGCCGACCGAAACCTTGGGGAAGGAATCTATGATTCGAAGGGTTTGGCCATACCGCAAACAGGTTACATGCTCAGTGCTGCTTATGTTAGGATAAAGAACATAACAGTTGGGTATACTTTGCCACGCGAATTAACCCGTAAATGGAAAATCGATCGCTTACGTTTCTATGTGAGTGGTGAGAATATTGCTGAGTGGTCCGAAGTAAGTGATTATTTTGATCCTGAAGCAGTTACGGATAATGGATGGGGATATGCCTATCCATTCCAGAGAAGATATTCATTTGGTGTTAACATCGACTTTTAACCACTAGAAAATCTTATATCATGAAAAAAATAATTTCAATATTTAGTATTACCTTCATCATTTTGCTTTCAGCATGTAATGATGATTATATGGATCGTTTCCCTGAAACGTCAATAGGTACCGAAAACTTCTTTAAGAGCGAGGAGGATCTGAAAATGTTCCTCTACAATCTGTATAGTTTCCCTGGAATTAATGAATACGGCAACGACGGATACCGGACAACAGATAATGCTGCAAACACCGGTAATACTGAGCTCAAAAACATCATGTTAAGCAGTAACCCATCTTCAGCGACCATTACAGGGGGATGGGACTGGTCTTACCTGCGGAATGTTAATCTTTTCCTGGAAAATTGCGAACAGGCAGATGTTACACCTGATGTTTTGGCACATTACCAGGGTGTTGCACGTTTTTTCCGTGCCCGGTTTTACATGGATAAGGTAAAACGTTTTTCAGATGTTCCCTGGTACGATCAGGTAATTGGAACCTCTGATGAGGAACTGCTGTTTAAAGGACGTGATCCAAGAGATATGGTCGTTCAAAATATTTTTGAAGACCTGGAATTTGCAGCCCAGAATGTTAAAGCCGATCAACCAACAGGTGCTGTCAACAAGTGGGTAGTTTTAACGTATATGACGCGATATGCTCTGTATGAGGGAACTTTTCGTAAGTACCATCCCGAAATTGCACTCGAATCTTCGGCCAGTACCTACCTGCAAATCGCCCGTGATAAAGCCAAACAGATTATGGATAATGGTGGTTTTGCCATATACAATACAGGTAACCCGGGAAGCGATTACGGCACGCTGTTCAACAGCCAGGACCTGGTTTCCAATCCCGAAATCATCTTTGCCAATATTAATGAAGATCAGGTTAAGAACAGCGGTTGGTGGGAATGGATGTTCGGTGATTACGAGGTAAGTCCTTCCAAAGACTTGCTGCAGGCCTATCTGATGACAGACGGGACTTATTATACATCACAGGCAGATTATGAAACCAAAATGTTTGTAGAAGAATTTGAAGATCGTGATCCGCGACTGATGCAAACGTATGCCTACCCGGGTTGGGAATTGATAAATACGGGTACCTATGCGCAAGGTGGTGGAATTTATGTACAAAAACTGCAAAAGAATTTCACTGGTTACCATCAGATAAAAGGTTTTATAAACAATACAGACCAGGTGGTTTATAATGGTGTTGATTTCCCTACTCTACGTTATGCTGAGGTTCTTTTAAGCTATGCTGAAGCAAAAGCCGAACTGGGTGAACTGTCACAAACGGATCTTGACATGACTGTTAATGTATTGCGTGATCGTGCCGGAATGCCCCATTTGAGCATGAATCCACCCGCCGATCCGATGCAGGAAGCCAAATTTCCGAATGTAACTTCGTCTATGAAAAGTACAATCCTTGAGATCAGACGTGAACGCCGAATTGAGTTTGCGCTCGAAGGTTATCGATATGACGACCTCATGCGATGGGGCGCAGGTAAAATTCTGGAAGAGGAACCAATTGGTTTGTATTTCCCCGGTTTAGGAAAATACGACCTGACAGGTGATGGAATCGAGGATATTGTCCTGCTTGATGTGAGCGAGACGATTCCAGCAGAAAAAGAAGAAAATGAACTGGGAGTAAAACTGATCTATTATCGCGTTGGACCTCAGGACAGCGATGCAAATGTGTACATAAGTGGGGATAATATGGGTTATATCCTGTCGATAAAAGACCGTGGAACATTTGTTGATCCAAAATACTATTATCGTCCGGTTCCTCAAACCCATGTGACGGTAAATCCAAATTTAACACAGATTTTAGGATGGAATTAAAAGAAAAATTATGAAGAAAATACATTTCACAATACTAAGTCTCTTGCTGCTTGCAGTAAGTTGTGTTCCCAGTTTTGACGAGGTTTCAGAACTTCCTGACGATCCGTCAATTCTCGAAATGCTGGTGGGTAACGAGAATGGGAAAATCGCACAGGAAAATGCAATCAATAATGATATGAAGGTGGATACCATATGGGTAAAAGACAGAACCGCAGATTTTTCTAAGGTATACCTTCAGGGTAACTTTGCTCCGGGATGTACGGTTGAACCACTTGAAGGTGCTCCAAAACTCGGGACATATGGCGATTTCTCATCCGCAAAAAAATACCGGGTAACTGCTCCAACGGGCAATTCGGCCGACTGGACTGTGGTTCTCGATTATTATGTTCCTCCGGTTGGTTGTCTGGCCGATCGTTGGGCGGGTGAGGTGAGCTGTACAGATGGTATTTGGCCCAGCTACAGTCCGGCTACCTGTACAGGAGTAAAAATGAATGATGACTGCCAAAAATTGGAAATTTCTTTCGATTTTTGGGCAGACGCTGGTGCTCCTGTAGTTCTTGAACTGGAACTCGGAGATATTGATTTTGATACTTTTATGGGAGATGTCACGCTTGTTAACGATGTTAACTTTACTTCATACGGAGCAGATATGACTTTCCATGCCGGTCCGGCCGGAACATACAATGCAACCGCAAATATCCTGGAACTGAACCTTAAATTCAGCGGTTACGATATCGGCGGCGGAGAATATTATCCATTCACGATTACACAGAATTAATTTTTACATAGATTTAATTTGGTTATTTAGGGCCCGGTTTTACCGGGCCTTTTTTAAAAGTTCAGGTATGAAACAGATTATAGTTATTCTCTATTTTTTCTTTGTTGTGTCTGGTGGATATGCCAAACCTTTGGAGAAGGGCATAAAAAATCAAGATAGTAAATTTAGCTTTGTATTCTTTACAGATATTCATTTGAACAAGGGACATTTTGATAAAGAGCACGGTGGTTTTCAGGGAATCAATAAAGCCATTGAAAGTGCCAAAGCACAACAGGTTGATTTTATACTGACCGGTGGAGACAATGTGGATATAGATGTGTTAAAAAAAGGGGAAAATGAAACGGCCCATAAACTTTATCAGAAATATGCAGAAATAATAGATAATGCTGGAATTGAATATCATGCGACTATTGGTAATCACGATCGTTACTGGTTGACTGAAAAAGACAATGAACTGTATAATGACGGTTTGTTTGAGGAATACATTAATCCAAGTTATTATTCATTCGCTCATAAAGGCTGGCATTTTATAGTTTTAAATAGTACCCAGATTTGCGACGGGAAATATTGTGTGGATGAAACGCAAAAAAAATGGTTGGAAGAAGATTTGAAAAAAGTCGATGCATCAACACCAATTGTGGTTTCTACGCATGTTCCGTTTTTAACCGTTTATTATCCGGCATTGAACGGCAAATATACAGATACCGATACCTTTTCAAATTTTAAGGAGATCTGGGACATGTTCGCGAATAAAAATCTTAAATTAGTGTTACAGGGTCACATGCACCTGTACGAAGAAATAAAAGTAAAAGGCGTACAGTTTATTACTGGAGGAGCCGTTTCGGCCAGATGGTGGGGTGGTGACTACCATGGAACAGAAGAAGGGTATCTGAAGATTAATACCGACGGCGATGACTTTTCCTGGGTATATGTCGATTATGGTTGGGAAGTGGAGTAGTTCGGGTTTAAATTGGCTAAAGCCGAAAAATCTTGTACTTAACTTTCCATCAAATTCAGCTAACGAAAACAAGTGTTTTTGCTTCCCTGTTGCAAATGATAAAAGACTGGTTAAAAGAACTTTATTTCAGATTGAAAATGATTTCAACGATTAAAATTTTTGTGCTCCTATTCGGAATTGTTATCGTTCTCAATTCCTGCACACAAAGCAAGGATAGATCTGCCAGCTCCGAATTAAACGAGTTCACAGTGCTTGCCTGGAACATCTGGCACGGTGCAAATGATGAGTCGTTAAAAGAAGACGGAAGACCACACGCTATCGGAATTCTAAAAGAACTTAACCCGGATATTGTTTTAATGGTGGAAACCTATGGCTCTGGGAAAATGATTGCAGATTCGCTCGGATATAATTTTCATTTAATCGCACCTGTAAACACTAAGCCAGACGATGAACGCATCAATCTTTCCATCATGAGCCGATTCCCGACAGGCAACCGATTTGATTTTTATAATTATTTCAACATTGGAGGGATCGAAGTATTATTGGATGACTTCACAAAAATTCACGTATTTACCACTTGGCTTAATTACCAGCCATGGGAAGATGACCCACTTGTTTTGAATAAGACACCAGAGGAACTTGTTGAGTGGGAAAAGTCTGGAACACGGGATGCTGAGGTTAAAAAAATAGTGAAAGGACTTGATCCATTTCTGGAAAAAGCAGAAGAAACTCCAGTCATTTTGGGAGGCGATTTCAATATATGGTCGCACCTCGACTGGCAGGAAGAAACGAAAGATATACACAATGGATTAACAGTTGACTGGTGGACAACCCGGATGTTTGAGGAGGCCGGACTCACTGATTCTTATCGTGAGGTTCATCCCAGTGCACTGGAATATCCCGGGATCACCTGGGACCAGCCCGGCAAAAAAGATGAACACCGCATCGACTATATTTTCTATAAAGGAGAAAAAATTCAGGCCATCCGGTCGGATATTAAAAAAGAAAATGCAGGCGACACGATTATCATGAATGGAAAATCATTTATTTATCCTTCCGATCATGGATTGGTATTCACCACATTTCGTCTGAATAATTAAAAGTCATATTGCTTAAAATATTTACATATGAAAACGTCTTTCAGAAATCTTTTCATTATCTTTTTTTTAATTGGTTTTGCTGCATGCAACAATCAAGATCAACAGTCTACGGAACTACAACTTCAGATTACAGGACAAGCATGGGGCGCATTATACCAACAGCAAGCATCCGAATACAAAGCACTCTGTTATCAGGCATATAATATTGCACGCTTACGTTTGGATGAAAAATTGCAAAAATCATCAGACAAAGAACTGGTTGTTGTTACAGATATTGATGAAACTGTTCTTGACAATAGCCCATACTTCATCGATTTAGCAAGAGAAGGAAAGGTGTATAGCGATTCTTCATGGGTTAAATGGACTGCTCAAATAAAATGCGACACGATTCCGGGTGCCTGTAATTTCCTGAATTATGCCAACAAAAAAGGTATTACCATTTATTATATAAGCAACCGTTTGGAGGAAGAACTAATTCCAACTATTAAAAACCTTGAAAAGTGGGGTCTGCCTTTTGCAGACAAAGAACACGTATTTCTCAAAAATTCAAACGACAACAGCAAAGAATCAAGGCGCTTGAGAATAAATGAGGATAGCGAAATTGTATTGTATCTTGGCGATAAATTGGGAGACTTTGATAATTATTTCGATCATATAAATAGAAATGAACTTTCAGTGCGTACAAAAAACCGTGCCTCTTCATTTGGTAGCAAGTTTATTGTATTTCCGAATAATATGTATGGCGATTGGGATGATGTTCTCTATTTAAACTAAACTTATTAAAATGAATTTTCCTTGCTGCATATGGAATAGAGCCATAAATTTGTGTATGCTTAAAAGGATATCAATTTTTAAATGAAGCAATTTTAAAGGTCAGTTTTATCCTTCTACAAAAAATGAACATTATGAAAGTTAGGGTTATTATTTTTTTCTTGGGAGTATTATCAGTTTTATCCTGCACTCAGAATAAGAAAGTTGATCCGTGGATTGCCTCGGCACCGGCTGGGAGCCGATACGTGCAGATCGATCAGGACGGGGAAACGATTATTCCCAACGGAAGGATTTTAACACCGGCAGGTAAAAGTATTGTGGTCGCACCACATCCATTCGGATTAACACTCAGTCCCGATGGGAATACTGCTGTGACTGCCAATTCGGGGACCAATCCTTTATCCATTACTATTATCCGTGATATTCTTTCAGAAAATCCGGAGGTTCAGCAGGTACCACCCGGACCCTCAACTGACAGGGGAGTGCTGGCTTCGGTGTTTATGGGTCTGGCAATTTCAAAAGATAATAGCGCGGTGTATGTCGCCGGCGGGCAGGAGAACTGTATTTATATTTTCGACCTGGAAACCGGAGGAAAGAAAGGCCGGATAGACTGTGCATCGGTTTCTGATCAGGCAGATTATTCGGATGGCTACATCGGTGATCTGACCCTGTCGGAAGATGGCAAAAAATTGTATGCAGTGGATCAGATTGGCTTTCGCATGCTGATTATTGATACTGAAAGTGGCACACTGGAGCACAATGTCCCGGTGGGGCGTTATCCTTTTGGAATTTGTCTGTCGCCCGATGAAAAGAAAGTATACGTGGCGAATGTGGGCATGTTTCAGTATACTATTATTGAAGGAATAACTGCTGAAAATGTGGGAGAGAAAGCATTGAAATTTCCGGCTTCTGCATATGGAAGTGAAGAGATGAAGGAAGGCTACGTAACAGAAGACAGTCTTACCATTCCTGGCCTGGGCGAAATGAATTCGCCGGAAGCTTTTTCTGTGTTTACCATCGACATTGAAGATTCCAACCATCCGAAAGTGATTGCCAAAACCAAAACCGGCAACCTGGTTGGAGACCTGGTAGAAGGTATTCCGGCAGTGGGAGGTTCCAGTCCAAATTCACTGGTAGCAACCGACGATTACGTATTTGTAACCAATGGTAATAACGACAATGTTTCGGTTATTTCGATCGAAAAAGATACGGTGGTCAGCACCATTTTTATCAAACCCGATTCGCGGATTAAACAGTTTCGGGGTGTCATTCCGTTTGGTTTGGCTTTGTCACCCGATCAGCAGCAGCTGTTTGTGGCCTGCTCGGGAATTAATGCTGTTGCAGTGGTCGATGTCAGCAAACTTGAGGTAACTGGTTTTATTCCGACAGGTTGGTTCCCCGCAAAATTAAAGGTAAGCAACGATGGCAAGAAACTGATCGTTTCCAATGCCAAAGGGTTTGGTAGTGGTCCGAATGGTGGCTCCACTTTTGTGCGTGGTCCCGAAGGTAGTTACATTGGTTCGCTTATGAAAGGTACGGTGCAGGTACTGGATATTCCGACCAGTGAAGAGCTGAAAACCATGACGGAGCAAGTGATCCGCAATAATTTTGATTTTCAGAAAGCTTCGGCTCGAAAATTTGACTGGCGACGCGACAATCCCGTTCCGCTGTATCCTTCAGAAAAAGTAAGCCCAATCAAACACATCGTATTTATTTCGAAAGAGAACCGCACCTATGACGAGGTTTTCGGGCAGCTTGAAAAGGGTAAAGGAGAAGCAGCACTGGCAAGATACGGACGTGGAGCATCGTTCACCAACTGGGCTAAAACCGATTCGGTGCAGGATGCCGATGTGATGGTTAACCACCTGAAAATTGCTTCTGATTTTGCCATTTCCGATAATTTTTATGTGGACTCGGATGTTTCGGCTGACGGACACCGCTGGCTGGTGAACACTTATCCAAACGAATGGACAGAGACTTGCACCGCAGCCAGTTATGGCGGTAACCGCAGTTTTAAATTTGATTCAAAAGCGCCTGGGATTTATGCCATGAACGGGGCTGCAGGTGCTATTTACCCGGAAGATTACAACGAAGCCGGATCGATGTGGGATCACCTCGAACGCAACGAAATCGATTTCTATAATTTTGGTTTCAGCATCATGTTCGAGCCCGGTATTTACGACCAGAAATACAAGTATGAAGGCATCCGGCATTATATTAATTATCCCCTTCCGCAACCGATCTGGGACCGTACTTCGAAACAATTTCCTACCTATAACATGGCCATACCCGATCAATTTCGGGTGGATCAGTTTAAAAAGGAATTTGAAGAAAAGTGGATGAACGGGCAGGATACGATGCCGGCTTTCATGACGGTGATTGTACCAAACGATCACGGTGCCGGTGATCGTCCTGAAGCGGGTTACCCGTTTCGCGAGAGTTACATGGCTGACAACGACCTGGCTGTTGGTCGGATTGTGGAGTACCTGTCGCACACGCCTTACTGGAAGAATATGTTGATTGTAATCACCGAAGACGATGCACAGAATGGCGTGGATCATGTCGATGCACACCGCAGCCTGCTCATGCTGATTTCACCCTGGGTAAAGCGCGATTATGTCAGTCATGTTCATTACAGTTTTGGAAGTATATTTAAGACTTTCTGGAACATCCTGGGCTTGCCTTACCTTAATCAGTACGATGCCGGCGCGAACGATCTGGCTGATTTTTTTACGGATCAACCTGATTTTACTCCTTATCGGGCAGTTCCGGTTGATACGCGAATTTTTAATGCGCAAACGGCTCTTGATCCCTTTGATGAGAACTTTGATTGGAAAGCATTGGAAGAATCACCTGTTATGGATGATAAGGAAGATATGATCCGCGAAAGCAAGGAGCGCGACGAATACAGACTGGAAAACAGGGAAAAGGAGAATTGATTCCAGAAACCTAATCTGCTTTTTTCAGAACAACCAAAACTTTTCCTTGCTCATCGAACAATGTAAGTTTGAGGCTGTCAATTTTGTAGCTTTTTACTTTTGGAATTACTTCATTGAATTTATCTGGAATCGTCATATCCAGACACATTTTACGCGTGACTGCCAGCGGGGCAAAAACCAAGTCTGTATTACTCAACGATGCAATCTTCCCGCTTAAGCTGTTGCATCCATCGGTTCCGTGAACTTCCATTGACGTGCTATTTATTTCCAGTCGCGGTGCCTTGCTTTGATCATCAACTGCTGTACCATCCACAATTTCGGCAACCCATATATCGTTAAGCAAAATTTTTGCTTCCGTGCCTTTTTTGAATTCAAGCAGTCCAGTTCCTGCTTCATCTGTAAATATCAGTGTATTGTTCTCTAACCGATATTTTTTTACAGCGTTTAGTGCCTTGTTAAATGCATCGGCAATGGCCATGTCGGGGCACATTTTCTGCGTTACTGCAAGTGGCCCCCATTCAATTGTGCTTTCCCCAAGTTTACTGATAGTTCCTGTAAAGTTATTGCAATTGTCAATTCCGCTGACCTGCATCTTAGCGATATCGATATGAAGTTGCGGAATAACTCCCGCTCCACGGGTGAGGGGAAGCTTAATCGTCGCGCCGTTGATTTTAACGGCATCCCAACTTCCGTTCAGCACCAGTTTCTTATCTTCTTTTTTCTCCAAAACTTCCACCAGCGTATATTTTATGGAAGAGGCATCAGCAGGTGCGTTTTCTATTTGTTCTTCTTTCACTTTCAATTTGTAGATATAGCCCGGTTCGTATTCAAAGCCTACAATTTTTGAATAAAAGTTTTGCCACTGACTTTCTTCGATTGTTTCACCTTTCTGGACCAAGATACATTTCATTGGACCGACACCAACGCAGTCGACCCGGTAACTGTTCACCCAGATGATTGTATCCTTTTGTGCCGGATTGCAGGCAGTAAAAAATAGTACAATTCCAATAAAAAGCAGATTTTTCATGGTAGAGTTTTAATGATTTTCTTTTTTCTAAAATCTTTGATCATACATTTTTGTTCAATAAATCATTTTAAAAGTGAGTTGGTCGAGACAACAATTATTATCTGTCATCTTTAACACATCTAAACCCGGTATGGCTCATGCCGGTGTATATTTCACCAGGCATACGCGCTGAAACCCGGTAACTGGAGCAATAGCTGTCGTTACAAAGAAAGGAACCACCACGGATGGTTTTTCGCTCGTCATAAAGATTCCGCGTATCCTTGCTCTTATCCGGACCTTTCGGATCAACTGTTACTTTATCGGTTGGTAAACTTTGGTAATAATTCATGTCGTACCAGTCAGATGTCCATTCCCAAACGTTGCCCGCCATTTCGTATAATCCATAGCCATTTGGCAAATAGGATTTAACCGGTGCGGTGGCAAAATAACCGTCATTTTGTGTGTTCATATTCGGGAAATTTCCGTTCCAGGAATTGGCTTTTGGCGTTCCATCTTCTATGTGTTCATTTCCCCACGGATAGATATTGTTATTCAATCCACCGCGTGCTGCATATTCCCACTCGGCTTCGGTTGGAAGTCGTTTACCTGCCCATTTGCAATAGGCCAGTGCATCGTTGTAACAAATATGAACGACGGGGTGATTCTCACGTCCTTCGATAGTGCTTCCCGGTCCTTCGGGATGTTTCCAGTTGGCGCCGACCACCCACGACCACCATTGTGAATAATCGTTTAAGGGCACTGCCTGAGAAGGAGGTGTAAAAACCATTGAACCTGCTTTCAGCATTTCTTCCGATGGTCTGGGAGTTCCGGGGGGAACCTGTGTTTTCATCACTTCCCAGTCCACGTCTTTTTCGGCCACGGTGACATAGCCGGTTTCTTCAGTAAATTCTGCAAACTGTGCGTTGGTCACTTCGTGTTCATCCATCCAGAAACTATGCACTTTTACGGGATGCTTTGGATACTCATCGGGACGCGCCTGGTTATTATCAGCACCCATTTCAAAGGTTCCTCCTTCAATAAAAACCATGCCTTCGTATCCTGAAACATTCGATTGGATACCGGTGGTATCTGCTTCGGCTAAAAATCGTGTTTTCGAATTGACTTCGCAGCAGGACAGTTCCGCCTGTTGTTCTGTTGGCATAGCAGAAACTGTTTCCGGTTCTTTCTTTTGTTCAGGATTTGAACAGGCCATAGCCAAGACCAAAACAGATATAAACAGCTTAGAAATTCTTCTCATTCTTATTGATTGATTTCAGAATTAATAACCAACAACAAAGTAAAAGGTTTTTAGGTATTTTATTCTGGCGTGAATTTGGATTGGAGATTTGAAATTTAACTAGTCCTAAATAAGCGTTACAGATTATTGGACTAATTTAATAGATTCACAGACCGTTTCAAAACTAGTTTTGAAACGGTCTGTTCTTTTATAGCTTTTTATTTTAACGGCATCTTGTTTGTGC